>Ga0265298_10008327_pt1 | contig 12472 bp, 7 predicted proteins | sample AusTroGonzalo_MG_3_FD_193486 | JGI IMG/M metagenome (GOLD analysis project Ga0265298, IMG submission 193486) | Bovine rumen microbial communities from tropical cattle in Woodstock, Queensland, Australia - Gonzalo_01 | ecosystem: Host-associated > Mammals > Digestive system > Stomach > Rumen ... | reverse complement strand
CTCTTTCCGAGGATAACCTCCGTTGCGATATCCGCCAGGGAGTATCCCGTCGCCTTGCTCAGGAAGGGAACCGTACGACTGGACCGCGGATTCACCTCAATGATATAGACATTATCGTTCTCATCCACAATGAACTGGATATTGTACAGGCCGATAATCCCGATACCCAGGCCCAGTTTCTTGGCGTACTGCAGGATAATTCCCTTCACCTTGTTGCTGATGGAGAAGGCGGGATAGACGGAGATGGAGTCGCCGCTGTGAATGCCGGTGCGCTCCACCAGTTCCATGATGCCGGGTACGAACACATCCCGTCCGTCGCAGATGGCATCGACTTCAACCTCTTTGCCGCGGATGTATTTGTCTACCAGCACCGGCTTATCCGCATCGATCTCCACCGCGGTCCGCAGGTAGTGGCGAAGCTGTTCCTCGTCCCCGACGATCTGCATCGCCCGGCCGCCCAGCACAAAGCTTGGCCGCACCAGTACCGGATAGCCTATCTCCTCGGCCGCCTTCACACCGTCCTCGATCCGGGTTACCGCGCGGCCCTGGGGCTGCGGGATGTTCAGGTCTTCCAGAATCTTTTCGAAGCTGTCCCGGTTCTCAGCCCGCTCGATCGCCGCGCAGTCGGTTCCGATGATTTTCACCCCGCGGTCCATCAGCGGCTGGGCCAGGTTGATGGCGGTCTGGCCGCCCAGGGACGCGATCACGCCCTCCGGCTTTTCGAAATCGATGATCGCCATCACGTCTTCAGGCGTCAGCGGCTCAAAGTACAGCTTGTCCGCCGTCGTGTAGTCAGTGGAAACCGTCTCCGGGTTGTTGTTGATGATGATCGCTTCGTATTCGGCCCGGCGGATCGTCTGCACCGCGTGCACCGTAGAATAGTCGAATTCGACACCCTGGCCGATGCGGATCGGTCCGGCGCCCAGTACTACAATCTTTTTCTTCTCCGTCAGGATACTGTCATTTTTATTGCTGTAGCTGGAGTACAGATAGGCGATATACTTACCCGTGTGCAGCGTATCCACCATTCGGAACACCGGCGTAATCCCGTTTTCCTTCCGCAGGGCGTAAATTTCCGTTTCCTTCCGGTCCCACAGGATCCCGATCTCCTTGTCCCCGAAGCCCATCTTCTTGGCTTCCCGCAGCAGTTCCGTGTCTCCCGGGGCCGCCTTCAGGCGGACCTCCATCTCTGTAATTTTCTTCAGGGATTCCAGGAACAGCTCCGTGATCATGGTCTTCTCATGGATGGACGCAATGTCCTCCCCGCGGCGCAGCAGCTCCGTCACCGCGTACAGAGTATCCGCCCGGAAATCTTTCACATACTCGCGAAGCTCTTCCGTCGGCATCTCGTCGAATTTCGCCAGCTGCATATGGCATACGCCGGTCTCCAGACTGCGTACGCTCTTGAGCATGCACTCTTCCAGCGTGCTTCCGATGCCCATCACCTCGCCGGTTGCTTTCATCTGGGTGCCCAGCTGATTGCTGGCCGAGGTGAACTTGTCGAAGGGAAACCGCGGGAATTTCGCCACGATATAGTCCAATGAAGGCTCCATCGCCGCGTTCCCGCCGGCCACCGGAATCTCCTCCAGCGCCATGCCCAGGGCAATCTTTGCCGTCACCCTGGCAATGGGGTAGCCGCTGGCCTTGCTGGCCAGGGCCGAAGACCGGCTGACCCGGGGGTTGACCTCGATCAGATAGTATTTGCTGCTGTTTGGATCCAGTGCAAACTGAACGTTGCAGCCGCCGGCAATCTTCAGCTCCCGGATGATCTTGATCGCACTGTCGTTCAGCATCTTCAGGTCCGCGTCGTTCAGACTAAGGATCGGGGCCACCACAACGCTGTCGCCGGTGTGAACACCCACCGGATCAACGTTTTCCATGCCGCAGATCGTGATTGCCTTGTCATTGCAATCACGCATGACTTCAAACTCGATTTCCTTATATCCGCGCACGCTCTTTTCGATCAGCACCTGATGCACCGGACTCAGCCGGAATGCGTTTGTGCCGATCTCGATCAGCTCTTCCTCGTTGTTCGCAAAACCGCCGCCGGTGCCGCCCAGCGTGAACGCCGGCCGCAGTACCACGGGATATCCAATGTCCTTCGCGGCCTTTTTCGCCTGCTCCAGGTCGTAGGTAATCTCGCTGGGGATCACAGGCTCGCCGATGGACTCGCACATCTCCTTGAACAGCTCGCGGTCCTCCGCCCGCTCGATGCTCTCGCTGCTGGTGCCCAGCAGTTCCACGCCGCATTCCTTCAGCACGCCCTTGCGTTCCAGCTGCATGGCCAGGTTCAGTCCGGTCTGTCCGCCGATACCGGGTACGATCGCGTCCGGCCGTTCGTACCGCAGAATCTTCGCGATATATTCCAGTGTCAGCGGCTCCATGTAGACCTTATCCGCGATCGCGGTGTCCGTCATGATCGTTGCCGGGTTGGAGTTGCACAGCACCACTTCATACCCTTCTTCTTTCAGGGCCAGGACCGCCTGCGTTCCGGCGTAGTCAAACTCCGCCGCCTGCCCGATGACGATCGGGCCGCTTCCGATAATCAGTACCTTCTTGATGTCTGTCCGTTTTGCCATGCTTTTGCCTCCTCGTACAGCTGAATCTTTATTCGCTCTCCGATCTTCTCACTCAAGTGGGAGTATTTGGCCGAAGGAGCGCGAGGGCGATCGGAAAGCCCTCGCATTCCCTGCTCGCGTCTGCAGACGCGAAATTATTGCTTTGCTTCAAAAACAGTTCTGTTATCGTGAACTGTTTTCACGCACCTCCCGTAGACCTTCCTTCCTGCAAACGGTGTTGCCCGTCCCTTGGACAGGAATGTCTCCGGATCGATCTCATAAGCCGTATCCAGCTCCCACTCGCACCGGTCGTTTTCCCGCAGGGGAATCCCGAACCGTCTTCGCGGTGCCAGCGCCATCAGTTCCGCCAGTCTCTCCAGCTGCAGGATCCCGGGCCTCACCAGTCCGGTGTAGAGCACCGGAAACGCGCATTCCAGCCCCACAATCCCGAAGGCGCTTCCCGGAAGTCCCCGGCTTTTTTCCTCCGCGCTGTGAGGCGCGTGGTCCGTAGCGATCATATCGATGGTCCCGTCCAGCAAACCTTCCACCAGCGCTTCCCGGTCTTCCTTCGCCCGCAGCGGCGGATTCATCCGGAACCGTCCATCTTCCTGCAGATCGTTCTCGTCCAGCAGCAGGTAGTGAGGCGCTGTTTCGCAGGTCACGTCGACCCCGTCCCGCTTCGCCTGTCGGATCAGTTCCACACTCTCCCGGCAGCTGATATGGCATACATGGTAAGCGCAGCCGGTCTCCTTTGCCAGTTTCAGATCCCGGGCAATCGGCCCCCATTCGCTCTCTGAGCAGATTCCCTTATGCCCGTGCTCCCAGGCATATGTTCCGTCATGGATATATCCGCCGTGCAGCAGCCGTTCATCCTCGCAATGGGCCGCAATGATCTTCCCCAGCTTCCGGCACTGTTCCATCAGGCTGCGCATCATGCTCTCGCTCTGGACGCCCTTCCCGTCGTCTGAAAAGGCGATAACACGCGGCGCCAGTTCCTCCAGCGCAGCCGCTACCTCTCCCTTTTCCCCGACGGTCAGCGCCGCATATGGGTACACATCCACGATTCCGCCGGCCTCGCGGATCAGTTTTTCTTCCTCTTCCAGATGGGAAACGCTGTCCGGCACCGGATTCAGGTTCGGCATCGCGCACACTGCCGTATAGCCGCCCGCGGCCGCGGCGCGGCTTCCGGTCATAATCGTTTCCTTATAAGAAAAACCCGGCTCTCTGAAGTGCACATGCACGTCACAGAAGCCGGGAAAAACAAACACACCGTCCGCTTTCCGGACAATCTCCCCCAGAGTTGCTTTCGCCGGGAATCGGGTTTCCTGTCTGACCGTCATTCCGCAACCCTCCTGTCCTTTCCTCTCATCCCGAACATCGTCGAGGGATTTCATCAAAAAAGCTCTGCCGGAGATCGGCAGAGCTCGGATCGCATAAACGCAGCGCCTGCCGCGCCTGCGGCATACGCCTTTTCCGAATCTTGCCGATATCTCTGTATCGCCTTAAAGATCGGTACCGGTATATTTTTTATCATACTGCCCGGGTCTTGTCAAGGGTCCGCCTGATCGTTTTTTTCCTCTTTTCCTCCGTCGGGGATCTCTTTTTCTGCCGGTTTTGTTTCAGCCGGTTTTTCCTTTGTTTCCTTCGCCCTGGCCGCCTTCATCTCTATCCGTTTCTCCGGCGACATGGTCTCCCATTCGTCATTGCCGTCGCTGTTATCGTCATCTTTCCGGCCGCGCACCAGATCGATCACGTTACCGAAGCCCAGGCTCACCGCCTGCGCCATCAGCCGGTTGAACACCCGCCGGGTTTCCGGGTTCACTTCCTTCCGGTTGCCGACCATGGTCAGCAGGCTCCGGAGTTTCTCACTCGTCAGATCACTCATCTTCGTCGCCTTGGTGGTATGCACCAGGCGGAACAGCGTATCCACAAAATCCGCCCGCTGCTCGGGCGTGCTGTTCTGCAGCCACTCATGCAGCGTGTCCCGGACAACAGTCGCTGTATGATCAATGGTTTCCAGCGTCTCGAATCGCGGACCGTAAATCTGCCAGGTCATCGGATCATGCTGGCTGATTCCGCTGGCCTCGGAGTGCACCACGGTATAGGGCTCATAGTAATCCATCAGCAGGCCGATGATGCTTGTCTGGGGAATATAGGACCGGATCTTTTCGCGGATCCGCCCGAAGCCTTCGCTCTGTGACATTTCCCGGTTCATACCCGGTCCGTCATAGGACCAGATACTCTCAATCCGCTTCTGAATCTTCTTCGACACGCAGGCAGATGCGTAAACTGCCAGGTTCCCGCCTTTGCTGTGGCCAACGAGCCGCAGCGGCCGGTTCGAGAGTTCTGCTGCCCGGGTCAGATAGAGCGTTGCGGCTTCCTGTGCCGGCACCCGGGTCTGGTAGGCCATGTTGAAGTCTTCCCGCCATCCGACAATCGTGTTGTCGGTCCCGCGGAAGGCAATACAGGTCGTCCCGTCCGGCAGGTCCAGGCACATGGCGGAAAACTGCATTTCAATCTCATGATCCGTCAGCGCGATTGCGTGATGCATCCTGGTTTCTGCGAATCGGGTGCTTTCCGCCATTTTGATAAATAACTCTTTTCGGGCGGCAAAAGAGCTGGTGCTCCCTTCCTGGATTGCGTCAATCCGGTTCAGTTCCTCCAGGGTCCAGCCGCTGCTGCCCCCTGCCCCGTGGAAATCGAGATAACTGATCGTCGCGCAGACCAGCCCGTCAATGGCGTCCCAGGGTACCGCTGAAAAAGGAATATCTCCGCGCCAGACCATGTAATCCAGCATGTTTGCCATGGTTTATGCCATTCCTTCCGTGGATTTCTTCATTTCTTCCCATTCCTCCCGGGTAATCAAGCATTTGCGGGGTTTGCTGCCGTCCTTGGCCGCAACGATGCCCCGTTCCTCCATCTCGTCTGTCAGCCGGCCCGCCCGGGCATAGCCGATCTTCAGCCTGCGCTGCAGCGTACTGGTGGAGATCTGCCCGTCGGCAATCGCGAACTCAACCGCCTGTTCAAACAGGCCACCGTCCCCGCCGCTCATGTCACTGCTATTGATGATGATGTCGGCACCGCCACCCTCCGAGCTGCCGCTGGCAATCTGGTCCAGCTTCTCCAGAATATCCGGGTCATACGTGCTGGGATTCGCGTTGCGCACATGGGTCACAATGTTGTTGACCTCCTCATCGCTCAGGAAGCAGCCCTGCACCCGTGTCGGGGCAAAGGAACCGGTAGGCAGATACAGCATATCGCCCCAGCCCAGCAGCTGCTCGGCGCCATTGCGGTCGAGGATTGTGCGGCTGTCCACATAGCTCGCCGTCTTGAAGGCAATCCGGCTCGGAATGTTGGCCTTGATCAGACCGGTGATTACGTCTACCGAGGGGCGCTGCGTCGCAACGATCAGGTGGATGCCTGCCGCGCGTGCCAGCTGGGTCAGCCGGCAGATATATTCTTCTACGTCCTTCTTGCAGACCATCATCAGGTCCGCCAGCTCGTCGATGATAATTACGATCCGGCTCATCGGTTTTTCCGTCGGAGCAATCACACTGTTGTAGCCTTCCAGGTTCCGCACTTTACGCTCGGCAAACTTGTCGTAGCGTTCCATCATCTCCGCCACTGCCCAGGCCAGGGCCGCGGCGGCCTTGTGCGGATCATTCACCACCGGGATCAGCAGATGCGGGATCCCGTTATAGCACTGCAGCTCAACCACCTTCGGATCAACCAGGATCAGTTTCACCTCATCCGGACCCGCCCGGTACAGCAAGCTGTTAATGATCGCGTTGATGCATACGGATTTACCGCTGCCCGTCTGTCCGGCAATCAGCATATGCGGCATCTTTGCCAGATCGCATACGATGGGTGTGCCGGCGATGTCCCGTCCCAGTGCCACCGTCAGCAGGGATTTGGCGTTTTGCATTTTATCGCTCTGCAGCACTTCCCGCAGCGTTACGGTGGATACCTTCTGGTTCGGCACCTCGACGCCCACCAGGCTCTTGCCCGGAATCGGCGCTTCTATCCGTACGGATGTGGCGGACATGCCGTAGGCAATGTCCTTTTCCAGCTCGGATACCTTGTTGACCTTGGTACCCGCCGCCAGTTCCAGTTCGAACCGGGAGATCGCCGGTCCGTGGGTCACATGCACCACCCGCGCCTGCACCTTGAAGCTGGCCAATGTTTCCTCCAGCTTGCGGGACCGCATTTCATCCTCTGCGCTCGTGTCTGCGATGCCCTGCCTGGGCATCGCCAGATCCGTGATCGGCGGATAGTTATAAGGTGTCGGTGTCCAGATGTCATCTTCCGCCGTGCGGACTGTATCCGCTTTCGGGGGCAGCTTGACCGGCGGTTTGTAAGCCTCTTCGCCGATTGTCTGCTGCACCGCCGGAATCACCGGTTTTGCGGGAGTCTTCTTTTCAGGCTTCTCCTCCACGGGCCTGCTGTAGTCTGTTGTCGGTGTCGCAGGCTTTGGGGGTTGGGATACGGACTGTTTCGGTTGGGATGCGGGTTGCTTCGGCTGCGGAACAGGTTCTGTCCGTGCCGGAGGTGTTTCAGTCTGCACAGGCTGAACTTCCAGCGCCTGTTTACGTCTGCGCGCCGGAGTCTCTGCCGGTTCTTCCTCGACAACCGGCGGTGTCCAGTGGGTCTGAGGCTGCGTAAGCTCCGCGCCTGTCGCCGTTCTGCGGGTTCTCCGCTCCTCAGTTTCCTGTGTGGATTTGACTTGCTGCTTCAGCGTTGTTCCGTCGCTCAGCCCATCGTATTCTTCTTTCTTGCTCCGCCCGAAAATCTTGCTCCGGAAAGAGTCGTCCGTCCCGTCGGTTTTTTCACGCTTTTGTTTTCCGAAGATTTTGCTTTGGTGGCCTGTGCTTGCAGATACCAGCTGACTGGTGGTCGTCAGATCCTGCCAGTTGCTCACGCCGCCGTCATCCCGGACGGGTATACCCTGCCCGCCCATGCCTTGCTGAGATATCTGATGCGCAGTAGTCTGCATATACTGCTGCTGTTGCTGTTGCTGCAGAATCCTTGCCTGCTGTTCCTGCCAGGCGGCCCGCTGCATCTCCTGTTGCTGCTGCCAGGCCATTTGCTGCTGTTCGGCACGTTCCCGTTCCGCCTGCTGCTGTTCCCGTCGTTTTCCTGCCTGTCCGGTCAGCAGATCCCGGATCCGGGAAGGTGTCAGGTTGAATGCCATCAGCACTGCCAGCAGCGTCAGGATGAATACGATCGCCGTACCCAGTACCGTCCCGAGATATTTCCACAGTGGCCAGGCCAGAATCGTCCCGATGGCTCCGCCGCCGATTAAAGAATTCGTATACTGAGCGCCTTCAGAATAAGCCCCATTAATCACTACGCCCCAATTATCACCGAATTTGCTCTTAAGATGTTCCATTGCATTCGGAACCATGAAAAGCGTACAGATCCCGATGAAAGCGAGCATCCCGAAGACCCAGGGCAGCACCGGCGCCTTTTTCTGTGTGGACCAGATCACCAGACCTCCGGCCCACAGAATCAGCGCGGGCAGGACATAAGCAAGAATCCCGCACAGGCCGAAACAAATCCTGCGCAAGCCCTCGAAAATGTTGCCCGTCATATTCAGTTCCACTGCCATGAAGATGATGGCGCCCAACGCAATCAGCACCAGACCGGCAATATACCGCAGTGCCATCGCGTCCGCCGAATAGGCCGGCGCCTGTCTTCGTCCGCTCCCTCTTTGAGCCATTCTTTCCTCCCCATGTGTCATCCCGAGCGCAGTCGAGGGATCTCCCCCGCCGGAGCAGACATCACTCCGTCAGCACCACACTGACCAGCGTCCCGTCCTCATCACTGTAAAGCTGCAGACGGTAATTCCCGCAGCTGTAGTAATCGCATTTTCCCGGAACAATCCGGTTCGCCTCCGCCTTCTCGTCGGAAATCTCTGCCTCGCTGTCCGGTTCTCCGAGCGCATCCAGCCACTCGTCCCGTTTCGTCTCTCCGATGCACAGGCCATACGCGCAGCCTTCATCCGCCCGGATCCCCTGCACCACGCTGTGCTCCCAGTCCCGGCTCAGGTCATCCGTCAGCAGGTAAACCTTGCGGAAATCGCCACCTTCCAGTGAAAACATCCTGCCGCCTTCATATCCGTCCGGATCTGTCAGCAGATGGTACCTGTCCGTCAATTCCTGCATCTTTTCGCCGATCGCCGCCGGAATCCCCGGCAGGCGGCCTTCCGATGCCGTGCTTTTCAATTTCTTCGCACTCTCCCGCGAAAGCGTGATCATCTCCTCCGCGCCCAGGCGGCTCAGGATGCTTCCATCGCTCAGGTTCAGCACCTCCCGCAGCCGATACCACCCGATCCGGATCTCCCCGGCCCGGTCGTTCAGGGTGCTCAGCTGATCTGCCGGATACAGCAGCCGCAGTCCGACAGGTTCCATCACAAAGGTCTCCGGTATCGGGGTCACTTCGCTGTTCTGCAGGTGGGCGCTCAAATCCGGCGCCACCTCGTCTTCAAGATAGCTTTCGATCATCTCCTGGGCCGCTGCCTCGTCCGTAAACAGTTCCTGCGGCCCGATCTCATGCCCGTCCCGCAGGTCGATATTGCTCCCCGTCAGGGCATGGGCTGTGCGCGTCGTCTCCAGCGCGCCTGCTGCGGACACCGTGCAGCTGAACAACTCCTCGCCGGTAATCCCGCCGGTCCATTCCGTCCTCAGGCTTCCGCCGGAGATCAGCTGCGCTGCCCGTGCCAGATATTCCGGGATCCTGTTGTCCTGCTGAATCTGATCGTTGATCTGTTCCCCGAGCGCCGCATCCTCCGTTCCCGTAATCGCGGGGTAGTGAATGCTGATCTCCTCCGACAGATCCAATCCTCTGTCCTCGACGCGGACATCCGTTTCCGCCAGGCAGCATCCTGCAGCCATGATCAGCACAGCTGCCAGGCAGTACAGCTTCCGGATCCTGCAAAAGATCTTCATTCCCCATCCCTCCATGAACTTATATTTTACAACCAATTGCTGTTTCGGGCAAGTCCGCGCCTGTCCCCATGCGCTTTTCGGCGAATTTGACAGGCATTTTTTGCCTCGTTATAATGAACGAAACAGCAGGCTGAAAGCCTGCTTCTGATCCTGATATATAGGAGGGGATTCTCCTTTGTCGGCCGGGAAAAAGTTCTGGAAGGTTCTGCTAAAGATTCTGGGGGCAATTCTTTTCATTGGCCTTCTGGTGTTGGCCGCCGTCTCCCTGATTCTGGCAAAGCCTGCCCCGGAGAAGACGGATTCTTCGGCTGCGGCCCTCTCCCTGGCGCCAAGCCCTGCACTGGAAATCAAGGATGAAACAGAACTGTACCGCCTGGTCGCTGCTTTCCCGGCTCCGGTCATGAGCTTTATGAGCGGCTCCGGGATGACCTTTGTTTCCGCTGTTTCCTCTGATGCGGCAGTCTCCGGCTCCTTTGCCCGGAATGCCACCCTTTACTGGCAGACAGAGGATGGGCAGCCTCTGATCCTGCAGAGCATCTGCCCAGCCGATTCCCTGAGCTTGCTCGAGGACGGCTTTCATTTCAGCGCTTCCGCGGGGCCGGCTCTCTTCGGCAGCCCTTCCGTCCGCATGGAAAAAGGCGACACCGTCCGTATCCACACGGCGACAGATCAGGCTCTCTACGTTCTGATTCTTCCCCGATCTCTCAGCAGCCGGATCTCCGACCTCTCCCGCTCCCTCCAGCTCTTCACCGTTAATCACGAAATCAAAGAAGAATAACAAAAAAGCAACCTTCTCTCCATTATAGCCGAAGGGGGTTGGGGGGCGGATCTGTCCCCTCTACATTATGGCCGAAGGAGCTCGAGGGCGATCGGAAAGCCCTCGAATTTATTTGCAAAAGACATATTGATCAAGTCTTTCAAAAGCTTCCTTTACTTTATAGAAAGGAAGCGCCAGATTCATCCTGATCCCCCACGGATCCCCGAACATCCTCCCGTCCTGCCAGGCCACACCTACATCCGTACCCATCTTCTGCAGTTCATCGATCGTCTTCCCATGCGCCTTGCACCACTCTTCACAGTGCAGGAACAGCATATAGGTCCCTTCCGGTTTCTGCAGGGTGATTCCCTTCCAGCGGGTCGTAATCAGATCATATGCAAATTGTACATTTTTGCTCAGCGTTTCCCGCAGTTCGCTGACCCATGTTTCCCCTTCAGGCGTATAGGCCCCGATCAGTGCGTGCATGCTCAGCACGTTCATTTCATTATATGCGCTTAGAGACGCTTCCTTCGCTTCCCTCTCCCGCAGCCAGTCGTTATAGATGATGTGATAGCTGCCGACCAGCCCGGCCAGGTTAAAGGTTTTTGAAGGAGCGTAGAAAGCCGCTGTGTGGCTGCGGGCATAGTCGCAGACGGACTGCGTCGGCGTATGCCGATGGCCGTCCAGTAAAATGTCTGACCAGATCTCATCCGACACCACCCAGACCTGATGCTTTTCAAAGATCTCCATGGCTTTCCGGATCTCATCCGCTTCCCAGACCCGGCCGCAGGGGTTGTGAGGATTACAGAAAATCGTTGCGTGAATATGGTTTTCAATAATCTTCTTTTCCAGATCTTCGTAATCCAGCCGCCAGATTCCGTCTTCATCCCGGACCAACGGATTGTGCACGATCCGGTAGCCGTTGTTTTCCAGCACATGGGTGAACCCGATATAGGTCGGACTCTGCACAAGCACGTTGTCACCCCTGGAGCACAGCACGTTCAGCGTGGAGATCACGCCGCCCAGCACACCGTTTTCATAGCCGATATGTTTCCGCTCCAGCCCGGCAACTCCGTTGTGCTTCTCCTGCCAGCGGATGACAGCATTGTAATAGTCATCCGAGATTGCATAATAACCGAAGGCCGGATGTTGTGTCCGCCGGATGATCGCGTCCTGGATTGACGGACACGTGGCGAAGTTCATATCTGCCACCCACATGGGAATTGCCTCAAAGCCTTCCTTCGGTCCGGCCGGCGCACCAGGTTCTCCGATTGAATCCCATGCGATCGCGTCTTTTCCCCGCCGGTCAGGCATGGTTGAAAAATCGTATTTCATGCTCATTCTCCTGTAGCTCCGGTCCCTTCCAGGCCAATCTCGGCCGCATGGGGACGCATCCCTTCAATACAGATCTCTGCGACTTCCCGCACTTCCATTCCGAGCATCTCGCAGCCCTTTTGGATCAGTTCCCGGTCACACTTGGCAGCAAATTTCTTGTCCTTGTATTTCTTCATGAAGCTCTTGACTTCCAGATCCTGGATACCGTTGGGCCTCATCCGTGCGCAGGCCTGGATGATGCCGGTCAGTTCGTCCACTGTGTACAGGCTCTTTTCGAGATTGGTCACCGGTTCCACATCCGAGCAGATGCCCCAGCCATGGCTCAGGATCGCCCGGACATCCTCCTCATCGACCCCGGCTGCCAGCAGCGGTTCTTTTGTATGCTGCAGGTGTTCCTCCGGATACTTCTCATAGTCGTAATCATGCAGCAGGCCGATCGCCTGCCAGTGTTCGACATTCTCTCCGAAATGCTCCGCCATAGCTCCCATGGCATAGCTCACGTTCTTCGCATGGATGATCAGGTGTTCTTCCGTCACCATGGTTCCGTTCAGTTCCGCTGCTCTTTCCAGACTCAGCATATAGGCTCCCTCCTTCTCTTTCCCCGGCATTATCCCATAAAACATCCAAAAAAGCCAGTGATAACAAAAAGACCTGATCTTTCGATCAGGCTTTTTGGCTCCCCAGGTAGGGCTCGAACCTACAACCCTTCGGTTAACAGCCGAATGCTCTGCCATTGAGCTACTGAGGAATATGGGATCCGGCGGCGACCTACTCTCCCGGGCCGTTTCCAGCCAAGTACCATCGGCACTGAAGGGCTTAACTTCTGTGTTCGGTATGGGAACAGGTGGGACCCCTTCGTCATTGCCACCGGAAAT
>Ga0265298_10008325_pt1 | contig 12476 bp, 22 predicted proteins | sample AusTroGonzalo_MG_3_FD_193486 | JGI IMG/M metagenome (GOLD analysis project Ga0265298, IMG submission 193486) | Bovine rumen microbial communities from tropical cattle in Woodstock, Queensland, Australia - Gonzalo_01 | ecosystem: Host-associated > Mammals > Digestive system > Stomach > Rumen ... | reverse complement strand
TGCGTCATTTAATCAATAATCTTTTGCAAATCATTTTATTGCATACGATTATTCAATATAAATCATTTACCATGCATATTTTTGAATAACAGCATGAATATCAAAACCCAAGCGATAACCCATATTGATATTCGCATCAAAAGCAGTTCCGATGCTATCTGTTTTAATATTTCTTCCACGTTGCTACCTGCCTTTAAGTCACATTTGCTTTGTATTTAGCAACCGCATCCTCGCAATCATATTTGCTGATCCATGCTTCGATACTCATAAGGAAATATGGTTCATCACGCTTCAACCCTTCTATCTGCACAGATGGTCTGATGCCGTAGACTTCTTTTCCTTTGAAAGCATCCCATTTAATTATCTGCCGTTTGTCTTTACTGTACTTCAAAGCAGTAACCCCGTTAATAACAACCTTGCCGTTGTCAGCACGTTTAATGTTGATGTGGACACCATATCCGCAAAGGTCTGACAATTTATCAATCGTAATGTATTCCATACTATCCCTTCTTTCTTCGTTAAAGCGTCATTTTAGTTCGCAATACGCTTATATTGTTACCTAAAGCGCCGGTCTTTCCCGGCTGTCACAGGTCTTCCCCTGTCGCCAGTCGTTTGATCGTCCTCACCGGGATTATCAGCTCCCGGTCAGCTGAATTATTGATGCGCGTGGCCGGAATTGAACCGGCCAGCAGCGGCACGCCCTTCAGCCTGCTACAGGGAGCGAACCTGCCTTTCTTTTCAGGCCTCCGGCACTGCCCCGTCTGGCCGCGCATGATCTATCAGCTGTCTGCAAGATCAACCCGCTGATTCCCTGGCAAACGGACCTGCTTATCGCTGTCATACAACGATTCGCATTCATATGCTTTGTAGCGCTTTACATAATCGCCTGACGCATCAACGATGAATATCGGATCTGTACCTTTCTTCCGCCATACATCCGGTTCATCCGGCAGCGTAAAGAAATCAGCCATTCCAAGGTTGCAAACAAGTTTGGATTTTGCCATAATCTGCTCCTTTCTCTGGAAACCAAGGCAACCAAGAACCGAGTTTTCCTATATACCCAATACGAAAAAGATTTTTTTATCTTTTTTTGGTTTCTTTGGTTTCCAATAGGATATAAGTATTGATTTTGTTGAATTCTTCTGGAAACCGACTGGAAACCGACCTGGAAACTGACGGAAACCGAATCATCTCCACAGAGCTGCATAATTGTCTTTTCGGAATGCTTTCTGCTTTCCCCATTGCGTAGCGATCGGATTCGGGCACTGAACCCATCCAGGAATATTCGTGATGATCTGCGTAATCTCAATCGAATCCTTCCTGGTCGGTTTGCTCTCTTCCGGTTCTCCAAGCGCACGGTGCCACAGCTCTATCACGCTCACCGTCGCGCCTGCCATCTTCTTTTGATCCTCCAGGTACTGCTCAATCGCCCCGATCCTCCAGTCATCCTCCATCGCCATTTCCTGAGCGGCTCGGATCTGATCCAGCACTTCCTTCCTGGCAAACGGCTGCAGTTTTCCAGCTTTGTACTTGCCCACAGCCTCCGCCCAGGCCTGCCGGATGTATTCTTTCACCGCTTCCTCGTTGTCATACAACTTATAGGCGAAACTGTTGACCTTTACCGGATAGAACCGCCGGTTCCCTGTCTTGTCCGTCAGGAACTGAGGGTTATTCGTTGTGCCTACAAAAACACACCTGCGCGGAATCGTCTGCACATGTTTTCCGTAAGGCGGACGATAACTGTCTTCCTGGCTCGTGATGTACGCCTTGACGGCCTCCGCCTCTTTCACGCGCGTCATGGCCATCAGCTCGCCGACCTCTCCGATCCACACCCCGCGGATCGTCTCTATGCCTTCCTTTCCGCTGATGGTCTTGATCTCCCGGAAGAACACTTCGTCCATATTCAGCCACCGGACAATGGTGCTTTTGCCTGCCGCCTGTGTGCCGATCAGGACGATCATGTCATCGAACTTGCACCCAGGTTCATAGGCGCGGTGGATCCCGCCGGCAAAGATCAGCCTGGAGCATTCCCTCGTATACTCGTTGTCCTCAGACTTCATGACGTCGTGCAGGAACTGTTCTATCCGCGGCTTTCCGTCCCATTGCAGGCTTTCAAGAATATCCAGCAGCGGGTTGACCTTGTGGTCCTTGAAGTAGATCGCCAGCGCGTCGGCCAGCTTTGCCTGGCTGTACATTCCGTAAGCGCTTTCAAAGTACGCCCGGCATTCGCTTTCCTGGGCGTCCGTCCACTCAAGCCACTGTTTCCGGTGCTTGCACCACCATTCCGGCTTCCCGGTCATCTCGTTCAGCCGGAGCTTGTTTCCGTAGTGGTTGGTGATCAGTTTGTAGAAGTTGTCTATGGTGGCCTTCACCTGGATCGGTCCGGACTTGTTGCCGGCCAGAAGGCTGACGCTGCTTTTCCATTGCTGTCCGTCTGTTTCTTCGAAGTCCGGTGTGTTCAGCTCGTTCTCCGCGCCTTCCTCCGCCATTCCGCCACCTCCTCCCGGAACTCATTGATCACCGTTTTCCGATATTCGTCGTACTGGTCGTCGTCTTTCCATTTGAGGATCTCTGTCCATTCGCCCGCCGTTACGCTCTGAATGTCGTTATCCCGTTTTTTCTCCAGCAGGCGGACCATAATCAGCCTGGTCTTCTGCTCCGCCTCGATCACCGCCGTCAGCGTATCGAGGTAGGCGTTGACCGCGTCAACCACACGGTCGAGCCATTCCTGTTTTCGCTTTTCACTCGTTGCTTCCAGGGCGTTTTCTGTAGGATCCATCAGGCCAAGGTGGAGCGACGCGTCTATCGCCCTGACAGCGATGCCGAATTTGCAGTTTTCGTGTTCCATCACAAAATCAATCACGGACCCGCCGCGTCCGCAGCCGAAACAGTGCCATCCTCCCGTGTCCTGGTAAACCTTCAGCGAAGGATTCCGCTCTCCATGGAACGGGCACGGCATCATTCCGCGCTTTGTTCGGTATCCGTACAGCTGCAAGATCTGGTCCATGGTCACCTGGTCGCGGATCGCCTGCGCTGCCTGTCTGATGTCTATAAGTCATCCCTCCCGAAGTATCCGGCAGGAACAGGCTTCCGTCCGCCCTTGTACAGGTCGTTGAATGTATCAAGCACCGCGTTCATCAGATGCCATCCGAGCGGATTGTTGTTGATATCCAGGTCAATGCCAAACTGCCCGACATCCTGGGAGAACTGCTGCCACTGATCTTCCGTTTCGATGATCTGACCGCGCCATTTTTCGTAAAACTGATATGCCAGGCGGAAGGATTCATTCTCTTTTTCGTTCATGTTCTCACCCCTGAAAGGTAATCAATCAGTAACTTCCCTGTGCTGTGCCAGTCGCAGAACCGGAACTGAACGCCGTATTCCCGCGTCATGGTGATCAGTACTTTCCGCAGCGTCTCCGGGCTGAACTTGTGCATCGGAAGCCCGTCCCAGCCAATGGGAGAGCGCCACCAGTCAAGGCGCCCTCCCGGCAGTTTTTCTTCCGTCAGGATGATCAGCTTAATCCCGCAGCGCTGAGCCCGGAGGCACTCATCCCGAAAACGGTCGTGCTCCTGGAAGCAGCAGCTGGCCAGCTCCGGCACGCCGTACTTCGTGTCAACAGAGATGTCGCCCTTCCCGGCGATCTGGTAATCTCCCACGTTCAGCGCCTGGCGGATGATTTCAATATCATGGCGGTTGCAGTACTGATGAATGTTCCGGTGCTTTCCTGCCTGCTGGCGCGTATCCTCATAAAGCACCATCCGGACCACCTCAGAACGGGAGTTCTTCCGTATCCAGCTCGACTTTCGTGAATCCGCTCGGATCCGCTGATGCCGGCGCGGAGGTTTCAGCGCTTCCCATCGTGTCGGGCTTCCTCTTCATCGGCTTGACCAGGCCGTTCCGAACATCCTCCACGACTTCAAGCTTGCCAATCTGCGTGTACTCGATTCCGTTGTAGGATCCTCCGCGGACATTGATGCCGACGATCTTTCCCTTCAGCTCGCCGATATGGTCCGTATCGCCATCAAAGTGGAAACCGGGATTACTCTGCTCAATGCACCAGATCGAGTTGTTCAGCGTCTTCAGATCCCATTCCGGGTGCTGGCGCTTCGTGTTGTTGGCATCCGGGATCTGGATCCGGAAGTCGCCCTTGTATTTCGCTTCATACTTGTCTTCGTATTCCTTGTCCTTGTTGTAGCGCTTCGTGTAGTACCCGGCCCACTCGCCTTCGATGATGTCCAGGCGGAGGACGATCTGCTGATCCGGCGCCTTGCCGTCAATCTTCACGTTCTTGATGCCGCATACGTATGCTCCTTCCGGCAGCATGGGGAAACTCTTTTTCGGTGCCTCGCTTTTGAATCCGCTGATCTTTGCCATGTTAAATAGCCTCCATTCCGTAATATTCTCTGATGGTTTTATCTACAAATGCCAGGTCGTTCGGAATCTTCGCCTCGAACATGTCTTCCGGGCTCTTTGCCGTGTCCGTGCCGTCGCTCTGGGTGCTGAACCAATGCTCCTGCCCGTCTGTCCGGCAGTGGAGCACGATGTCAAAACACCCCTCCAGCGTCAGCTTTTCATCCAGCATCTTTCCGATGGTTTTCGCCTTCAGGCGTCCCGTGTTGCTGTCCGTTTCCGGGTGATGCAGGAAATATACAATCGTGTCATCCGGCAGTTCGTTGTTGACCAGGTGCACAAGGTTCCGGAAATTCGCTCCGATGTCCACGAACTTGTCAAATCCCTTCTCGTTTGCCCGGTCAAAATATTCGTTAGCCATGATGTACTGGCTGTCATCGATCACGTAGACCTTCGGGGCCTTTTTCTTGTCTTTCGGGTTCCGGAGCGCGGTCTGGATCACGACGCTCTGGCGGTATACAGTTTTCTTTCCGTCTTCTTCCTTCACCATGTTCCGGACTTTGTAAATCGGAAACTGTTTCCGGAACGGCAGCCGGTTCTTCTCGCAAAGGAAGATGCCGACCTTTGACGGATCCAGGTTCTTGATGGCGTAGGTCTTGCCGCTGCCAGACTCACCGATAATCAGAACAGGAATACCCATTACTTAATCACCACGCTTTCCGTCTCTTCCAGCGCCGCGCCAGGAATTTCGTACCCATCCTTCAGCGCCTTCTTAATATCATCTTTCCTAAGTTCCGGATCTTTGAATCTCAAGAACCGCTCCGGCTTTTCCAACGTCTGCAGAAACCGGATCAGCGCTCCTTCGTTTTCAACGGTCAGTTTCTGGCTGTGCGTCTGGTACACGTTGCATCGCGGCGTCTTCAGCTTCTCACCCCTCAGGGCGTACAGCAGCCAGGTCTTCAGCGCGGAGATCTTGTTATCCAGCGCCTTTTTCCGCGCTGTCAGTTTGTCAGCCTCTTCCTTCACGGCGGCAGCCTCCGCGTTCAGGTCCTTCACCCACAGGGCGACGCCTTCCAGCTTCCGATCGCGTTCCATCTGCAGAGCGTCCAGTTTTTCAGAGTCCAGGATCTCACCGGTTTCCATGTCCACACAGTCCAGGATTTCCTGGTCGATTTCATACAGTGCTCTCATTTCTTTTTCATCCTTTCCAGATTGTTCATCGCCGCCTCGAAGCACGGGTGCGGCTGCTGGATGTCGATCCGGTAGCTTATAACCTTCCCGTCAGAGAAGGACACCTTGATCGTCTCCGGATACTTGCTGTCCTCGTGTTCCCATTCGCCGTGCACCATCGGCAGCGGCATCACGCGGATCTCAGGCATGTCATTCGCCCCCCCTCTGTCAGGACGTCATAGATGTCCATCTGGCCAACAATCTGACCTGAGTGGCTGATCTTGTCGCTCACAGTTCCACCCCCAGCGCATCCAGGATGTCCGGCAGCTCCTCCATCAGATTCTTCCATCCAAGCGGGCTGAGGCTTACTTCGTCGCCTTCGACCGTCCGCCAGTCAATGCTCTCGAACTTCTTATCGTAGTAGAACTCTCCGAACTGTTCCGTCCGAATGCCGGTGACCGTATATTTCTTTTCCTGCTTCTTCGGCTTCTCCGGAGTCTCCACAATCTGCACCTTTTCCGCTTCCGGTGTCTCAATCTTCAGCGGACCGGACAGCTTCACGGTGGGCACCTGTTCCACCTTCTTCCGCTGGATCCTGTCCGGCAGGCTGTTGTACTTGTCCGGATCCAGCTCTTTCAGCTCCGCCCGGATCCTCCACCAGGTAGAATCAGGGTTCCTGCTTCCGTTCTCAGCCAGGAACGGCCGCGGATCTCCGCCGTCAAGCGCGATCTGGACCGCCTTGTCAGCGATCAGTTCGGTAATCACTTTCTTCGCAGCCATCTTTTTATTCACTCTCTTTCGTATTGCTTTATTCATCTTTTTAAGATCCTTGGTGGCGTCCACAAACATGCAGTTCTCACTGCAGTAGAACGTCGGTCCGCGTCTGTACACGTAGAACTCAGGCCATGTGACGACGTGATATTTCCCGCATATCGGGCAAGTGTTCATCACAGCGGATTCGCCTCCAGCCATTCAGCCTGGATAAATCCGCGGCTTGTGCATGCCCATCCGTCAGCAATGAAGAACACAGACACGTCGCACCCGTTCCGGATCCACTTCTTATCCGTCTGCGGCCCGCCGATCCATCGCCGGCAAGCGGCCTGCTTTTTCGCCACGCATACGTAGTTCTGATAGACTGCTTTCGGCTCTTCCGTTACGACGTACCCGACATACACCCATCCGGCGCCGTATTCACCGATGTTCAGCACATGCACCCATCCGTCTTTCGTTTCGCCGTCCGTCTGGAAACTGTCGCAGGCTTCCAGATATCCCACCTGCTCGCTTTTCTTGTCCGGGCGCTTCCGCACGTTCACCTGTGATCCTGGCCGGCACATCACCCAGCAGGTCGCCGGATGGTCCTCCGCGTTGGCTGCCGTTCCGATCATGTAGCCGATTCCTGCGGCGGTGATCACCAGCAGCAGGATGATCAGGATCTTCCTTGCCTTGTCGCTGTTATTCGTGTTATAATTCATGAGTAATCTCCTTTCGTTTCGAGAGGAACTCACACCGCTGGCGCTTGCTCCGTCAGCGGTCCTTTTTGTCTCTCTGACCATTCCTGATATTCCGCCTCAAGCTCCGGATCCGCGAATGTGCCGTCAGGATTCGTGATGCTTTTAATCATCCTGGCGAATGCGGAAGCCGCTGGCCGGAGGTTCGGATCTGTGCCGGTGTACTCTGCCCGGATCTCATAGTCAGCCATCAGGATCAGCTTCTTCCCTGGTCAGCGCGGCGACCAGCTGCTCCCGCATCTTCATAATCCCGCGGTTGTACGCCGCCACACTCGCGTTTTTCAGCAGGTATAGCTGCTCATCGCCTTTGCTGATCATGATCATGTCCGGATCCCGCTGAGAATCCAGCGCCAACTTGTCAATCATCGGCAGCAGGTCTTTCAGATAGAAGCTTGTGTAATCGCTTGCCATGGTTTCGCCTCCTTCCCTCGCTTTAAGTTAACGCTTGCCGAAAAAAATATAATCAGCAGGATAGTTGTACAGCCGGCAAATCTCCATAACCTTGTCGTAGCCTGGAACGGTTTTCCCTGTTTCCCAGCTTCTGAGAGTCTCCGCTGTAACGTGCAGTTTAGCCGCTGCAACCTCTTGCAGAAATCCGGCGTTTACTCGCGCAGCTGCAAGCGAAATTTTCGGCGGGTAATTTGCTCCCTCCATATTGTGGTTTTCCTCCTTTCTGATTGTTGAGAACCACTATCAGTATACTCGCTTAAAGTAAGATGTCAAGCATAAAGCGAAAAATTTTTCTGTTCATGCTTGTTTTTCTCGCCTTTATCGAATATACTAAGGTTCCAAGGAGGAATGAATATGCCAGACAATGCCAGGGAAATCTTCGTTAAAAATCTTCGTTTTCTGATGGATGCGAAAGGAATCACCCAGGCGGACATATGCCGGGAGCTGAATATATCGTCCGCCACTGCATCTGATTGGTGCTCCGGGAAAAGGTATCCGCGCATCGATGCAATGCAGCGACTGGCCGATCTTCTGGGTGTTCTGTATTCCACGCTGACAACTGAGCATGGAATTCAGGACTATGAGGATCAACAGAGACTCGAAGCGCTTCACCAGAATCCAACTCTCCGGCTGCTGTTTGACAAGCAAAGGACGCTTGATGATTCAGATCTGACCGCTGTGCTTGCTGTTGTCAACGCAATCAAAAAGGAACGTGATCCGGATGCCTGACATCCCGGTAGTACTGAAAGACTTACCCGTGAAAATTCACGGGTTTGTCTGTCTTGGATCAGATTATGAACCAATTATTATCATCAATTCGCGATTGTCCTTTGACCAGCAGCGAGAAGCATACAAGCATGAGCTGATGCACATCCAGCGCGGAGAGATGTTTGATATAAATTATCACGAATATGAACAATAAAAGGAGGTTCAATCAATGAAGCGACTGGTTGTTGTTATCATGATCATGGTCATGATCATGCCTACCGTTGTTATCGCTGAAAATTATGCTGGATGTTGGGGAATATGGATACCAAAGTCAGCAACACTCGGAAACGGGAATCTTTCTTTTATTATTATTTTGAACGAAGATCATACTTTTTCCTGGCTTCTGGTAGACGACAGCGTACCTGATGATTATTATGCAGATACATGCTCTGGCAAATGGGAAGCAGATGGAACAAGAGTATACATAACAAATGAATCAGGCGAAAAAGGATGGCTTGATTTTGCAGATGATATGCTATGGATTGATATGTCAGGGAAACGAGCAGGGCTTAAGAAACTGCCAGATTATGACATCAATCAAATGGTATATGACTAAGGAGGCCGACCATGTCCACCGCAAATAAGCAGCTCACAACATGCAAGCCAAAGACGGCCGTGGCATATGCCCGCTACTCGTCCGCAAGTCAGCGCGACGTCTCCATTGAGCAGCAGCTGCGTGACATCCGGGCGTATGCTGAGCGCGAAGGTTATACAATCATATATGAGTATGCCGATCACGCGAAGTCAGGCTTCAAAAACGTGGAGCGCCGGACAGAGTTCCAGGCTATGATCAGGGCAGCGGCTTCCGGAGCGTTTGACACTGTCATTGCCTGGAAGGTGGATAGGTTCGGCCGGAACCGGCGCGAATCCGCAACGTACAAGGGACAGCTCGCTGATAATGGCGTCACGGTGGTCTATGCTATGGAGCCGATCCCAGATGGAGCTGCAGGCGTCCTGACGGAAGGAATGCTGGAAGCCATGGCGGAATGGTATTCAAAGAACATATCAGAAAACACAAAGCGCGGTCAGCATGATAACGCTATCAAAGGACTGTATAACGGCCATGTGGCATACGGATACAGCCGAAGCTCTGACAACCGGTTCATGATTAACGAACCTGAGGCCGCTGTTGTCCGGAAGATATTTGACCTGTACAGCCAGGGCCAATCCTTCGCGCATATCGCGCGGATCCTGGAAGAAGACGGTGCCCTTACTAAGAACGGCAGGCCCTTCCAGAAGGCTACAATCCTTTATATTCTGACAAATGATAATTATATTGGCACCTATCATTTTGCGGACGTCCGGCTGCCGGGCACCATGCCGGCGATCATTGATATAGACACATGGGAGCGGTGCCAGCTGCAGCGGAAAAATACTTATAAGAAGAATGGGAAGTGCCCGGAACCGTATTACCTGTCCGGGAAAATGTTCTGCGGTGTTTGCGGTGCTCCTGTCTACGGGTGCTATGGAACCGGCAGGAATGGGAAAAGATATGCGTATTACATCTGCAAAAATAACAAGCTCAAACAATGCTCAAGTCATTATGTTCACAAGCACATCATTGAGAAACCCGTGTTCGACTTCCTGTTTGGCAAGATCCTGACAGGTCCACTCCTTGAAAAGTTTGTTGACGCTGTATCTGCGAGCCTGAAGGCCAGCATGGGGAAATCGCCGAAGCAGCTGCTTGAGGCGGACCTCCGCGATACAACCAGGAAGATTGATAACATCACCCGCGCCATCAGTGAAGGCATATGGTCAAAACAGACGGCCTCCATGCTGGAAGATCTGAACAAGCGGGCGGATGATCTGCAGCAAAAAATTGCATACCATCAGATGACAGACGAAAAGGTCATTTCAAATGACAGGATCCGTTTTCTGATGCATAAGATCGCAGACGGCAGGCGCGATGATCCGGAATACCTTAGGATCATCATGCAAACGTTCATCAACTCTGTTACGATTTATGATCACTGGCTGAGAGTTGTTATCAACGCAGCGGAACACGTCGGCCAGATCCCGCCGGAAGACCTTCCGCCGATTGAGATTTTGCCTGATGGGAATGGGTTCGACTTCCGTTCAGTCAGCGCGCGTTCGCTTTACGTTGTCGAACCATACCCTGTGATCGTCTTCAAGATAGCGATATAAAAAAAGCGCCCTGGGAATTCATAAATCCCAGGGCTCATTTCATAAATTGTTTTAGTTTTCATCGGGAGGTTGGATTTTCGGCTGGCTGTCGACTTCCGGTAAGCCACCCAGCGATGTCAGCATACTGAGGACAAAGCTCACCCCACTCACACTGAGCGCACGGAGCCAGTCGATCTCCGAAAAAGCTGCACCGACTGCAATCATCGCTGCAAAAGTTTGTGCGAAAGTCCTGATGGCTCTGATCAGCGCTGCCAGCGCCCACTCTTTCCAGTTCCATTTCATCTCATTCCCCTCCTTAATTAGTAGAAGTAGTCGCAGGCGCCGCCGATCCTGCCGGCTGGCCCGCTGCCTGCATCTGCGGAACCGGCCTCGAAGGGCCCAGCGGCAGATCTAAGAACTTAGTACGCAGGTTATCCATCACGCCGTTCGCGCCGAGTGCGTGATATTGAACATATACATTTTCGAGATTTGAGCGGTCATCCTCGTCCGCCCAACCCTGGTTACGGTAATACTTATACCCCTGGATCAGACGGTCCCTCAGTAGCGCCTGGACACCGCGCTTGATGGCCCGGATCTGCACCCAGATCGTGATAATTACACCAAGCAGCAGTGCCGGCACGCCGGCAGCCTTCACAATGTCCCACCAGTTCAAAACAGATCACCCTTTCCTGATATAATCGTCCATGACAAAGCCTTGCTTGTTGTTATATCCGACATAGGTCCATCCGTCCGGGAGATCCATCAGCTGGACGGTTTTCCCGTTCGGGATCTGCACGACGATCTTGCAGGACTTGTCCGGTCCCTGGCGCATGTTCAGCGCTCCGCCGACCACCACCGCAGTGCTCTTCTCCGGCTCCGGTTCGGGGGCCGGCGGGATCGGCTCAGGCTGCACGCCGTTATAGAGCCCGGCCGGCAGCGCCCAGTGCGTCCACTTCTTGTTCCGGGTCGTGAAGTGCTGGACGCCGGAGCTGCACTCCACCGTTTCGTTGTTGTACCCGAACCCGGTATGCTCCATTTTGGTGCCTTTCTTCACGAACAGGCAGACCAGCCTGTCCGCCGGCATGGCATCGATCGTTCCTTTGCTTTCCCAGTTGGAAGCGCTGTTCCACTGGCTGGTGGCTCCTTCTCCGAGCAGATCAACGCCGACCCTCAGCAGGCACCAGTCCGTGAAGCCCCTGCAGTCGAAGCACCTGGTCCGTTTTCCGTCCGGGAACCACTGGCAGCCGGCACACGTCCCGCCGTCAAAAGCCTTGCATTTCGTCTTGATGGTCGGGTGCGCGTCGCTGTAGCGTTTTTTCCGTTCCGCTACGGTGCAGTACGCGCCCCAGGCTCCGAACACATACGCCCAGCCCTCGCAGGCAAGCGCGGCATTCCAGACGATCCAGGCGGGATCCTTCCCTTCGTTCTTCCACTGGATCACCAGGGCGTCAACATAATCAGCGCTGTTCATTTCTTTTTCCTCCTGTTCCATGGTAAAAGGTCAGGGCAGCACAGGCAGAAAGAACCTACAAAGCAGATAATTATGATAACGATCGCTGCCAATCCCAGCCAGTTCATGTTTCAACCTCAGGAAGATAGTTGAATTGTCCGAAAGTCCTCTTTTCGATTTGGAACCCGTCGACAGTGGAAAGCGTAACGGTCTGGATCTGGCGAGTGTCAACCTTGCACATCGCGCCCCAAGTCTCGGACATGTCGCCTTCAGCACGTCGCTGCGTCTTTTCGATGTCATTCTGGTAGTTCTTGCTGTCAAAGGTCTTAGGATACCCGCTCAGGTTGTTGAACGTTCCGTTCGCGTCTACGACAAACGCATTCACAATAAAGATCTGACGCATGTAGCCCATGGGATTTACCTCTCTTTCATTGCAAATAAAAATGCAGGAAAAAGTTTTGTTCGCTTTTCTTTCCTGCACTTTCGGCATATAATTGGTATAAGAAAAGAGCGCTTGCGGCTGGCACCGCTCACGCTCCGGCGGAAGATGTGGTAGTAGCACACCCTCCATAGATTGATGTTAACACATTCTTTCGCCCGAATCAAGAAAGGATGTGTTTTTTGTGTCTTACGAAACCTTCAGGACCGACTTT
>Ga0265298_10008323_pt1 | contig 12477 bp, 10 predicted proteins | sample AusTroGonzalo_MG_3_FD_193486 | JGI IMG/M metagenome (GOLD analysis project Ga0265298, IMG submission 193486) | Bovine rumen microbial communities from tropical cattle in Woodstock, Queensland, Australia - Gonzalo_01 | ecosystem: Host-associated > Mammals > Digestive system > Stomach > Rumen ... | reverse complement strand
CCGATCATTGCTCCTGCTTTACTGTCTTCATCGTGTATCTCGCTTAAACCAACTACTGCCCACGAAATTCCAAAAATGAAGAGCATGCCTGAAATTACGCCAATTACAGGTTTTAGCGGGTCGGAATTGCGCTCTGGAGTTTCCTCTGTTGTAAAGTCCGAGGCTGCCATCGTTCGGTCTTCTTGCATCTTTAGGACCATCGGTGGCGTAAGGGACACCGCAAAAGAGCTTGAAACAAGCAAAGAAAGACTTAGAATAAACGCAGCCAGAAATTTCATACGGGAAAATATAAATACTTTTGTCGACCTGCAGTCATACCGTTACTTTAAAGATCGGTAAGCCCATACTTCTCTCTTAATTCCTTCTTCTCGTATCCCTTCACGACTTCGAGTACGTTGCCGCCGGAAAGATCGATCGCTGCGGCCATATTGAAATCAAGTTTGATGTGAGAGTGCTTTACATAGATGAGGGCTTGGACTACGTTTTGTACATTACCGCCGGCAAGGTAATGGGCTTCAAGTTTTTCCATGTCAATTGGGATGTGTGCTTTGCAACTTCTGATGTGTGCATCGACGATTGCTTCTAGCGGAACCCTGCGTAGCAGCATGCCAATAAGATGAAAAAAGCGCACGTTCGTATTTGCGTTTGAAAATTTGCCTTGGAGCCACAGCGAAAAAACGTTAAAGTGGTTCAAAATTACGAGAATTACGAAGAAAATGGCAAGTACTATAATTAGAATGGGAGTGACTGTCATAGTTTTATTAATATAATCTCCTTTTTCTATTGAAGTGCGGTTTTCTCGGTTTCGACACCCTTTCCGGTTCTATTTCGCTAAAACTCAATCTTTTCCGGGAACGCTTCTTTTCTCATGATGCCCCACATCTTGTCGATGTACGAGAGCGTGTAGAATTGTTCGTAGTAGTGGTAGTAAAACGCACCCTTCATGGTCGTGGAATAGACTCCGTTTTCTTTTGTCAAGAACCCGAGTTTCTGTGCGAGCCAGAAATCAAAGCCGTACATTTTTTTCAGCGGAACGCCGAAGAACTGCTCGAATTTTTTTTCGTCCAGTTGCATGCTGTAAAGCGTCCAGAACAGGTAATACACCATTCTCTGCCTTGGCGTGAAGCGGATGGTCAAGGAAGTCGGCAGTTTGTCGCTGTCAATCCTTTTGCAGTATTCTTCAACGGAGAATGTATTTATCTTGAACTGCTTTTGCAGAAGCGTCGTGGCGGAACATCCGAACCCGAGGAAATTGTCGCGAGTCATGGAAGAATACTTGGCTTCTTTCTTGTTCGAGAACGTCCAGATAGAACTGCGGTGGTATCCCTTCTCGTTGAAGTAAGCCGTAATTCGGTCCAGCAGCTCCTTTTTCTGTTTTTTCGGCATCGTTTTCACTTTGCTCTTGGTAAAGGAAAAATCGATGAACGGATAAATCGCCACGTGGTTGGCGCCGCTTGCGAATGCGGTGTCCACGTCCGCTTTGATGTCTTCGTAGGTTTGGTCGGGCAGCGCGAAGATGAAGTCCATGGAAACCGTTTCGAATTCCACGGCGTTCAAGGCTTCTTTTAATTTATTTGCATCGACCTTCTTGCGCCCGAGAATGTTCTGATATTTCTCCTGGAACGACTGGATGCCTATGCTAATTTTTGTAACGCCTGCATCTTTCAGCTTTTGCAGTGTTTCTACATTCACGTTGTCGGGGTGCAGCTCGACGCCGATGCCCTCAGTCACGATGAAATGTTCCTGAATCGCGTCTATGATTTCGCCGATTCTATCTGCGATTAGCGCGGGCGTACCGCCGCCAAAATATAGGCTGGTCGTTTCCTTTTTGCTCTTGTATTGACTGCCGACCTTGTGGATTTCCTTTACCAGTGCGTCAATGTACCTGTCGCATAAATCCTTGTTGTAAACGGTCTTGCAATAGGGGCAGAATGTGCAGATGCTCTTGCAGAACGGAATATGGACGTACAGGCCGAGGTTCTCGCATTCCTCGAAGGGGAGAAAATCGTCGTATTCGTTTTTGAATAAAAAAGGCTTGATGGACCGGGTCAGCCACGCTCTAGTTAAAGTCGTTCTCAAACTCATTCAAAAAAATCTCGTTATCTTATACGTACTTGAGGTATGTCCTTACTGCTTCGAAGGCGATTTTCAAATTGCCCCTGAAAAGCAGGGTGTATTCTGCGACAAAGAAGTAACCGCATTCCTCGCAAAGTCCCGGAACGTCGATGCACCTTCCGCATACCGAAATCTTGCCGTCTTCGATGACCAAACATTGATAGCACGGGGTGGGGAAGCTGTTGTTGACAAGGTATGGGAGCGACGCTTTGAGATTGAATATCGGGTAGCCTTTATCCATCATCTGCAAGATGGTGTCTGCAATTTTCTGCTTTTCTTCTTTGGACAGGAAAAGGTTTCTCGTGTCGGGATAAGGTGTGTGGAAATTGAACGAGACTGCCCTCACGTTTTTTGTGTCCATTGCGATTTGGCAAACATCTTGTACGGCATCCTTGTTGATTTGGTTGATGGCCATGTAGAAGCAGATGTTGTCCGCAGTGGCGTTCTTGACGTTTTCCATGATGGTATCGAACGTGTTGCCTCTGATGGCGTTGTGGCGTTCTCTGTCGCCGTCAAGGCTTAAGAGAATCAAGTCCGCTTCGGGCAAGTCGATGGGCTGTGTTCCGTTCGTGACGACGTTCACAATCATGAATCCCATTCGTTTCGCTTCGATGACCAAATCCCTGACGGTCAAATCGCCGTCTCTCCACAAAAACGTCTCGCCGCCACAGAAGAAGAGAATCCGGGCGCCCATGTCGTACATGGTCTGCATCTCTTTTTTAATTTGGGTGTAGGGATGCATTATCGAGGTGATGTTGTTGACGGAACAGTGCTTGCATTTCAGGTTGCAGCGGTCGGTTACAATGACGGTTCCCAAAATCGGGTCTTTCTTCTTGAATAGGACTGTCTTTAGCCAAAAGTTGGCGAAATATAAGAAGGATGAAATTTTCATAAAAATTTTCCTTTGACAAAAACATCTTTGTCACTAACTCGTTAAGATATTATACAAAAAAGTGGACGTTGCGGAGTTGATTTTGTTTTTTGGCGTTTTTTTTACGTGACTTTTTGAAAAAAAAGATTGTTTTTCACGTAAAATTTAGAATAAAATAACTAAATTAAGCCGCTGTAATTGATTTTTGGTGACTTCGTGGCGATTTTGGAGGCTGAGAAAGTGTGTTTTGGATGAATTTTGGGGTAAAAAAAGAACTTTGCTCGGGAAAATTGCATAATTGTTACGTACAACGTAAAAATTTTACGTAACAAAATAGAAAAATTGGCATTTTTTCACGTAAAAAATGGCGCTTTTTCATAATCAGACTTTTTTTCAGGCCTTTCGCTTTGCAGAATTTTGCTTTCGTGATGATTAAACTATCTTTTGGTTAAATATCGCATTCTTAATCACCAACCACTGTTTACTAACCACTAGCACTGACCTCATCGCTCACAACCTCTATGCTTCACGTTTTTAGACACGAACTTCGCTTGATTTTTAGGGATCCGCGTTTTTGGATTCCGTTCATCATCCCGCCGGTGATTCTTGCGGCGAGCCAGGCCATTGCGGTTTCGCGTTATGGCGGTGAAATTATGGAAGGCATGGGCAGTTACATGATGCTTTTGCTCGGTTGTTTGATGGCTCCGATGGGGGCGCCTTTGGCGGGCGATTCTTTTGCCGGCGAGCGCGAGCGCAATTCGCTTGAACTTTTGCAGCTTTCTCCGATTGCTCCTGCGAAACTTTTCTGGGGTAAACTTCTCACAATTCTCCCGTTCCCGGTGGTGTTTGCGTTGCTTGCTCAGCTGGGTTATTGGTTCTCGCATTCTGATATTACGTCGTTGGAGGCGGTCGCCTCAATGCTTGGGGCACTCTCTGCAGTGCTACTCACGACAGCTTTTTCGCTGATGATTTCGCTCCGCGTTAAGACGGTCCGTGCGGCGACCCACATTACATTGTTCTTTATCTTGCCACTTCTTTTGCTCGTGCAAATGGGTCATGATGTATTTTTGCAGGGATTGATAATTCCGCTTGTGGTATTAGCTTTATCTGTAACGATAAGTATTGCCGTTGCTGTTATGAGCATGCGAAAATTTGTAAGTTTATAAAGGACTTTGCCATAAAAAGGAGAAATGGAATGAAAAAATTTTTATTTGCACTGAGCTCGTTGGCTTTGGTGTTTGCCTTTACGGCGTGTGATGATTCCGCATCGAGCGGAGAAAGCTCTGGTTCTAATGGAACCAGCGAAACGAAGGGGAGCTTCCCGCCCAATGGGGATGAAGGTTTTTATTGCCTGGTTACGGATGGCACAAATGCGGATGGCTCGTATTGGAAGCAGATTAAGGTGAATATTCCGAAATACAAAGGCCATGTGGAAAAAATTACGTTTGATGAGAATGGCAACGGAACGCAGTATTACGAGGATTCCCATTTTTATATAACGCCGTATGAAAAGACAGCCATGTGCTTGGAATTCGAAGATGCGGTAAAGAAGCAATCTCAAAAGAGGAATTATACCGAAACCTATTGCAACAATGGAGTTTCGTACTTTGTTATAACTTTCCAGAATGCGAGCGTGGAATCGCTTGCTGAAAAGGTCGCGTGGTATGAAAGCGATTGCGATGATTACAAGCAGAAGTGGAGAGATGGCGATTACGACGAAGCCATAGAAAGAAGAACTTCGAGATAATTGATTAGGAGAAGGCTCTCGCTGTTAGCGAGAGCTTTTGCATTTGGGAAAGGAGGGGCCGTGAACAACAAGCGCCTCGTATAAACGAGGCGTGGTTGTGAGAGAATCCGCTGACTTGCATATTTCATCTTGAATTTAGCGGATTCGGTCGTTTGTAGGGAGGGCGAAGCCTTCCCTAGTAAGGAGAATGCCTCTGCTTTCGCAGAGGCATTCATAAACGGGTAGTTATAAGCCGGGTTCTGTACTCCTTGCGGAGCGATGACCATCTCTCTGGACGAATCGTTACCGACCGCCTCAAGCGACCTACCCGGATATCCAGCTGGCACGGGCCGCACCAGGTCCTTGCGGACGGAATCCTGCTTGGTCTTGCACCGGATGAGGTTTACCTAGCCACTCCTGTCACCAGTCGTGCGGTGAGCTCTTACCTCGCCGTTTCACCCTTACTCGCATTGCTGCGGGCGGTCTATTCTCTGTTGCACTTTCTGTCGCGTTTCCGCGCCTGGACGTTATCCAGCATCATGCCCTGCGGTGCCCGGACTTTCCTCCAGCCGTGAAGCCGGCGGCCATCCGCTACCCAGCCCAAATGTAGAAATTCATTAGGAAATATGCAAGATAGTTCTGAGTTCAGAGTTACTAGTTACTGAGGCTGCTTCGCAGCATCTTGTCTCTTAAGTCTTCTAGTAACTAAGTTTTACCAACTAAGCACCGCCTACTGCATAACGCCTCTCTCGTCTATTAGCTCTTCTCTAAGTTCTAAGCTCTAAGTTCTAAGTTCTATTTTTTGTATATTGTATCCGTGAAAAAATTATTGTTTAGTTTGTTTTGCCTTGTGTCTGCATCGTTTGCCGCGGCGGATACTGTTTCTGTAGATTCTGTAACTTCACTTGCTGATTCTCCTGCGACTGATTTTGGCGCGGAATCCTCTGCGCTCGAAGCTGTGGATTCTAATGCCGTGTTTCGCGTAGATAAAATTCGTTACCATATTGGTGATGCGTTTGACGATTCAAAGGCGCATTCGAAATACGACCGTTGGGCGTATGATATTTTGAATTTGGTCCATATCGAAACGCGCGAGGTGACGGTCCGTAAGCTTTTGCTTTTTGATAAAGGTGACTTGGTCAACTTGAACTTGCTTCTCGAATCGGAACGTTTCTTGCGCAACCAGAAGTTCCTCTCGGATGCCAATATTTCTGTATCTAACGAAGATGGCAAAAATATTGTGGATGTTCAGACGAGCGATAACTGGACGTTGACGATTCCCTTTGCTCTTGGTTTTTCGGGGAGCGAATGGAGCTATGATAATCTCGTCTGGGGCGTTGGCGTTCAGGAAAGCAATTTCCTTGGCTTGGGTCAAAAGCTCGGTTTTTACTTTGGCCATGATGAATTCCGCGACAAGTGGCAGGTGGAATATGGGGATCCGCATTTCCTCTTCCGCTATAACCACTTGGATTTCTTGTATAGCTACAACACGGACGGATACCTTGCTTACTGGAAAATGTATGTGCCGTACCTCAGCCGTAGTGTAAACCAGTGGGCTTACACTCTTGAAGGCTTAAAGAACAAACGTGAAAAATTCATTTACGGAAGCGGAGCTTTCCCGCGGAGTGCTTCTGAAATAGATCCGAAGACTTCGCTAGATTCTCTCCAACGTTTCAACGGCAAAAAATCAGTCAAGCTCATTAAGATCGAGGATTTTGTTGAAGATTCCCTGAGCTTCCGTTTCAGCCGCTCGTTTGGTGGCACGCAACGCAAGTTCTATCTAGGGGCAACGTATGATTACTTGCGCGAGACTGCTAATGAAGGGCTTGTGCGTCGCTATAAGTTTACGGATGGCGAAAAGGCGTATGCCATTGATTCGGCTAGTGCTGTGAATGAATGGGTGCCGGAACGCAAGGATTCGCGCCTTGGTTTTTATATCATGTACTCTAATTTGCGTTACGAAAAGATCAAGAATTTCCACAACGTCAGATGGACCGAAGATATAGATAAGGGTTTTTCGCTTAAGGCTCAAATTTCAAAGAACTACGAACAAATAGGTGCTTCCAATAACGATATCCGATTGGACTTTTGGACGGACTTTTACCTTGGCCGCGAAAATCACCATTTGACCATCAAGTCGTACATGAATTTTTATCTGGACCACGGTAAACGTCATGACTTTTATGGCCGCGTGAATGGCGAATACATTTTCCATCCGAGTACGCGTTTTTCAACGGCGTTGTCGGGACAGCTGGATGTGTATGACGAAGCAAAGCTTGGCTACCAGTTGACGCTTGGCGGGTCGGACGGCTTTGTTGGTTTCCCGACGGGATTCTATGCAGGCCAGGCTCGAGTCTATGGTAACTTGGAACAACGTTGGTTCCCGGATTTTGAAATCTTGACGCTTGCTCCTGTCGTCGTTGCGTTTGGAAGTGTTGGCGAAACGGCTCCTACGATTAAGGATATCAGGCGTAAGGACTTGATTTATGTAGCCGGTTTTGGTATCCGTTTGGCACAAACAAAGTCTATTACCCGCTTGATAAACAAGATTGATGTGAGTTTCCCGCTGAACGGAGCCCGTAAAGGCGATGCCCATTACTCTGTGACGACCTCGTATATTCTATGATAATTGGTTTGTATTAAACTTTTTAAAAAGAAACACAATGGCTGAAAAAGAGGAACAGAAATTAGAACAAAAGATTCGTGAGACGGCTCGATTGACTCCGCGTCAATTGAGAGCTCGTGAAATCAAACGTGTTCTTTTGCGTGTAGAAATCATTATCGGTATCATTGCCGTGATTGCGGGTATTTGGCTTACGATTCTCGTGTGGAACGAAGGCTATTTCCCTGGGGCGCTGATGCTTGTGATGACGGGCGCTATCAACGTGTTCCTGGCTGCAAAGGAACTGTTGAATCCGACGGATCACATCTTCCATTGGCAGGCGATTTTCTTCTTGATTGTTCGCCGTGCAATGTTCTTTTTGAATGTTGTGCTGATTGCGTTGGTGTTTGGCACCATGACGCACTTGCTTTAAATGCGCGTTAAACGGCGCGCTTAATGAACGCCGTCTTCGTTTGCCGAAGGCTTTTCGTTATACCAAGCTTGAATTTTTTCTTTGGCGGCTTCGCTGAATGCGGATCCGTCTTTTAATATGTGGTCGGCGCGTTCGAGCGTTTGCGATATGAGTTCTTGGTCGTGAATCCAGTCGAACCAACGGAATACCCACGCACCGCTTTGCTCGTTGCCTTCAAGGTTGCCGGCGCCGCGTGTTTTGAGGTCAAGTTCTGCAATTTCGAACCCGTCTTCGGTGGCGGCAAATTGCGATAAGCGTTCCATGCTCGTTTCGGCGGCTTCGCCTTCGGGAATCATCAAGAAGCACCAGGCTTCTTGATTGCCGCGGCCCACGCGCCCGCGCAGCTGGTGGAGCTGCGCCAGACCGAATCGGTCTGGCTGGTCGATGACCATGAGGTTTGCTGCTGGAACGTTCACGCCGACTTCGATAACGGTGGTTGCGACGAGAATCTGGATTTCGCCGGCGGCAAAGCGCTTGATGATTTCGTCGCGTTCGGAATCGTCCATTTGCCCATGGACGCCGGCGACTTTGAGCTTGGCAATGTTTGCGTCGGCGTGTCCCATGGCGGCGATAAAGGAACGCATTTCGTTCACGATGTCATCGACACTGCGGGCGCTTGAATCACCGTTCGCGCTCCCTTCAAATGCGCTGGAACTGTTCGTGCGGGATTTGTTCGCGGAACCTGCGGCATTTCCAGATGCGGAAGAAGCGTCCGCGTTCACGCGGCTTGCAATCCAGTAGCAGAGATTCCCACCGGCGGCTTCTTTACAAATAAACTGCTTCATCGATTCGCGCTTCGCTGCGTTCACGAGACGTGTCTTGATGGGCTTGCGTCCTGCGGGCTTTTCCTTGATGCTGATGACTTTCAAGTCGCCGTACAGTGTCATCGCGAGGCTCCGCGGAATTGGTGTTGCACTCATCACGAGCATGTCGGGGTAGTCGCCTTTGGCGAGCAGCGCTTCGCGCTGGCTCACGCCGAATCGATGCTGTTCGTCGATGATGACAAAACCGAGTTTTGCAAAATAGACGTCTTTGCTGAACAATGCATGCGTGCCGATTACGACATTGCAAAGTCCCATTTGCAGTTCACCGAGAATGACTTTCTTTTCGGCGGCGGGAGTAGCTCCGACTAAAAGTTGCACGCGTATTCCTGCGGCGTCGAAGAACGGCTTGAGAGACTTGAAATGCTGCCTTGCGAGAATGTCTGTCGGGACCATCAAAGCGCATTGTTCGCCAGCGCCGCATACGGCCATAATTGCAAGCATGGCGACGACCGTTTTTCCGCAACCGACATCGCCTTGCAACAATGCGTGGAATTGCTTCTTGCCGTTGAGCCCGTCGATAATAGTGCTCAGCGCCGCGTCCTGACCTGTGGTCAGCTGGAACGGCAGACGGGCCTTGGCCGCCATCACGTTCCCCAAATCAATTTGCCTTTCATGACCGCGAATCTTTTGATTTTCGCGCCGCTTCACCATGCGCAAGCAGAACGGCAACAATTCTAAAATCTTGAGCTCGCGCTTTGCCTTATAAATGGAATCAAAATCCTTTGGCATGTGTAGCGCACGGAGGTTGTCCATCACAGGCGCAAAGTGCAAATAATCCGTGAGTTCGCGCGGGCATGCGTTGGGGAGGGTCAGTCCCGGAAAATTGAAAATTGTCTTGTAGAGATTGCGGAAGAACCGCTGTTCCATCTTAGCTTCGCGGCAAATTTCGCTGATGGGGTAGACGGGGAGAATTTGTCCGTTAAAGGCTTCGCCTTCGTCGAACGGTTGCATGTCCGGATGCACCAGTTGCAATCCTCGATAAGAACCGACTACGCCAGAAACAAGCCAACGTGTTCCGGGCTTGACTTTATTTGCGATAAAGCGTGTACCGCGGAAAAATAAAAGCTGGATTTCCCCTGTACCGTCCGTGAGAACCGCCATGAATCGCGACATGCGCCCTTTGACAATTCCTGCGCGCGTGATAATCCCGATTACGACAACGCGGTCCCCGTCATGGCAATCCGCAATTTTCGAAACTTTTGTTTGGTCGAGATAGGTTCGCGGAATATTGTATAAAAGATCGGCGATGGAATTTAAACCGGACTTGTTGAGTTTCTCAAGTCTCTTGGGGCCGAGTCCTGGCAAGTTGGCTAAATCCATTTACTTGCCTGCTTTCTTTTGTTCTTGTTGCGCCTTGGCATTTTCCAATCGCTTGCGAGCTTTGTCGCGAGCGTTGTCGCCAACAATGTTCATGTTTTTCCATGAAATGAGATGGATGGGTTTTCCATTCTCATCCTTGAAACCAAGATCCTTTGTGTCGATAGCCATGACGGCCTTGTTGAGTCCGTTAATGAAATTGTTGATGTTTTCGACGAGTTCCTTGGAGTGCAAAAGTGTTTCGGAGTCGATGCCGTTTTCGATAGTTGTAATGATTTGATTTGCCTTTTGCGCGTTTTCAGACAATGTTATGATGACAGAATCGACGAGCGAAATCTTTTCATTTGCAGTTGCTGTGACCGTTCTGATGGCTGTATCTGCTTGGAGCGCGGTTGTCGATATGGCCTTGGTCGAAGAATTTATTTGTTTAAAGAGCGTGTTCAACTTGGGACCGAGTGCACCGACTGTTTTCTCCGTGTGTGCGAAAATATTTTCGACGGAGTGCATGATGTCTTCGTAAATTTCCTGTGCCGATCGATGTAGTGAATCTCCCTGGGCGAGTAATAAAATTGCCTGTTGCACAGCTTCAAGCTGCTCGTTGACGTTTTCGACCAAACGCAATGTTTCTGCAATACCCGGTTCGAAATGCCCTTCGAAAATGTGATTTTCCGGCATGATTTCGCCTGTTTTGGACGGAATGATTTCGAGACGGCGTTGACCCATGAGTGCGTAGTTCACGTTGTTGAATTGGGTGCCTGCACGGAGTTTGAGAGGTTCGGTAAAGTGAATGACAACGCGAGAGCGGTCCTTAAGCCAGGTGACGCTGCCGATAGAACCAATGCGATAGCCGCGTAACACAACGGGGTCTTCTGGCTGCAACGAACCAAGTTCCTTGAAGTCTACAATCGCTGTTTGATGTGTGTTTTGATGTGCTGCCCACATCCCAAAAGCGATGCCTCCAAAAATGCAAGCAAAAACAACAAGAGATATGTAGCCAAGCGCTCTATCGGAAAGTTTCATGTTTTTGAAAATAGAAAAAAAAAGACGATGTGTCGTCAAACGTTTTTGGGTAAACGTTAAATCAATATCCTCATCTTGGCGCAAGCGTTAACCTTACGACAATGGGTCTGCAAGCAACCCCGCTGCAATCTCCTTTTGAGGTTGTGGTCGACGTTTTTTTATAAAAAAATTTTTTATTTGAAAAAGGATTTTATATTTTCGAAAAGAACGAAAAATTGATTTTATCGGGTGGATATGAAAATCTTTAGTTCCTTGACGCTGGCTTTGTGTGTCGCCTCTTTTGCGGAGGATGCTGTAGATGTTTTTGGTTTTCAAAAGTTTTATGAGACGAAGGCGGGCTCGGTTTCTTGGACATCGGAACATTGGGCAAATGGTCATGCGCGTGTTTTTGCCGATTGGTCTGACGATCCCGATGATCCTTTGCAATGGTCGGATAGCCGTGGTGTCGATGGGGAAGGTTACAAGGTCGATGGCGAAGGCGTGATGCAAATGCTTGGCGTGGGGCCGCGTTTCCATATCAACGGACTGCGTGAATGGGCTCCCCAAAAACAGTTTTTCTTGAATACGGAATATACGGCTTATTTTATGCGGAATGAAATGGGTGGAAAGAATTATGGCGGTATGGTTGTCGGTGTCCGTAGTGGTGCCTTGGGGCATGGCTCCAGTGGCGGCAACAATTGCGATGCCAATACGTATTACGCCCGATTCCGCAATGATGGTCGCTGGGATTTCGAAAAAGAATGGAAGCATCCTGAAAGCTATTATCGCAGTGGCTCCGGCATTGGCAAGCAAGACATGTTGTGGGGTGGAGAGCCTTTGCCGTTGAACAAGTGGATTGGCATGAAATACATTGCCTATAATAAAGACGAATCGACGGTTCGTTTGGAACTTTATATAGACTCGACGAGCAATGCAACACCGCCTGGTAAGTGGGAATTGGTAGGCGCAGCCGAAGATGCCGGCAAAGACTGGTCAGGAGCTAGCGGTGGAGCCGCAAAGATAGAAGGTTGCAAAGATTACAATGGGCTCGAAAACGCATTTGACGCAATCCTTAAAGGCGGAGGCGTTGTTATCATGCGTACGGACGAAGATCATCCGTTTTATAAGTTCGTCTCGGTTCGCGAGATAGACCCTGCAAAACCTATCAAGGGGAGTGGCTCGACCGCGATTCATCGGCCTGAACGCGGAACGGCCAATGCCGCAACAAGAACGATTCACGAAAAGTTGAGCATCAAATATTTTGACCTCCTTGGCCGCCGAGCTGTAGGGCGGTGAGGTGTGTGCCATGAGGTCGGCACGTTGTGCCTTTGTGTTATGAGGTTTGAAGCCGCATCTTTAAAAAATGCAAATACTAGTAACTACTAGCTAGTAACTAGTAACTCAAATGACTATATTTTAACCGTCTAAAAAATTTTTCTCAAAGGACATTCAAAATGGCTAAAACAGAATCCAAGAAGAAAGTCGTCCTCGCTTACAGCGGTGGACTCGATACCTCCATCATCATTCCTTGGCTCAAGGAAACCTACGACG
>Ga0265298_10008322_pt1 | contig 12478 bp, 8 predicted proteins | sample AusTroGonzalo_MG_3_FD_193486 | JGI IMG/M metagenome (GOLD analysis project Ga0265298, IMG submission 193486) | Bovine rumen microbial communities from tropical cattle in Woodstock, Queensland, Australia - Gonzalo_01 | ecosystem: Host-associated > Mammals > Digestive system > Stomach > Rumen ... | reverse complement strand
TTTCTGGTTCTGGATAGATAATGAAGTCTTGTCTCTTTATAACAATGATTGATATACGATGTCTTTTTCTTATATCAAGCTCCATAAGAGTTTTCTCTGCCCAGTCATCTGGAGTTGCCATTTCAACAATTTTAAACTTGTCTGTAAGATTGATAACATCGTTCATGCTTGGATTTGAGAGCATTTTTGCAACTTTGTGCGCGGTGTAATCTTCTGGGAAGACAACAACATCGGCGCCAATTTTTTCAAGAATTTCTTTTTGCTCATCTGTGCTTGCTCTTGCAACAATAAGTTTTACACCAAGTTTTTTGCATATCAAAGTTGTAACAACACTTGCTTGCAAATCCTGTCCGATACATACAACAACGCAGTCAAAATTTTGGATGCCGAGTTTGTGTAAAACTTCTGGTGCTGTTGAGTCAGCAATAGCTGTGCCAGAAACAAACTTTTCTATTGCATGGACGTTTTTTTCGTTGTTGTCAATTGCCAAAACTTCATGTCCCTCATTTGTAAGAGAAAGGGCAACTGTTCTTCCAAATCTGCCAAGTCCAACAACACAAAAACCTCTCATTTTCTTCCTTAATTTTGGTGTGGTTTCTGTGTTTGTGATTTCAGCTTTGCTTTTTATCTTTTCAATGCTCTCTGAAATATCTCTTTTTTCAACTTTTTTTTCTTCGTTTTTCATATATTCTCCTTATTTTTATCCAACGCTTAATTGGCTGTCTTCATATTCAATGGCACCATTTGCATCAGGCGATGGCCTATGCACAGCAAATGCAATTGTGATTGTCCCAACCCTACCCACAAACATAAGCACAATCAAAATAATTTTTGATGCTATTGATAGCGTCGGGGTAAGTCCAAGAGTGAGTCCAACCGTGCTTATTGCTGACAATACTTCAAAGATAACTGTGCTTGAGGAAGCGGCAGCATTTCCTTTTTCTATCAAACAAATGGTTATGGTTGCAAACACTGCAAGTATTATTGCCAAAAACACAATTCGAAGTGCCTTGAGGATGGTTTGATTTTTTATTCTTTTTCGATTTAAAATTACGTCACCTTTCTCACCTGCAGAGCGGAATGCAGCAACAAACAAAACAAAGATTGTTGTTGTTTTTACACCACCAGCAATTGATCCAGGGCTGCCGCCAATAAACATCAATATATCTGTGATAACTCTGCTTGAGGAAGTAAGACTTGCTTGATCAAATGTTGCAAAACCGGCAGTTCTTGGTGTTATGCTTTGAAACAGACAATTTATAATCTTGTCAAACACGGACATATTTCCAATTGTCTCTGGATTGTTCCACTCAAAGATGGCAAATAAGATAGTCCCACCCAAAATCAAAAGACTGGTCACGCTGAGTATGATTTTTGTTTGGAAAGTTAGTTTCTTTTTTGCATTTTCTTTTCTAAATTTGCTTGCTATTTCAACGATTGTTGCATACCCAATTCCACCGAGCACAACCAAAAACATAATTGGCAGAAGCACATATGCAGCTTTTGCAAACGGTGCAAGACCTGAAAACTCCATGCCGACCGTTCCAAGGACATCAAATCCTGCATTACAAAAAGCTGAAATTGCAAGGAAAAGAGACTTAAAGATGCCGTTTAACCAACCATAGGAAATTATCATACTTGGCAGAAGGCACAAAAATCCGCATCCTTCAATGATAAATACAATCATTGCTATTTTTTTGATTAGTGTTACAACACCTTGAGATGTGTCTTGGTTTAAACTCTCTTGCAGCATAACACGGTTTTTGTAGCCAAGCTGTTTTCCTGCAGCAAGCAAGAATAGCGCTGACAAGGAGATGAAGCCGATTCCTCCGATTTGAATCAGAAGCATAATAACAATTTGCCCAAACAAAGAGAAATGCACTGCAGTGTCAACAACAATAAGACCTGTGACACAAACAGAACTTGTGCTTGTGAAAAGCGCGTCTATGTATGAAAACCATTGTCCATCCTTTGAGGAGATTGGCAAACTCAAGAGGATTGAGCCAACCAAAATAACCGCAAGAAAGCTGACAATAACTTTAAGTGGGGCGTTTAATCTTGCCTTTTTGTATTTCATAACACACATATTATATCACTTTTGTCAATATTTGCCAACAAAAAGAGCCTTATTGCAGCAAAGTGGGAAAAGACAATAAAAAAGAGAAAGTGTAAAACTTTCTCATGTAAAAAGTTATTTCACTCTCTTTCCTTGCCTTTTATCTGAGCTTCCGAAACCGCCAGTCATACGTTCTGATGAAAACTTTAAAAGATCTTCATAAGAAACTTCTTTCGATTGCAATGCTGGAATTTCTTGCATAACTATTTGACAAATTGCTTTTGAATATGGGTGAAATTTAATTTTATTCTTTTTATATTTCTTTCCATCAACCACAAATTTGTTAGGGATATCTTCAAAGTCGAGTTTGGAAATCACAAATGGAATTTTAAGTGTGTTGTAGGTCATTATCACATATTCTCCACGATAGCCTGAATCCATAACTCCACCACTTTTCTTAATGCCGGCCTTTGCCATACTGCTACGCTCTTCAACTTGAGCATAATATTTTTTGCTGAAAGCCATTGCAATTCCGGTTGGGACGCCTTTGGTTTCCCTGGGTTCAACAACAAAGTAATCTCCGTCAAAGCATGCCCACATGTCAAAACCTGCGTCCTCATCACGTTTTGATGGCAACTTTGCATCAGGTTTTATTTTTGCAAAAACAATTTCATTTTCTTTCAATTCACTCATATAACTTCTCCTGTTTTTATTATATCATATTGATAAAAATTCTCCAAGGAAGCATCACAAGATAATCACAATTTTGCAAAAAATTTCATTAGAAATTATAGGAGAAAAAGATGGCGTATAAAATAGCAATTGTGGGTGCAACAGGTGTTGTTGGAAGGACTGCTTTACAAATTATGAGTGAAAGAAATTTGTTGGCAAATGATATACATCTTTTTGCGGACAAAAAGGAAAAAGGAAAACGTGTAAATTTGGTGGAAGCTGCACAATAAATAATAAAAATTTGGCGAATATAAAGCAAATTTTAAAAAAACAAAAAAAAGAAAAATAATTATTTTTTCTGCGATTGAAAAAATAAATAATAAAAATAAAAAACTTACCGATTATTTGTTCGATTTTTACGAAGAAAAATCAATTTCTCAAAAAAATATTATTTTAAATAAAATAATTCAAATACTGAATTTTTTAAAAGAGAAAACAAATAGTAAAATAAATTTAAAATATTTTATAAAAAAATAAAAAATTCTCAAGACAAAAATTATGTTGTTTCAAGAGGTGAGGATTTGACAGTAAGGATAATGTCTCAATTTTTAAAGATTGACTATATCCCTGCAGAGCAACTGCTTATCTTGAAAAATGGATGTGTTGACGAAAAACAGACAAAACGCAAAGTCAAGAAAGCGTTGCAACAACATAAGAGATTTTGTACAGGAGGATTTTATGGATTTGATCAAAGTTTAAAAAAGGTTGTTTTGCTTGAACGTGGTGGTGGAGATGTTTTTGGCGCAATTTTTGCAAAGCTTTCTAATTCATCTATATACGAAAACTACACAGATATTGATGGTGTCAAGATGACAGCTCCAACGCCTTGAAATAAACTTTTCATATTTTTATATATGAAAATGGGCATTTTTTTGATAAAAAAACAGCACAAGATGCTGCTTTGAATCTGTTATCTTATTGCAAAGTCCTTAAATACGCAATTGCAGCGATCGCCGAGACAGTTCCGTCTGCGCATGCAGTTGTAAGTTGTCTCACAGTTTTCACTCTTGCATCACCTGCAACGTAAACACCTGGAACATTTGTTTTGCAATCTTCTGCGGCAATGATGTAACCATAATTGTCAAGTGTTGCAACATTTGCAAAAGCCTGATTTCCTGGGACTTGACCAATGGCAATAAAGAGTGCATTTACGTCCAAAATTTTTGTTTCGCCATTCAGATTTAAAACTTCAATGCCTTTAACATGATCGTTTCCAAGAATTTTTGTTACATTTGCTTCAAGAACAAATTCGACATTCGATTTTGATTTTAATTCATTGACCAACATTTGTTCGGCACGAAGTTCATTTCTTCTGTGAATTAAGTAAACCTTTTTGCAGATGTTTGACAGATATAATGCGTCTTCAACAGCAGCGTTTCCCCCGCCTGACACAGCAACGTTTTTGCCTTTGAAAAAGGCTCCGTCACAAGTTGCACAATAAGAGACTCCTTTTCCAAGAAAATCAACTTCTTTTTCTATTCCAAGCTTTCTGTTGCTTGCGCCAGTGGCAAGGATGACTGCTTTTGCCTCAATGTTTCCGTCTGTTGTTTGCACAACCTTTTTGTCTTTTTCAATAGTAAGTCCAACCGCTTTTGTAAACCTAACCTCTGCACCGAGAGCTAGCACTTGTTCGTAAAGATTTTGAGCGTATTCTGCGCCTGTTGTAAATTTTATGGCTGGATAATTTACAACAGATGATGTTGTTAAAATTTGTCCTCCTGGGGCATTCCCCTCCAAAACGACAGCGTGTTTTCCGGCTCTTTGCACATAAATTGCGGCAGTAAGACCTGCTGGCCCTCCACCTATAATAACAATGTCTTCCATTTTGCCTCCTTACGAAATCTTTATATGCAATTATTATATAAGTAAAGACAAAAAAAACAAAAAGATTTGAGAGAAAACTCCAAAACCTTTTTATAAATCAATAATATCAAAGCCGGCGGAGCGAATTAGCCTATTGTAAACTGCTAAACTTACCCCATCAATTTTTGGACAGCGGCAAAAGACGATTTTTGCGCCAAGTTTGTCAAGCTTTCGCAGTGTTGTAAAAAGATTGTGTGCTTGAGAAGTGGCGTCATTTTTTGAACCATAAGAAATTGATGGAATCAAAAATTCTTTTTCTTCTCCATCAAAACACATTGCATAGCAACCTTCTGTTTTGTGTAAATCTACATACGACTTAAATTTTTTTAAAGTTCCGCGAAGCAAAATCACTTTTGCATTTGGGGCGTAGTGTTTGTATTTCATGCCGGGAGATAAAACTTTTTCGTTTTCTTTGACTTCTTGTGTAATTGCTTTTGCGATTTCAACCTTTTTATGTAAAATTGCTTCAATTTGCTCCTTTGTGACAACTCCGGGTCGTAAAATGATTGGAGTGTTTTGCAAGAGAGATAAAACTGTTGATTCGACACCAGCATTGCAAGTTCCGCCATCTATGATAAGCGGTATTCTTCCGTTCATGTCGGCATAAACGTCTTCTGCGTTTGTTGGACTTGGTTTGCCACTTAAATTTGCACTTGGTGCGGCAAATGGTATTCCAGATTTTTCAATAATTTCACGTGCAACGGGGTGAGAAGGCATTCTGATTCCCACACTATCAAGACCTGCGCACGTTTCTGGGCAGAGGTCTTTGCCTTTTGGCATAATCATTGTCAATGGGCCAGGCCAAAAATATTTTGCAAGAATTTTTGCGTCCTGTGGGATTTTTGAAACGAGACCATCTAGCATATCCATGTTTGAGATGTGAACAATAAGAGGGTTGTCTTGTGGACGCCCCTTTGCTTCAAAAATTTTTTTTACTGCACCAGAATTTCTGCAATCTCCAGCAAGACCATAAACGGTTTCAGTAGGGACACCTACCACCAGTCCGTCTTGCAGAAGTTTGCATGCCAAATCTATGCTTTCAGTTGTTGGTTTTAAAAGTTGTGTTTTCATATTCGTAGAAATTTTACATCTTTGAAAAAAAATAGTCAAATTTTAAAAATAAAATTGTTAAAAAATATTTAAAAAAATTGATTTCGCATACAATTTTTCGCCAGAAAACATGGATTTTTTAGAATCTTTTGAATTTAGAGACAAATATCAAGCGAAAACATAATTAAAAATCCAATACAAAACATAATTGGTCCAAGACTTTTTATTTTGTATTCGTGAAGCTCTGGTAAAAGATCTTTGATAACAACAAAAATCATTGTGCCAGCAGCAAAAGAGAGTACCCATGGAAGCAGAAAAGTGATTTTGATTGCTAAGAAGTAACCCAAAAGACAGAAAATAGGTTCAACAAGGCCACTTAAGAATGACAAAAAGAAAACTTTTGGTTTGTTTGAGAGAAATTTGTTGAGTGGAAGCGCTGTTGCAAAGCCTTCTGGAAAGTTTTGAATGGCAATTCCGACTGCAAACATGACTGCAGGCATAAAGTTTGATTGTGAGGCGAGCGCTGTGCCTATGCAAAATCCCACAGCAAGCCCCTCAGGGATGTTGTGTATGGTCATAGCGGAGAAAAACTTGATTGGTTTTGACATGTTTGTGTTTTTTTTGACAAGAATTGAACATGCAAGGTCGAGTAAAATTAAAAAGATAACTCCCAAAGTGAAACCTACACCGATGGGAACAAACCTAAAATGTCCCCAAAGCGATGAAGAATAGTCCATTGCAGGCAACAGCAATGACCAAATGGACGCAGAAAACATAATACCTGACGACAGCCCATTTGTTATGAGGTTGATTTTGTTTGAAGATGTGTTGAAGAAAAAGATTAAGCACGCACCAAGGGTGGACATAAAGCAGGGAAAAAGCAGGCAGATTATGAATGCAAAAGTTTGGTTCATCTTATGTAAAACTCCTAAAAACATCATATGACAGACAAGTTTTTTTGTGACAAGTTTGACTTAAACAAGATGATGTGGGGTGAAGGTAAATTTGCTTAAAAGTGGACAAAATTGAGTGCGAAGTTAGATTTTTATACAATTTTTACACATTTTTTTGAAAAATAGATAAAAATTCGCCAAAAACACCAAAAAAATGTCAACTTTTGACATATTTTTTGCTTAAAAACCACAAAAAATTAAATTCGCGTGCAAAATTTAAAAAAAATGCGTAAAAAAATCGCTACTCCTACGACGGCGCCGTGTGATCAGCTTTTTAAACATTTGACAAAAAATGACATTTTTTTGCTGTTTAAAATTGACATTTCGAATTTATTATAATATAATAAAAAGGTGAAAAAATCATGAAGCTGTTTTTTGAACATTTTTTATTAAAAAATGGCGACCGATTTTGTGCCATAATTTGGCACACCAAAACGTGACAATCAAAAACTTTTTACGCGCGTGGACGCATGTGCGATAGGAGAGGGCGAGATGGATAGATTAAAGAGAAAAATGAAATTTGGATTCTTGGCAGGCTTATGTCTGCTTATTTCCATTTTTGGATTATCTTTTGGAGGAGGTTTGGCTGGCAGCGTGCCGACAACGTCTGTTGTTGAAAATGCTGATGATGGCGATGAGCTTGTCACCGCAAAGGCTACATACATTGACACAAAATACAACTCAGCTGTGACATTGTCGTCTGACACCACATATGACGGATGCTATTTCACAACTGGTTATGCGGCTACGATAGGCGCAAATGTGATTGTAAACTTCAATGACTGTTACTTTGACGGCGAACCATCAATCACAACAGGCAGCGGGACAGTGCTCAACTTCAACAGATGTATCTTTCTTGTTTCATCTGCAAACAGAATTGGTGGAAGCACTGCAGCATCGATTTATATGACGGACTGTTTGGATGCAAGCAGTTCCGCATCAATGCTTGCTTATGCGGCAACACCAGGCACAAGATACTACAAAAACGTATATAGCGGTCTTGGATCATCAACAGGTACAGTTTCTGGATCCTCAAATGTTTCAGCAAATGCATCATACAAGCTTGGAGCTTCAGGAAACCCATTTTTTGATGTTAGAAATTTTACTAGATACAACTCAACCTTTGCTCAGAGCAAGTGGTCTGGTGAGTGGAATTTCTCTGACAAATGGATGTATTATCTTAATGAGAATTCTCCTGCATCATCTGAACCAACGGGAACTAATATTTATAGAATGTTGCCAATCAACAAGCCAAAGGCAGTTGCTGTTGGGTACACGAGCGATAATTACAGGGTTTCTGTTTATGACAACTACACAACACCAACTTATATGGCATCATGTGTTGTTTATGTTGCGTCAGGAAACCAATTTTCCGGAGACTATTTGACTAGAAATGGTTACACAAACAAGTGGTCAAACTCTCCAACCGGTACAGGTTCGGCATCATTGACTGTTTCAGGAAATTGCGATGTATACGCAATTTGGAGTGCGGTTGAGTACACAATTACGTACAACGCTGGTGGTGGGTCTTTTGCAAGTGGAGTTTCAACCACACAAACATACACAAAGGACTCTAGTGCGACGATTTATGCTTCAAGTAATGTTTCAAAAACAGGATATACTTTTGCAAATTGGAAGGCAACAGTAGCGTCTGGTGCGGCAGGAAACTGGACAAATAATGGCACATATTCTGCTGAGGCTGGGCTAAGTTCCATGTATGGAAATGTTACTCTTACCGCTCAATGGACGGCAAACACATACACAATCACACTTAACGGAAACAATGGGTCGGGTGGCACGGAGTCGGTGAGTGCAACGTATGAGACTACATCAAGCTTTTCAATCACACCACCAACACGTGATGGTTATGCTTTTGGTGGCTGGACAAGTGTGCAAAATGGCGGAAGCGTTGTTATCAACACAAGCAACACTCTTGTGGCAAATATAAGTGGCTACACTAATTCAGCAGGAAAGTGGGCAAATGCTTCTGACACAACACTTTATGCAAAATGGACGTTGAAAACATACACTGTGTCATTTGATTCAAATGGTGGGTCAAGCGTGGCAAGTAAGACGGTTACATATACAGACAAATATGGAACGTTGACAACACCAACCCGTACAGGTTACACATTCAATGGTTGGAAGATTAAACAAATTGTTTTTGACGCTTCAACATGGTCAAAAGCAAACGGAACAACCTACAACTCTTCAACAGGATTGTATCTTCCAAACAGCAACTCTTATGCAACATCTCAAAAAATGTATGTTGGAAACACCGACTTGAGATATAGCAATCTTTTCTGTTTCTATTCACAGGGAATGTCCCCATCGGCTTCCGGAGGAGTACACCAGTATTCATCATATTGGAATGCATCAAATGTATATTATAGCGGAAATGGTTACGCAAGAAATGCTTCAGTGGCAAACCAGTGGTTTTTGAATGATTATTGGGTAGATTATGCGGGCACAACTAATTATTTGGCTGCAGACGAATGTTATTGGATTCAGTTTGGAACATCAAGAAATGATACATACGCACCACAACCATACTACAATAAAGATTTCTACTTGGATATTGGAATTGACCCAAGTAGCAATGAGTACATCACTTCAGAATCTGATGTATTGACTTTTGCAAATCATACTCTTCAAGCCCAATGGACCGTAAACACATATACAATCACGCTCAACGGAAATGGAGGAAGTGTGACGGATTTGTCAATTGCAGATGGCTCTTCTGGAATGTCAATCAAGACGGCAAAATCTGTGCTTAATGCGACATATGATGCAACAGGCAAGTTTACCACAACAGTGACACGTTCTGGATATACCTTCAATGGATGGTATGATGCAAGCGGAAACGCTGTGAGTGGAATTACAAACGCTGGAGGGCTTCCAAAAGCTACAGCAACAACATCTGCTTTAAACTTGACATCGACAAACAATGGAAACGTAAATCTCTACGCAAAATGGTCGGCAAACGTTTATGCAATCACGCTTGATTTGAATGGAAAAACTGCCACAAACGAGAGGACGGCAACGGTTTACGAAAAATATGACGATGGTTATTACAAAGAAAGCTCTTGCACAAACAAAATGACGACAAGCGCAAACGCAATCACGGCACCAACAGCGACAGGTTATACATTTGCTGGTTATTGGACGGCTTCAAGTGATGGCACAAAATATATTGAAGCGAATGGAAAGCTTTCAAGCAATGCAAGTGCAACAAACTTCTCTGCAAATGGAACATTGTATGCACATTGGACGGCAAACAAGTATACGATTTCTTACAAACCAAACAATGGCTCTGGCACGGCTATGTCAGACACTGAGGCTACATATGGACAATCAGTGACGCTTGCTGCAAACACATACACAAGAAATGGTTACAATTTTGGTGGATGGTATACAGGGTCAGTTGGAGGGACTCCAGTCCGTGCAGACACAGCCACATTTACATATGAAACTGCAGGAAACACAACCCTTTATGCAAAGTGGGATGCAATCGGTTACACCATCACATACGATGCAGATGGCGGGACTGCTGTTTCGGCTCAATCATACAACATTGAAAGCACAACATCAATTGCCTCAACAACAAAAACAGGATATACGCTTAATGGATGGATTGCACAGAGCACAGTTGGCTCTTGGACGAATGGCTCAAGTTATGCCGCAGGGGCAGCACTCACTGGCAAGTGGGGCAACGTTACCCTCAAAGCGAGCTGGACGGCAAACACAATCACCGTAACATACAATGCAAACGGTGGATCAGTGACACCAGCAACAAAGTCAGTTAAGTTTGACTCAAAGTATGGTAAAGACACAAGCGGCAACGACGCTGCTCTTGCTACACCAACAAGAAATGGTTACACATTTGGTGGATGGGGTTACAACATTTTGTCAAACATTGGCACAAAAACCACTACTCCAACAAGCAGTAGTTGGCTTGGAGGTTGGGCTGTTGGAATTGGTTTAAGTAGTTACAATTTGGAAGTAAACTCGACATACACAATGTATTTTGACCTTAAAGTTTCAAGTGGAACAGCAGGATGGCAAGGTTCAACTTTCTTTGTGAATACAAACTGTTCAGGAACAGTTACAGATTACAATGGAACGGGAAGAACAAATCTTTCAACGACCGCACAAAGATATAAAGCTTCATTTACATTTAAAGCTGCAGACCCAAGTAATTATTCAACAAGTCCAATTCATATTTATCCAGTTATGAATGTCGGTGTAACATACACGATGTCCAACATTGTTTTGGTAAAGAACAATACGTACACAACGAATTCAACAACGGTATCAGTTGCTGGAAATCATGAACTCGCTGCAGTTTGGACACCAACGACATACACAATCACATATGACACAGATGGTGGGGACGCAATCAATCCACTGTCATACAACATTGAAAGCACAGGCACATTGCCTACGCCATCAAAAACAGGACACACATTTAAAGGATGGATTGCACAAAGTACATCTGGGGCTTGGGAAAATGGTGTAAGTTATGGTGCAGGCACTTCTCTCAAAGGCAAGTATGGAGATATAACCCTCAAAGCGAACTGGTCAACAGATACGCACTCATTGAGTGTGACTTATGTTGATGCTACAAACACCACATCATCATTGCCTACCGGCGGTATCACTGTAAAAAGTGGAAACACCACTCTTGCCACAATAAGCAATGGCTCAACGAGTGTTGTTGCAACAGAGGAGTATGGATCATCACACACTTACACAGTTTCTGTTGAAAGTGGTTATTATATCAAGCAAGGCTCTGCTCCAACAACATCAAACACAAACACAGACACAATCACATGGAATGTGGGTACAGATAACCTTGTGGTCAAAGTCTATGTATACCAAAAGTATACAATCACATACAATGCAAATGGCGGAACGGGAGCACCAAGCGATACAAGCAAAATCCATGGCACAGCAGCAACGCTTGCCACAAACAGCTGCTCTTTGGCTGGGTATGAACCGGACGGATGGAGCACAAGCTCAGGCATTGGAAACACAAAGACAACAAACAATGGTGCGTCTTATTCCACAAACTCCAACGCAACATTCTATGCTCATTACACAGCAAACCCATACACAATCACACTTAATGCAAACGGCGGAAGTGTGACAGATTTGTCAATCCCAACAGGGTCTGCAGGAATGTCAATCAAGACGGCAAAATCTGTGCTTAATGCGACATACGGCTCAACAGGAAAGTTTACTGCAACTGTGACCAAGACAGGTTACACATTCAATGGATGGTTTGATTCAAACGGAAATGCAGTGAGTGGAATTACAAATGACACAGGACTTCCAAAGTCCACCACAACAACATCTGCATTAAACTTGACGACAACAAAAAATGGGAATGTGACAATCTATGCAAAATGGTCAATCAATTCTTACACATTGACTGCAAATGCAAACAGTGGAACAATCGCCGCAACAACAGGTTGGACAGGCACTGGCACGACCGCAACAAAACAACTTAACTATAACGCCGCATACGGCGACTTGCCAACAGGCTCAACTGTGACAAAAACAGGTTACACACTTGCTGGCTGGTATAAAGAGACAACGTATACAACGCAAGTTTCAAGCAGCACAACAATGGGTGCGGCAAACCAGACAATCTATGCAAAATGGACAGCAAATACGTATACGGTAAGTTACAATACAAACTTCATTCCATACGAGACATTGTATGGAAGCCCAACGGTAAATGGCTCTGAAATTTCAGGTATGTCAAGAACGGGGGCAGGATTTACAATGACTGCAGCAACGAATGGTACAGCATGGCTTT
>Ga0265298_10008320_pt1 | contig 12479 bp, 8 predicted proteins | sample AusTroGonzalo_MG_3_FD_193486 | JGI IMG/M metagenome (GOLD analysis project Ga0265298, IMG submission 193486) | Bovine rumen microbial communities from tropical cattle in Woodstock, Queensland, Australia - Gonzalo_01 | ecosystem: Host-associated > Mammals > Digestive system > Stomach > Rumen ... | reverse complement strand
GAACCACTCGCTGTCGCTCTCGACGGGTACAGAGCGTGCTCGTTTCTACGCTTCGTTGTCCGCGATGTACGACCCGGGATGGTATAAGAAATCCGGCGTACAGCGTTACACGGGCGGTGCGAAAGCCAATTTCGACTTGCTTCCGAAGGGCAGCAAGCAGAGCCTGACGCTGAATGTCAACACAAGCGGCAGCTACATCAAGCAGGAAGCACCGGGTTCCGTGAACCAGTCGACCGACGTGGTGACCGGTGCCGTGAGCCGTGACTTCGATATCAACCCGTTCTCGTACGCGATGAACTCTTCGCGTGCGCTGGACCCGAAAGAGAAATACCGCCGCAGCTACTGCGACTTCAATATCTTCGATGAGTTGAACCAGAACTACATCGACGTGACCCGTATGGATGTCAAGTTCCAAGGCGAGTTGGTATGGAAACCCATCAAGGGTCTGGAGATTGCCGGTTTGGCAAGTATCCGCTACGCCCATGACGAGTTGCAGACCAACATCATGGACTTCTCCAACCAAGCCCGCGCCTACCGTGCCGGTCTGGGTCTGGACGACGGCGATGTGGAGAACGACCTCATCCGCGATGCGAACGAGTACCTTTATACGGACCCGGACGTGAGCGGTGCACTGCCGGAGACGGTATTGCCGGAAGGCGGTATTGTCAAAGACAACCAGAAACGCCTGCTGTCGCTGGACTTCCGTGGCACCATTTCGTACAACCACGGTTTCTCCAACCACGGCGGCGAGGGTGACGACCACATCATCAATGTGTTCGCCGGTGTTGAGAGCAACTCGACCGACCGCCAGTACACGGAGTTCGAGGGTTGGGGTTACCAGTATGAGAACGGCGGTATTCCGTCCTTCGACTACAAGGCCTTCAAGCAGATGAAAGAGGAAGGCGGCCAGTACTACTCCAACACGAACTACTACGACCGCAACTTGGCTTTCTTCGCCACCGCTACCTATTCATACCAGTCGCGTTACTCCGTAACGGGAACGATCCGTTATGAGGGTTCGAACAAACTGGGTCACTCTACCAAGGCCCGCTGGCTGCCTACGTGGAACGTCAGCGGTGTGTGGAACGCAGATGCCGAGCGCTTCTGGCGTCCGACCTTCGGCGAGTGGTGGACCGGTGCGAGCCTCAAGCTGAGTTACTCGCTTACGGCTACGCGTGGTCCGGAGAGCGTCAGCAACTCGCTGGCAATCTTCCAAGCCTACAACCCGTGGCGTCCGCTGTCCAGCGTGACCGAGACGGGTATCGAACTGGTGGACCTCGCCAACTCGGAGCTGACCTATGAGAAGAAACATGAGTTGAACGTAGGTACGCACCTCGGCTTCATCAACGACCGTATCTGCTTGGACGTCGATTATTTCCGTCGTAACAACTACGACCTGATCGGTCCGGTAGAGACATCGGGTGTGGGCGGTCAGATTACCAAATACGCCAACGATGCGACGATGGAGTCGCAGGGTGTGGAGATTGCCCTCTCGACGGTGAACGTGGATATAGAGAACTTCCGCTGGACGAGTAACATTGCGTTCAGTCACATCACCAACAAGATTACCAAGCTGGATTCGAAAGACCGCGCCATCACGTTCCTCAAAGGCTACGGCCGCAAGGAGGGTGACCCGCTGTACGCGCTCTACTCCATCCGCTTTGCGGGTCTGACAGAGGAAGGTCTGCCAACCTTCTACAAGGATGCGAGCTGCACGGAGACTTTCGACCCGTCCAACTACGGCGACATCAACTTCCAAGAGCATGAGGAACTGGACTTCCTCAAGTTCGAAGGAACGATTGACCCGACCATTGACGGCGGTTTCAGCAATGAGTTCACGATTTTCAAGAACTTCAAGGTAGGTATCTTCCTTACGTTCCGCGGCGGCAACAAGATCCGTCTGAACAACCTGTGCAACGTCTATGCGAGCGAGTACAATGATATATCCGCGAACATGCGCGAGATGAAGAACCGCTGGATGACAGCCGGCGACGAGGCGACGACGAGTATTCCGGTTATCGCATCGAAGCGCCAGTTCGAGACCATCGACGGTCTGAACTACGCGTACTCGGCATACAACTACAGCGACCAGCGCATTGCGGACGGCGGATTCATCCGTCTGAAAGAGGTTTCGCTGGAATACACGTTCCCGAAGAAATGGTTTGACGGACAGAAGGCCGTTTCGTCCTTCTCCGCCAAGCTGAGCGGAACGAACCTCGCGCTGCTGTATGCAGACAAGAAATTAAACGGTCAAGATCCGGAGTTCTATAATTCGGGTGGTGTAAGTTCGCCCGTTCCGCGACAGTTCACGTTTACTGTCCGCTTAGGCTTCTAACAGTTACGAACCAAGGAAATGAGAAAGATTATGAACAAGAACATTCTATACATACTATTGGTTACGGCACTCGGTCTGGCAAGTTGCAACTTTCTGGACAAGAACCCCGATAACCGTACGGAGATTGACACCAAAAAGAAAGTGCGTCTGCTGTTAGTGAACGCCTACGATGCGCCCAACTACGGCCCGCTCTGCGAGTTCAGTTCGGACAATATCATCGACAACAACACGCCGGACAAGACCGGTCACGTGAACACCAAGCAGCCGTTCAACCAAGGCTACGACCAGATTTTCGCATGGCAGGCTGTGACAGCCTTCTCGTCGCAGGACAGTCCTTACTGGATCTGGAACAACTGCTACAAGAACATCGCGGTGGCCAACCAAGCGCTGGACGCCATCAAGAAACTGGAAGAGGCCGGTACGGACATGAGCGCAGAGAAAGGCGAAGCGCTGATTTGCCGCGCGTACAACCACTTCATCTTGGTGAACATTTTCGGTCAGGCATACAAGAGCGACGCGCTGAGCCAGTACGATCTTGGCATACATTACATGACGGAGGCAGAGACCGAAGTCAACCCCAAATACACGCGTAACACCGTAACAGAGGTGTACAAGCTGATTGAGGAAGACATCCAAGCCGCCCTTCCGCTGATTAGCGACGAGTACTACGCCGTACCCAAATACCACTTCAACCTCAAGGCGGCTTACGCTTTCGCAGCACGCTTCTATCTGTACAAACGTGACTACGACAAGGTGATTCAGTACGCCAACAAGGTATTGGGCACCACGGCCACCGAAGCAGCCGCTGTAATGTTTGACGCAGAGAACTGCAAGGGTCTCGGTAATATTGAGCTGGAGATGTACGCTTGGATGGACGCGAGCTCGCAGTCGAACCTGCTGATACAAAGCACCTATTCGTTCGCGCTTTACGGCAACCTTCCTTCGTACTGCCGCTACACGCTCAACCGCGATCCGCGTGACTACACCATCGGCGGTTCGGGTCCGTGCTGGGAAGGAAGTTTCCCGGGTGTCAGCATATGGCGCTACAACGCCAACTACGGCGGACTCTTAAGCAAGATGTACGAGGCGTTCGAATACACGGACAAGGTAGCCGGTATCGGTTATCCTCACAGTCTGCGCCGCGAATTCACGACCGGCGAAACGCTGCTCTGCCGCGCCGAGGCGGAGATCATGAAAGGCCAGTACGCCGCTGCCGTTTCCGACCTTGACGTATGGGCGAAAGGCTACTTGTGCACCAAGGACCTGACGGACTCCAGAATCAAGTCGTTCTACTACAAGAACAAGAACGTACAGCAGACGCCGACTTTGAGAAATCAGCAGATGTGCCCGCAATGGAAGGTTTCAGAAACACAGATGCCGTACATCTGGTGCGTGCTTCACTTCCGCCGCATCGAGACCATGCATGACGGTCTGCGCTGGTTCGACATCAAGCGCTACGGTATCGAGCTGACCCACGAAATCGGTTATCCGGTGAAGAAATACCGTCTGATTTGGAACGACGACCGTCGTGCCATCCAGCTGCCGCAAGAGGCCATCATCGGCGGTCAGACCGCCAACCCGCGCAGCATCTTGGGAGACAACAACTCGCCTATCGTAACCGGCGGAACATCTGTCGAGCCGAACGGCATGAAACTTTGGCTGGAACTGAAAGCGGAGATGAAGAATCTGACCATTGATACAGATTCCACCGAGCAGAAAAACGACATCGCCCAATTATAATCCAAACACACTATCGACATGAAACAGTATATCAAACATATCACACTGGCAGCGATTATCCTGATGGGTTTCACCGCGTGCGAGGACAAGCTCAATTCGGAGTCGATTTTCCCAGACGTGCCTCTATTGGATTCCACGTCCGCCACGTACGCGTTCGACAAATACCTGTACGAGAACTACCAGCTGAAATACAATATCGCATTCCAGTACAAGTTAGCAGACGAATCCACGGATATGGACTACAACCTGATTCCGGTGGGCTACGAGCAGGCGCAGATAGTGGCACACGCCATCAAGTACCTGTGGCTGGACGTGTATGACAAGCAGCAGGGTCCAGAGTTCCTCAAGCTGTACGCTCCGCGTATCATCAATGTCATCGGTTGTCCGGCCATCAACGCCGCGCAGGGTACAGAGACCCTCGGTGTGGCAGAAGGCGGTGTAAAAATCACGCTGTATAACATGAACGACATTGACCTTGAGAACATGCCGTGGCTGAACAAGTACATCTTCCACGTGATGCACCATGAGTTCTCGCACATTCTGCACCAGACCAAGTCGTTCCCGAAGGAATACGAGCAGATTTCCGCCGGTCTGTACGACTCGCAGTCATGGCAGTACCACAAAGATGCAGAGGCCTACAGTCTCGGATTCGTGACCCCGTACTCAATGAGCGAGGCTCACGAGGATTTCGTAGAAGTCATCTCGTCGTACATCACCGACACGCGTGAGACGTGGAAGAAACGCGGATTCACGATGGCGGCTGACCATACGCACATCGAATATATCGACGAGGAACAGCAAGGTACGCCCATCATTGCCACCAAGATCAACATGTGCAAGGAGTGGCTGCTTGAGAAATACGATTATGAACTGGATTCGCTGCGTGCGGAGGTACAGCGCCGTCAGGACGCGCTGACGTACGACATCGTGATGAACGACTCCTACCAAAATTAACACGTGAAGCATATGAAACATACACTATTATACGTATTAGCAGGGTGCCTGCTTATAGGCACAGCGGGTTGCAGCCGTCAGGAGAAGGACTTGTTCGACCAGTCTGCGGCGGACCGTCTGCACGCCACGCAAAAGGCAGTCAGTGACAATCTGACGAGCGCCGGCAACGGCTGGGAGATGCGCTATTTCCCCTCCCCTGACATGCCGGGCTACGCCCTTCTGGCGCGTTTCTCGAACAACGGCACGGTGACCATTGCCGCAAAAAACTCCGTTTCGTCCAAAAACACGTACAAGGAAGAGACCAGTATGTGGAAAATGGACGGTACGCAGGGCTGTGTGCTGAGTTTCGACACATACAATACGCTGTTCTCCATTTTCGCCGACCCGCTGAGTGACGGTGTGGGCTATGCCGGAGACTACGAATTCGTGGTACTGAAGAACGAGACCAACAGCCTCTCGCTGAAAGGCAAGAAACACGGCGCCTATATCACATTCAACCGTCTGAGCGACAAGCAGGACTGGATGGAATATTTCGATGCGATTGACGAACTGAATGCCGAGACCTTCACCGGCAACGACGGTATCAAGATGACTTACTGGGACGGCGCGAAGGCCATTTCCGTAGTTTATGACGACGGTACGTTCACGTACCAAAAGGATAACGAGGACATTCTCCGCAGTTTCCTTGTCACACCGTCGGGTATCCATTTCTACACCGGCCTGCCGCTAGCCAACAGCACGAGCAATGCGAAAGACTTCGTTCTCTCGGAAGACAAGCAGGTACTCAAAACGGCAGACGGCAACGCGTTCATCGCGAGCAACTTCACCGCAGTGGATTTCTTCAAATACCGCTTCACGAACTACAGCCGCTGGCTGTATGAGGAAGAGGGAACCGACGCCCGCACCCGTGAGCGCATTGACTCCATCAGCAAGGCTGTAAGCACGATGGGCGCAGAGATCAGCGATTATGCCTACGAGTGCTACACCTCCACCAGCCAACTGGGCGGCAGAGTCTATAACTACGCACTGCGTATCAACTATACTGTGGAGGGCAAACTGTTCAGCGGACGAATCAACTTCAATTCCAACATTACGGATGATGTCATCACGTTCAGTTACAAATCGTACGACGAGTCCCTCAATCCGCTGTTCATGCGTATGAACGGAGATCAGGAGGCAGGAGACGGCGGCGCGAAAAAGATATGTGACATTTTCTGCGATACGTTCACTCCGGAGTCGTACACGGGTTCGGCGCTCAACATGACGCAACTCAAGATGAACGGCAAGAACAACGGTTCGTGCATTCATATCAAAGCCGAACGTATAATCATGTAATTAATGGTTTGAACTTTAATACACAACACAGAGATGAAAAAGATTCTTACATTAATAGTTCTTACGAGTGCTTTCCTTTATGCGCAAGCACAGGAGAAAGTGCCCAATACGCCGTTCCAGCACTCCGAGTATTTCTTGGAGTCCCTGCAACATGCGCGCAGCATGGGTCAGGACGTGTATGTTGATGAGGACGTACAACCCGCCGCTCCGCAGGCAACACCGATTGCCAAGATTGAAAAACGCCCCATTGACGTCGGCTATCTGAACCCGACCGGCACTATGTTCCTCGGAATGGACGAGAGAGGAAAAGGTTCATTTATCAGCAGTCCGGGCGTTATCGGCGGCTGGTCGGACTCCATTCCCTGCTGGAAATGGCTGAACCAGCGCATCGGTTACAGATCCATCAAATACGTCACCGCTTTCTCGGATGCCTATCCGTCAAACAACGACGGCGAGAACTACGCTGTTGACGAATACGGCAACTTCTGCGACACCATCGTCGCGAGCGGCGGCTACCAGCCGTTTAAAGACGGCTACGGTGACGATGACAGCTGGTGGCCGCACTCTATGCCGTACCAGACCGTGCGTACGTCAGAAGGCAAGGAGGTGAACTACATGATGCTCACCACCTCCACCAGCAAGCCGAGCGTACTCAAATGGCCGATAGTAGCCGGTGGTCTTCCCAGCGGCAACACCTCTGACGGTTTATGGCCGTTGACGAATGCCGTGAGCACCACGACCAAGGGTGTGAGTATGGACTTGGTGGACTACATTGCCGGAGACGGCTATGTATCCTACCTGTTCGGTACAAGCGAGTATACTGTTGACTCCGTCGCCGTACCCAAGTACGACATGACCGGCGACTCGATGACCTATACGCGCGTCAAGCCGGTAGAACTCCTCGTTCACTATGACAAACCGCAGACGCCGCTTTATGTCAAGAACATCACCATGGCCATCGGCAGCTACATACCGGAAGACTTGTCCGTCAATACGATGGACATTGAAGTGCGCACGGAGAACGGCAAACTGATTGCCACCTCGTCCGCCAGTATGTGGGACATGACTGACATGAGCTACAAGCCGGGCAAACTGCTTACCTTCCGTTTCCAGAAATTCAGCGAATACGGCGAATTGCTGGACGAAGGCTTCCTCGTAGATGAAGCATTCAAAATTAAGATTACCGGCTTTGCACCGGAATACAATTTCGGTATCTACGCCGCACAATGCTATGTACACGCGACCAAGGCGGAGATGGTTTACGAAGGCGGACTCATTTCCGGAATTGAATACGAGCCGTATATCATGCTGAACGGTATCTATCCGACGCTTGAAGACTACTATCGCAGTTATGAGATAGAGACCGGTCAAGTGGGCGACACCATTCCTGTGAACATGATTTCGTACAATGCGGACGGCTACCAATATACGGCTGCATACGCCAAATGGGGTACCAGCAACACCGAGTTCGCATTCTACTCCACGTTCATGCCGTACGATTCGATAAGCCGCTTGTGGACGATGGATATCTACAAGCCGAAATACATCCGCTTGGCGGCAGACTTCGACACCAACCTGAACAGCGACCCGGAGGATGACCCGATTACGCTGTGGTCCTATTACCGCATCTTCACCCTGCACATCTACGCGACGAAGACACCGCAGATAGGCGACTGCATCAAGATCGGCAAGTTCGGCAAGTATATCGTCTTCCGCATTGATGCCATCAATGGTTCGACCGACCCCAACGCAAATATCGGTGCCAACGAGACCGACATCCACAACGCAAGTTGGGAGGATAGCAAGGCGGAGAAATTCATACAAGACGGTCAACTGTACATCCGCAAGAACAACAAAGTGTATAATGTTGTAGGACAACAAATACAAAATCAATAATCAACGGGGAAACCCTATTTAGTTAACTAAAAACATTTAAAGTATGAAAAAGTATTTTTTACTGGCCACTTTGGCCTTCACAACTATCGCATTAGTTAGTTGTGGCGACAAGAAGAAAGACGAACCGACTCCTGATCCGCAACCTACGGTACAGGCAAAAATCGAGTTGGACGCAAATGAAGTTACTATGGCTTATGGCAGTAGCATCGAGCTGGTTGCTGTGATTGTTCCGGCCAACAATGCCACCATTACATGGACTTCCACCGACGCAAACATCGCTACCGTAGATGAATTCGGTACTGTAACGGGTGTAGGTCTTGGAACCGCCAAGATTATCGCCAGCGCACAGAACGTTATTCCCGACACATGCGTTGTAAACGTAGTTGACCCGATGACCCTGTTCCAATGGGCAGGTTACCAGTTCTGGGGCTTCAAGGATGCTGATCCTTCCACCGAAGAGGATGACTTCGTATTTACGGGTTCGGACACCTTGGATGTACCTCTGACCACCGGCGACACCGTTCACTGCGTTCTGGCCGAGTCAAAGTTCGTTGTATGGAGCCAAGGCATTGAAATGCTCATCTCGCAGGGTTATTACCAGCTCACCGGTGCAGGCTATCTTGCATATGTAGATGGAGCTTCTTACGTAATCATCGACCAAGGCCCGATGTATGGCTACTATGTCAACACCGGTTTGCTGAAGATTGTTGATCCGGCTCAATATGACCCGACCAAATCTTCGAATGCCAACACTGCTCCGGCTGCTAAGCTGATTGATCCGGCTAAGCATTACGCTTACTTGACTGACACCACCGCAACAGAGGAGGGTATCACCGGCGCATGCATTGACGTTGTTGATTTCAACGCCGGCAAGGCAGCTTACTACGTAGGTTTCTTCGGCCCGAGTATATTCCAAAATCGTGGCGATTTCCTCTACGCATCTAACGTAGCATGGTTCAGCACATGGAGCTATTATGGACTGGCTCTCAACGATGCAGGCACCGACTTCAAGCAACCGTATGAGTTTGCTGCCTACAAGCCCTACTACTACACGAACGTACAGAGCGGCGCTCCTGCTATGAAGGCTCCGGCTGCTAAGGCCAGCGTCGTAAGCGTAGAGAACGTAGAGGGCGCAGCACTTCGTTCGCCGCTCCAGAAATACGGCAAAGTTCGCAGCCACAAGACTGTTAACGCTGCCCAGTTCTAATTCTATCATTCATCATTAACAAGAAGCTCGCTTAGGCGGGCTTCTTTTTTTTTTGTGTGCACAGGTTGTGGACGGGCCGGAAAGAAACCGGACTATGATGTCCGTAATGCGAACGAGATGGGAACGAAGTGGTAATGCGATACCCCCCCCACAACACCCCACTTTTTATTAAAATGTTAATAAACTATGCAAATTGCTGATTTTCATATGTTTTAACCACATACAGAGTTGTCGAAATGATGTTAATAAAACAATTGATAAATTTTTTTGTGGGGAAATGTGGTGAATATGGATTTTTTTTTGTATCTTTGCACCCGAAATTGGTTAATTGGACAATTATGCAGACATTTGTAGGAAATATTGAAGGACGGTTGGACGAGAAGGGACGTATCTTCGTGCCGGCAGGTTACCGCAAGATATTGGCGGAAGCCGAAAGCAAACGTATCGTGATGCGCCGCGACACGGACAACGAGTGCCTTATGTTCTATCCCGAGGCCGTATGGAACGAGAAAGTGGAGCAATTACGCCAAGCCCTCGACGAATGGGACCCGGAGGACCAACTGATATTGATGCAGTTCATGGCCGACGCCGAATACATGGAGTTGGACGGTCAGGGACGTATATTGCTGCAACGCAAGAACTTGGAGACCATCGGTGCGCAACAGGACGTACTGTTCGTAGGCATGCTCAACCGCTTTGCGTTATGGGCACCGGAGACCTTCGCCAACAAGCGCATGAGCCAGAGCGAACTAGCGGCAAGACTTCGTGCAAAGATGAAGAAGAATTAAGAATTAAGAATTAAGAAAGGGCTTGTAGAAAGTTCGGTGCTAAGTTATGAACGAAGTATATCACATACCGGCGATGCTGAAGGAGACAATGGAAGGCTTGCACATCAAGCCGGAGGGCGTGTATGTGGATGTGACGTTCGGAGGAGGAGGACACAGTCGCGCCATTTTGGAGGCCATCAGCCGTCAGCAGTCAGCTAACAGCCAAGGTCATTTATACTCCTTTGACCAAGACGCGGATGCGATGAAGAACGCGATTGAAGATGAGCGGTGGACGTTCGTGCACAGCAATTTCCGGTACTTAAGGAACTGGATGGACTTTTACGGCGTGAAGGAGATAGACGGACTGTTAGCGGATTTAGGAGTCAGTTTTCATCATTTTGACTGTCCGGAACGCGGATTCAGTTTCCGGTTCAGCGCGCCGCTGGATATGCGGATGAACCAAACGGCGAAGCGTACGGCGGCGGACATCGTGAACGGGTACAGCGAAGAGGAACTGGCGAAGATATTCTACCTGTACGGCGAGTTGAAGAACGGCAGGGCGATAGCAAAAGCCGTGTGCCGGGCACGGGCGCAGAAAGCCATCGAGCGGACAGAGGATTTAGTGGCGGCGGTGATGGGAAATCCGCCAATCATGGCGGACACAAAAGAGTTGAACATCCCCACCAACGCCAAAAAGGATCTGGCACGGTTGTTTCAGGCGCTGCGGATAGAGGTGAATGACGAGATGGGCGCATTGCGGGAGATGTTGGTGGCTGCAAGAGACTTGTTGAAACCCGGCGGACGGATAGCGGTTCTAACGTACCACTCACTTGAAGACCGACTGGTGAAGAACTTCCTGAGAAGCGGCAACTTGGAAGGAACGATAGAAAAAGACTTTTACGGAAACGCGTTGACGCCGTTTGATGTTATCGAGAAGGGGCGCGAAGCCTCGGCCGATGAAGTAGAACGGAATCCGCGTAGCCGTAGCGCCAAATTGCGCGTTGCAGAAAAGAAATAATGGCAGACGCACATGACATACAAAGCTGGTTGAACGGAGACTTGCTGCGGAGCAAGCGGTTCAGGGAGCAGTACCCGCTGATCGGACTGATCGTGGGACTGGTCTTTCTGTATATACTGACCGGCTATCAGGCCGTCAAGCAGCAGCACCGGCTGTCGGACACGAAGAAAGAGATGCTTGATGCCAAGTTCCGCTACATGACCATCAGTGCCCAACTGACCAACGCCACCCGGCAGAGCCAAGTGCTGGAAGCCTTGCGGGAGAACGGCAGCCAGCTCAAGGAGAACAATGTGCCGCCGGTGAAGATAGAAGATTGAAGAATGACAGATGTCTGACGAGCAAAGAAATACGGTTTGGCGGTTCGCAGTGATTTTCACCTTCATTGCGCTGGGTTTCGTGGCCGTGTTGGGCAAGATCATCTATATCCAAGCCGTAGAGCGGACCGAATGGCTGAAGGTGGCGGAGAAGCAAGTACCGACCCACCGACCCATTCCCGCCACACGAGGCAACATCCTCGACTGCAACGGCCGCCTGCTCGCCACCAGTATGCCGCAATACTATATGTATATGGATACACGCGTACCCGCGCTGCGCGAGAACAACGGCAAGCTGTTCAAGGACCATATAGACAGTCTGGCGCATGACCTGTCCGTCATTGTGGGCGACAAGAGCGCGGCGGAATACAAGAACCGCATCACGCAGGCCTACCGCCGCGGCGAGAAACGTCTGCGCGTGTGCGAACAGCGCATCAACTACCTGCAACGGCAGGAACTGCTGCAGAACAAACTTATCCGGCGCGGCAAAGTGCGCAGCGGCATTTTCTTTGAGGACCAGCACCGGCGCATCAAGCCTTACGGCATTCTTGCGAGCCGCACCATCGGCGGCATCTACAGCGAAGGCGGTCACGGCAAATCGGGTCTGGAAAAGCAGTTCGACAAGGAACTGTGCGGCGTGGACGGACTGAGTTCAATCCAGCGCATCGGCGGACGCAACGAGCCGGTTACCGAAATAGAAGCGAAAGACGGTCTGGACGTAGTGACCACCATCGACGCCAACCTGCAGGATATCGTGGAGAATGCGCTGCTGAAGAAAACCGAGGAACGCGGTGCCAAATGGGGCTGCTGCATTCTGATGGAGACGCAGACCGGCTATATTCGCGCGATTGCCAATATCGACCGCACTGAAGAGGGCCAGTACCAAGAGGCGCAGAACCATGCCGTACAGCGT
>Ga0265298_10008318_pt1 | contig 12480 bp, 5 predicted proteins | sample AusTroGonzalo_MG_3_FD_193486 | JGI IMG/M metagenome (GOLD analysis project Ga0265298, IMG submission 193486) | Bovine rumen microbial communities from tropical cattle in Woodstock, Queensland, Australia - Gonzalo_01 | ecosystem: Host-associated > Mammals > Digestive system > Stomach > Rumen ... | reverse complement strand
CAACGCCCTATTGGAGGTTGAGGCTGCGGTGGCACAAACCAAGGCACAAGAGGTGAACGCTCGCAATAACCTGAGTTATACCGAGGTGAAGAGTCCTGTCAGTGGCGTGGCTTCGATGATTCCCTGGCATGTGGGGTCGCTGGTCAGTAGCAACATCAGTGAACCGTTAGTGACGGTAGCAGATGACTCGGAGGTCTACGTTTATTTCAGCATCAGTGAAAATCAGGCTCTTGACCTCATCTCACAGTACGGTTCCATCAATGCGTTTATCAGCAAGGCACCTGCTGTCAGTCTCCGTCTGAACAACGGGAGGGACTACGACCAAAAAGGTCGCATCAGTGCCGTCAGCGGAACGGTCGACGCACAGACTGGCGCCGTCACGCTACGTGCCACATTCCCCAACGCAGGCGGACTGCTGCACCATGGTGGCAGTGCCACGGTGGTAGTTCCGACACACCGTTCGCAGTGTATCGTCATTCCACAAGAGGCTACCTACGAACTACAGAACCGCATGTTCGTGTATCGTGTGGTCGATGGCAAGACGAAGGCCACACCTGTCACCTTATTCCCACAAAACAATGGTCGGGAATATATCGTGGAGGAGGGCATCAACGATGGTGATACCATCATCGCCGAAGGTGCTGGTTTGCTGAAAGAAGGCATTGTAGTGAAGAGTGGAAAGTGAAGAGTGAAGAATTATGAACGTCAGGACATTCATAGACCGCCCGATTCTTTCTGGTGTTATTTCGGTACTGATGGTGTTGGTGGGCATCATCGGACTGAGTCAGCTCGCACTGGAGCAATTCCCTGAGATCGCACCGCCCACCGTGCGCATCATGGCTTCGTACACAGGTGCCAATGCAGAGACGGTACAGAAGAGTGTCGTGGTACCCCTTGAGGAAGCTATCAACGGTGTGGAGGGTATGATGTATATGACCTCGTCGGCTTCGAACAACGGCACCGCCTCCATCGGTATTTTTTTCCGTCAGGGCACCGACCCTAACATGGCGATGGTGAACGTGCAGAATCGTGCCGCCACCGTGCAGGGCCGTCTGCCGAGTGATGTGGTGAAGAGCGGTCTTACCGTGCGTAAACGCCAGACCTCAAACATCAAACAGATAGCCGTTTATAGCCCTGACAGCACTTTTGACCGTTCGTTCCTGGCAAACTATACAAAGATCAATATCGAGCCGCGACTAAGTCGTATTCCTGGTGTGGGCGAGGTGAACGTGATGGGTGCCGACTACTCCATGCGTATTTGGCTCGACCCGTTGAAGATGGCCCGTTATGGCCTGACACCTTCTGATATCACACAGGTACTGAATGAACAGAATGTCGAGGTGGCTACGGGTACGTTGGGAGCTGAAAGTCAGAACACGTTCCAATATGTGCTGAAATATCGTGGTCGCTATGAGGAGGAGCAGGAGTACGAGAACCTTGTCATCCGTTCCTTGCCTGACGGCGATGTGTTGCGCATCGGCGACATTGCCCGTGTAGAACTTGGATCACAGAACTATAATATCATCGGTGAGACTAACGGCAGTCCAGGCATCAATATCAGCATCAACCAGGTGGCAGGCTCAAACGCCAATGAAATCATCAAGCAGATAGACCGTGAGGTGGAAGAGATACGCGGATCGCTGCCCCCAGGCATTGTCATTGAGGATCTGGAGAGTAAAAAAGACTTCCTCGATGCCTCTATAGCCAGCGTCGTCGAGACATTGCTCGAAGCCCTCGTACTGGTGATTCTCGTGGTGTGGCTGTTTCTGGGCAGTTGGCGTGCCACCATCATCCCTGCCATCGCCATCATTGTCTCACTCATTGCCACGCTGGCCATTATCTATGCCATCGGTTTCTCACTCAACATGCTGACGCTCTTCGCCCTTGTGCTGGTCATCGGTACCGTGGTCGACGATGCAATCGTTGTGGTGGAGGCCGTTCAAGCAAGACTCGAGAGCAAAGACGGCACCACCGACTCGAAACTGATGACCGAAGAGGCAATGCACAAGATAACCTCGGCCCTCATCACCACCACGTTGGTATTCATGGCCGTCTTCGTACCCGTCTGCTTCATTGGAGGTGTCACGGGAACCTTTTATACACAGTTTGGCCTCACTATGGCCATCGCCGTAGCCATCTCACTGTTTAATGCCCTTACCCTCTCGCCTGCCCTAAGTGCCATCATCATGCGCGACCAGCCACCAACACGTTTCCACGCATCTTTTAATCGTGTTTTTGCGTCGCTTTCTGACAAATACAAGCACGCCGTCTCAGGTTTCACTGGCCGAAAGGTTTTGGCAACTGTCCTCATTGTTGTTGCCATCGTTGCCCTTGGCTGGATGATGCGCACCACCAGAACAGGTCTTGTGCCTAACGAGGACATGGGTACCGTCTTTATTAATGTGCAGGCCTCACCGGGCAGTAGCCTGCAACAGACCTATGGCATACTGAAAGAGGTGGAGGCCCGCATCAAGGATCTGCCGCAGTTGCGCATCTATTCACTGATTGCAGGTAACAGCAATAACTTTGAACAGTCTTCGTCGAACGGTAACTTCACACTGAAGCTGAAGAAATGGGACGAGCGTACAGGTAAGGGCGACGATGTGCAGAGCATCGTCGATGAGATCTATCGTCGTACTGCCGACATCGCTAACGCGAAGATTCAAGTTAACACACAGAACATGCTACCGGGCTTCGGCCGCATTAACGGCTTTGAACTCCATGTCCAAGACAAGCACGGCGGTACTATCAACGACCTGCTCGGCTATACCAACCGTCTTATTGCCGCCCTCAATGAGCGTCCGGAGATTAGTCGTGCCTATACCAATTTCTCACTCAAGTACCCACAGTATCGTGTCGAGGTCGATGCAGCGCTCTGTAAGCGTCGTGGTGTGTCGCCCAGCGATGTGCTCTCGGCTCTCAGCGGCTATGTTGGTGGTAACTACGCCTCTAACTTTGTACGCTTTACCAAACTATATCGTGTGATGGTACAGGCCTCGCCAGAATACCGCCTCGACACGGAGTCGCTCAATAATATCTTCGTAAGGACCAACAGTGGCGAAATGTCGCCCATCGGCCAGTATCTCACGCTGACACGCGTCTATGGTTCCGAGACACTTTCGCGTTTCAACCTCTTCCCCAGTATCATGGTTGGTGGCACTGCCGCAGAAGGCTACAGTAGTGGCCAGGCTATCGACGCTATCCGAGAGACGGCAGCGGAGGTGCTGCCTGAGGGTTACGGCTACGAGTTTGGCGGCATGACGCGTGAGGAGGCATCGGCACAAAACACAACCACGCTGGTCTTCATCATCTGCATCATATTCATCTACCTGATTCTCTGTGCCCTCTACGAGAGTCTGCTCATTCCCCTCGCTGTCATTCTTAGTGTGCCCTTCGGACTGGCAGGTTCATTCCTCTTTGCCAATCTGTGGGGACTGGAGAACAATATCTACATGCAGACGGGTCTAATCATGCTCATCGGACTGCTCTCGAAAACCGCCATCCTGCTGACTGAGTATGCCACCACACGCCGGCGTCAGGGCCTGGGTATCGTAGAGGCTGCCCTCGATGCGGCTGCCGTCCGACTGCGCCCCATCCTCATGACCTCCATGACGATGGTCTTTGGCCTGCTGCCGCTGGCTTTGGCCACTGGCGTCGGTGCCAACGGCAACCACTCGTTGGGTGTAGGCACGATTGGCGGCATGGTTATCGGCACCATTGCTCTCCTTTTCATCGTTCCCGTCCTCTTCGTTATCTTCCAGACGATCGAGGAGAAAGGCAAACAAATCCTCAAGCGATAACAATTCATTAAATACAGAATAAAACGCGTTTTATTTTTGGTAGTTCCGAAGAAAGATTGTAACTTTGCGGCATGAAAAAGTGTATGATGATGGCTGTCCTGATGATGGCAGCCGTATGTGCCTCGGCACAGAGTAAACCTGAAGCCTACTTCTCATTCAGGGAGTTGCCTAACATGCTCAAGTGGTGTCCTGCTCCACCTGATACCATCGGTGCAGCCTTTACCTACGATATCATGCAGTATATGTGGGGTAAGGAAATGCGCCAGAAGGATAAGGAACGGACCGAGATAGCCATCCGCGATGCCGTGTATAGTCTCGAGTGCATCGCCCAGGAGTTCAGTGAGCCTTTCGGTCTGCAGATCTCCGAGGAAGAGACACCCGAGATCTGGAAGTTGCTCCGTGATGCAAAGGCTACCTGCGAGAACATCAGCGGTTTCCCCAAGTATTACTATAAGCGTAAGCGCCCATTCATGCGCTTTCAGGAACCCACCGCGACCCCACAGTTCGAGCCTGATCTGCGTAGGAATTTCTCCTACCCCTCTGGTCATACCATTCTTGGTTGGACATCTGCCCTCCTGCTCACTGAGATTAATCCTGAGCGTGCCGACACTATCCTTAAACGTGGCATGATGTACGGTGAGAGTCGTGTGATCGTGGGTGCCCATTGGCAGAGTGATGTGGATGCCGGCCGTCTGGCAGGATCCGTTGTCTATGCTCACATGCACACCAGTGAACGTTTTCTGGAGCAGATGCGACTGGCGCGTCAGGAGTTCCGTATCAAGGCAGGTCTGGCCACCATTGTCGAGATGAAGGCATACCAGAAAGCGGAGAAGAAGAAGCTAAAAGAAAGACAGAAGTAATTAAGAAGTGGAGCGACTATGGAATAAGAACTATTGCAAGGTGATGGCGGCGAACTTCACGCTATTCTTCGCCTTCTATGTTCTAACACCCCTGTTACCGCTTTATCTGAGTGAACATTTCGGCGCTACGAAAGACGTAATCGGTCTGGTGCTTTCTGGCTATACCATCACGGCACTCTTGTTCCGTCCCTTTAGTGGTTATGTCGTCGACTCCTTTCCCCGCAAGACGGTGCTCATGATCAGTTTCGGCGCCTTCGCTATCTTCTTCGCGGGTTATCTGGCTGCCTCCACCCTATTACTATTCATGATTGTCAGGACACTCCACGGTGGTCCTTTCGGTGCTTTGACGGTGGCCAACTCTACGGTAGCCATCGACGTACTGCCCTCCAGTCGTCGTACTGAGGGCATCGGTTACTATGGACTGAGCAATAACCTCGCAATGGCCTTGGCCCCTACCATCGGCATTTTCATCTACCGCTATTCACATAGTTTCGAACTGCTCTTCTGGCTGGCACTCATCGTAGCCTGTGCAGGCTGGCTCGTAGATTCGACAGTGATGATTGAGAAGAAAGAAAAAAACGAAAAGAGGAAAGAGAACAGTCCACTTTCCTGGGACCGTTTTTTCCTCATTCGCGGTTGGCTGTTGGGGGCTAACATGGTAGCCTTTGGCTTCAGTTTCGGTGTATTAAGCAACTACCTTGCCATCTACGGTAAGGAGGTGATGGGTATCACCGGCGGTACTGGTGCCTATTTCATGCTATGCTCCGTGGGACTGATCCTCTCACGGCTTCAGGGTGGTAAGGCCCTCCGTCAAGGACGCGTCACCCATAATGCCGGAGAAGGCATGGTCATTTCCCTCATCGGCTACACCTTATTCATATTAGTGCCTACATGGTGGGGCTACTATGGTTCAGCATTGCTCATCGGTCTCGGCAATGGTCACATGTGGCCTGCCTTCCAGAACATGACCATCAACGTGGCACGAAACAACCAACGGGGTACGGCCAACTCCACCATCCTCATCTCCTGGGACATCGGCATGGGTCTCGGCATCCTCGTAGGTGGTGTGATTGCCGAGTTTCTGGGTTATGCCGCAGCCTTTTGGACGGTCGTATTCGTCAATGCCACTGGTGTCGCCTGTTTCTTTCTCGCCACCAAGGCCTTTTTCCTGAGACGTAATCTGAATGAGACGGTTAAATAAACCGTCACATTCACTCAGTTACGATGTTTTTAAGCGACGATCCGAAGATGATGTACTGCGTATTACCTGCAATGGTACCCTCGTTCTGTCCCCAGAGGAAAGGCCAATCGTCGTAGTTTTCGAAGTGGTCTGGCTTGCGGAAGAGCAGACCTGGAGCCACGTTACCAGGGATAAACGAAAAGTCGGCACGGTTATTACCATAGAACACCTGCTTCGGACGGGTGGCACCCACAACGGCAACGAACGAGTAGTTGTGATAGGGATGACGGCCATAGAGCCAGTTGGCCACACGATAGACCTCGTCCTTGCCCACGATATCGGGGAAGTAGATATGGGCGTAGTTCACAGTGATACCAAAGTTGAGCACCATGTTCACACCTGCCCAGTTACCCAGTCCAATAGGCACACCATAGGGGTTCTGCGTATCGAAGCCCTTAATATATTGCTCGTATTTCTCCACATAGGGACGTAGTTTCTGTTTGTATGCCTCGTCCATATAGGGCACGGCGTCAAGAGCAGTCTGCATGTTACCAGACAGACGCAGCTCCAGGGCGTCCCATATCTGCTGTTCGAAATTCGAGAGATACTGCTTCTCCTGCGTCGCACTGTAAAGCATCAGGTTCGTAGCCATATCACCCAACTGTTCACGGTTCTTTCGGCTGCGTTCCAACAACTTCATGCGTTTCTTGTCGGGTTTATTACCTGCCTGACGGGGATTGGCGATGCTAGTCTGTTCCGTACCGTCGAGCCAAGCGAATTCATCATCCTGAGTGTTCCTGGCAGCCGTACGCTGGGCGATGATCTCCGTAGCCTCCTGCATCAGTCGCTTCGACTGGGTAAGGGCACGCTCGGCAAGGTCATCGTTATAGCCTTTGAGCACACGACTGGCGGCAGCAAACATCGTGGCGGCACGGAGGTCGAGCTGCGGACTGCGGGTGGTAAAGGCCCACATATCATCAGGTGTACCACTGCGTTTGCCGTCGGCACTGACCTCATAGGGTTTCAGCGACGGATCATAGTGCAGGCCGTCGGTGATTGAGGCGGCATCGCCGAGGTGGTGGTAATTGTCGAGGATGGAGTTCGAGAGGGTCGAAGCCATGTGACCGATCTGCTCAGCCTGTGCCACAAGGTTCAGTGTACCATGCTCGATAAACTGCAGAATGTCGGGTGTACCGTCAGGACGGTGCAGGTCGACGTAACGCTGCTTCTGACTGACGAAAGTCTCGTCGCGCTGGGGTTTGAAGAGTTCCCAAGTGCGGATGAAGTTCTGCACCACATTGATGTTCGAACCCGTCTCGATGTCAAAGTCACCGGCATCGAAGAAGCCACCGACGTTCAGGCCGGGGATGAGTTCGTAAGGCTTGTACTTCGTATCGGTCGAAGCACCCTGACGGTGCAGGTCGAAGTGGTCACTCTCAGGGGCCTGGAGGTAGCCTTCCTTGAACGGTTCTCCGTGCCAGGTACGGTAGCCCTCATTCACATACATGTGGTTCATGTGGATGGGCACCCATACGTCGGTCGTCGCATCGGTGATCTTGTCATAGACATGGGCATCGATAAGAAAGTCATTTGTTTTGGTGTTTCCGTATTGGATATAGTAAACACCCGGTTCCTTTACCGACGAGAAATCGAACTTCACATAGTTATACTTGAAATAGGGTCCCCACGACTCGATGGTTCCCTCAAAGGCCTTTTCTGTCTTACCATCGGGTAGGATGCGCATGAGCGATGCAGTGGCCTGTGGCTGATCGTTCTTGTCAAGTTCGATGACAGCCACCTTCGGCTGTTCGGGGGTATAACCAATCTGCGAGAAGCCGATGTTCGGTTCACGGATCCAGCCCGGAATGGCATTGGGCTCAACCGTCCAAGTGATCACCTTGCCCGTCTTTCCGGCAGGCAACACGCTGCGCAGCACAAACCAACCGTTCTGTGCCAGCATACGTCCGTCAAAGAGTTTCAGTTCTGCATCACTGCTGATCTTGACCATACGACTAGGATCGTCGGTGGCCATCACGATACTGTGCCCCGTCTCAATGGGCAGCGGATCGATGAAACGACCCGTACCACGATCGTCGTAGGTCTTGAAACCCTTGAACTGACGTGGTTTCTCACTGTTCGGGCGGGTGATGGTCTGACTGGTGGCATAGCGGGGCAGACGACCTAAACGTCCGTCCATCGTGAAAGTCTTCAGCCAATACTGCGAGGGCAGGAACTCAATATTGAAACCAGCCTCACCAGCCAGTTTTTCAGGCACGGGTTTGTCGAGCCAGACAGCAATTTCTACAGCCTTACCCTTGGCCGTCACCACTACCCGACTGTCAAAGTCGTAATCATCGTAACGCATGGCCACCTCAATGGAACCATTCTCACGGTCTACCTTGCGGTCTGTCATCTTCGGCACGAGGTCCCACTGCTCGGGCGTGTTGTTCAGACGCACAGCACCACCCTGCACTGTTCGCACACCGTGGTGGATGATTTCTATACCAGAGTTCTTCTCGTCGTTGAAGCCTCCATTAAAACTGTTGCTGAAAACCAGCACGTTCACACCCTGCCGCTCGAAATACTCGCGGTCATTCAAGGTCAAATCCTGTGCCTGACAGACGGTAGTAGCTGCCAGAGTCATGAGTACGAATAGCTTTTTCATATTTTACACATTGTTAGTTATTATATTATCTTCGCCATTGACGGTTATTGTTATCGCGGTTACCCCATTTCTTGTCATAACGGCCCTCTGTATCGATCTTACCGCCAAACATATTGAGACGGTAGCGCACGTGGAGCATGGCATACGAGTTGACGCTGTTGTATTGCGTATCACTACGGCTGGTGGCATTCACCCACCGTTCATAGTTTGACTGTTGAGCAAGCAGATCGTAGAAGTTAAGCGCAACGATGAGCGACTTATTCCTGAGGAAAGACTTAGAAATCTGTCCGTTCCAGATCAGCTCGTTGGTGTTCATCGAATCATCATTGTACCCCCGGCGACTTCGCTCGTGGAGGTTCATACTCAGTTCGATGTCGAGGGGCAGACGCACGAGGAACTGCCCGCCGTAGTTCAACTGCCAGGTATCGAGGTCGGCCGTGGGTTGTAGTTCATTACGCGAGTGCTGATAATTCACATTACCATCAAGTGCCACCTCCAGCCAATCGTTACGGTAACCGAAGGTCAGACGCTCATTGAGGTTCGTGGTACGCGTGGTATTTTTAGCCGCATCAGCCTGCTGCTGGGCTACATAGCTGACATAGTTATTGTATCGGATACGGGTGTCTGTGCCTATGTTCCAGTGAGCCGTGGAGTCAAGGGCTGTATTGAAAGTGAAACCGCCATTTACATTCCAGTTACCGTTGATATTCTCAGGTCGTGAAATACTTCCACCCGTCTCTGGATTATAGCGCACAAGGTTCGAAATGGCGTTGCGAATATGGCGGTAGTTGGCATAGACAACGATACTCCGTTTGTAGCGCACGATATAATTGTTGTAGTAGGCATTCAACGAGTTAGTGAACTGCGGTTTCAACCCCGGGTTACCTTGTGTGATGTAAAGCGGATTTGAATCGTCGGTAATATCCAACAGTTGACTCATCTCGGGCTGACGGGTATCGCCGCGATAGTGGATCCAGAGATTACTTTGATCACTAAACTTATAATGGAAATTGAGTGTTGGGGTCAGGTTGGTGACATTGCGGACGGTGTCGACATAGACACCACGATAGTCCTGGATGAAGTTCGAGTGCTGGGGCTGCACAAGGAAACCAACATTGTAATCGTATTTCTCCTCACGATGACGCAACGTAAGCCGCAGATTGTGGGTGTAGTTCTTATACTCGGAGAAACGGCTCAGGTTCTTGTCAAGGTAGCTTGGCATCTGAGAATAAAACGAGGATAACCAGGGATCCCAGTCGCGGTATTCAGGCTCGATGCCGGCAAAAGGATCCTGTGACAGGTGACTGAAATCGTAGGTCAGACGGTCACTCTTGTTCTGGCTGTAGCGCATCTCGTAGTTCATCTGAAGATGCGCACCCTTCCAAAGCGGTTCACTGTAAGTGGTACTAACCACATAGCCACTGTTGTCAGAGGGCGTCGTATTGTAACGAGCGGTATAATAAGTAGAGTCCTGTCCGAACTGGTCTTTCACGAGAAAGAGGTGCACCGCGTTGTCGCTGACATTCTCATTCTGACTGCTACCGGCACTGGCTTCAAAACGCACCATGATGTTCCGTCCTTTGGGGTTCAGGCGGCGATAGAGTTGGAGCATAGCCCAGATGTTCTTATTATCATTATAAGTCAGGCTGGCACTCAGGTTGTGGTTCACGAAATGAGTCGACAGTCTTGTGTCGAGAGATGACAGTTCTGCGAGAGGGGCAGACGAGTAAAGATAGGGATCATCATCAAAGGTGGCCGAGAGGGATGCGTTTGTGGCATCGTCGGTGCCATAAGTACCGTTAGCACGCAACAGGATGTTCGTCAACGTGTCGGGTTTCCACTCCAAACGGAGATTCCCTCGCCAGTTGTTGCTTCGGGTGAAGTTGGAGGTGCTAGTATTAGTGAAGGTACGCGAGGTCTCACTATAGAAATTCTGGACGGCTGTCTCCGTCTGGTTGTCGCCGTCGCGATGATTCCACCGCACACTGAAGTCGACCTTCAGCTTCTTGTTATCGTCATAGTTCAGGTTGGTACCCAACATCTTACGGGCGTTCAGTCCCCGACGATTCCACCAGCCGGCGTTCTCCTCCTTGTTATTGAAGTTGCCGAGCAACACGATACGTGTCATATCGGTAAAACTGGTCCCCATACCCCGCGAAGCATAGCGATGCTTGGTACCACCCGCCAGATCAAGATTGGTCATATAACCCCGGTTCATACCTTTCTTTATTGAGAAGTCGAGTACGGTCTCCTTCTCGCCATCCTCGATACCCGTGATACGTGCTTGGTCACTCTGCTGGTCATAGAACTTCATGTTCTGAATGATGTTTACGGGGATATTCTTCAGAGCCGTCTCCACATCACCAAGCATGAACTCTTTGCCGTCAAGCAGGATTTTCTTCACCTCCTTACCATTGATGGTAATATTACCATCCTCGTCGACCTCTGCACCAGGAATGCGTTTGATGAGTTCTTCTATCGCTGAGCCTTCTGGGGTACGGAAAGCCTCGGGATTATACATAATCGTGTCTTTTCTGACGATAACTTGGGCGGCACGGCCTGTGACCACCGCCTCTTGAAGCATGACACTCTCCGACTCCATCAGCAGATTGCCCAAGTCCAGGCTCTCATTGCGTCGTAATGTCAACTCGCGCTCAAGGGTCTGGTAGCCCACTGTCGAGATTCGCAGTTTATAAGTACCCGCCGACGGAGCCACCAAATAGAAGTTTCCTCTCTCGCTACTGACCGTTCCACCCACAAAGGTACTGTCGACGGCAAGGAACAATTGTATTGTGGCCTGTATCATCGGTTCTTTCAGGTCAGCATCAAGCAACTGACCACGGATGGTCAGTTTTCTGTCTTCAGGTTCGGACTGGGCGTGAACACCATGTGCGACCAAAATGCACAGGATCAACCACACAATATATTTATATCCCATTCTATCTCTGTTTCTTTGTACTGTCACGCAGTTCCAGACGAGCATTGACCACTACGTGCTGAACACTATCATCACCGTTCATCTGGTCTTGTAACAGACGGAAGGCCTTACTGCCTATCTCGCGGAGGTTTTGTTTCACAAACGAGATGCGGGGGTGACACATTTCCGACACCCAGTCGCTCATATAACCGACAATAGCCACATCCTCAGGTATACGCAGCCCCTGACTGGTGATGGCCTGAAGGGCAGAGATGGCCAACAAACCATGAGTGGCAAGGATGGCATCAGGAGGTTCTGGCAGACTAAGCAACTCTAATGTGTCAGTGAGACCGGAGTTAAAACTGATGCGGTGGCATTTCACCAGTTCGGTACGGATGGGGAGGCCCCGTTCACGCAAGGCCTCCAAATAGCCGTGTTTACGATCGACCGTCTGCTTAAACTGGTTCGGACCACCCAAAAAGGCGATACGGCGAGCACCTTCGTCGATAAGGCTCTCTGTGGCCTGACGGGCAGAGGCTGCATCGTTGATGGTGACCGACGAGATACCAATATCTGGGGCACGGTCGAAAAGTACGATAGGTATATTTGCCTTCTTCAGACGCAACAGATGACTGAAGTCGGTGGTCTCCTGCGAAGGACAGATGATAATGCCCTCTACATGCATATTCTCCAACAGCTCCAGACAGTTTGCCTCGTTTTCGAAATTCTCGTCCGAATCAGTGATGATACACATGTAGCCGTTCTCTCTTGCATCTGCCTCGATGCGCCTTAAAATATGGGCATTATGATTATACGCCACATCAGGCACCACGATGCCAATGGTTTTCGTGGTGTCATAACGCAGACTGGTGGCAAAGGGGTTCGGGCGATAGCCTTGTTCCTCTGCAAAACCTTCTATTCTTTTCCGGAGATCCGGACTTACGCCGTCTAAGCCTCTCAACGCCCGAGAGACGGTGGAAACGTTGATTCCAAGTATCTTTGCGATATCACGCTGTGAAATTCTCTTCATGACTCTCCCTGTTTCTTCACCACAAAAT
>Ga0265298_10008317_pt1 | contig 12482 bp, 13 predicted proteins | sample AusTroGonzalo_MG_3_FD_193486 | JGI IMG/M metagenome (GOLD analysis project Ga0265298, IMG submission 193486) | Bovine rumen microbial communities from tropical cattle in Woodstock, Queensland, Australia - Gonzalo_01 | ecosystem: Host-associated > Mammals > Digestive system > Stomach > Rumen ... | reverse complement strand
CTACAGAGTCAGCTGTATGACGGAATAACTGCTGGAAGTGCTCGTCGCGTAATTTGTTGTCAAATAACACGCGTTGTCCCAATGGTCCCATGTCCATTTCGACACCATCGGCTCCAATCTCACGTGCCAGCTTGAACTCGCCAATCTTCTGACGCTTCAGCATCATCCAGTCGCACGCAGCCACACGATAACGCTGTGCCATTAAGCCCATTGGCCATGCAGCAAGCATCGCTATTATCCCCATTACGAGGCCTCTACGGCATTTTATCCAGTTCATTTTTGTTTTGTAGACGACATAGTTTTACATCATTTAAGACGTTTTAGCACTCCTCATGTCATCATTATCCTCTTTTTTCTTTGCTGTTCCAACTTTCTATAGGGAGAGAAATGGGAACGAGAGCCGTTCTAACAGGGAGCGAAACGGCATGTAACAGGGAGCGAAACGCCTTCTCGTCAGATTCGGCCGTCCGCCCGTATCAATCAGGGCGCCCGCCCTTATATATTCGGGCGAACGGCCTTATTAATACGAGCGCCCGCCCAAATCCCATTTTTATATATAGTCTATAAGGTACGTGCATAAAAAAAGTGACCCCGCAAATTGCGAGGTCACCTCTTAATATTGATTAAAAGGAAGATTATTATTCTGCCTCAATAATTGGATTCTTAATAACAACCTTGGTAATAACCATACCCTTCTTAACCTTGAATACGATGTAGCCTGTACCATTCTCAGCAGGTGTTACAGACTTAACAGTGATGGTTGCACCAGAAGCAATCTCTGTCACACCTGTTACAGCCTCAGCACCATCAATCTCTGCTGTTGCACGAACTACGCCAGGACCACCTTCAGATGTTCCGTCGCCGATAGCCCATAGCATCTTAGCATCAGAAGGAACCTGAATTGTGCTTTCCAGTGTCATGCTGGTAACTGTGCAGTTTGTCCAGTTAGCACCCTTGATAGCGTGCAGGTGAGCATAACCCTTATCCTTTACCATCTGAGCCAAGTCAACAATATAACGCTTTCCACCTTCAATTTCCTCAACTGTAAAATACTTTGCTGACCAAACATCATCTCCCTTAGGATACTCAATGAGGTGAGATTCAGCCTCGTCTGCATTCCACTGACCATCGTTAACATCGCGATTGAAGAGGAAACGTGGTGTACCATCAGTAGCTACGACAATCAACTTAGAATAACCTGAAAGGTCAGAATAACGGATAACACTACCATCTCCATAAGGCAGACCAGTAGATTCGCCTACTGTCCAATCAGGATTAGATGGGGTCGTCAACTCTCCACCGACCCATGCACTCCAAGTTCCAAAAGGAACCTCCTTCAAGTCTGTTGTCTGTGTATCATTAACCATTGGTGGATTATAGAAAATCTGAACGATAGAACCTTCGCTCAAACCATCAATAGCCATTTCTTTATCACTAGGACAATAGAGACCACCTTCCTTTATGTTACCATTGATGCGATCACTACGACGCCATACATTACAAATCTGTGGCAGCACGCTACCTTCTGCCCACTCATAGCCTTTGTAGTCCTGACGCTTGCTGTCAGTTTTATCAGCTTTCTCCCAACCATAGAAAACTTGGCCATTTGCAGCACTACCGTTCTTGTTACCTGGATTCTCACTAGCTTCAAATGCAGCAGCAAAGTCATAAGTAAATTCCTCGTACTGTACCTCTGGCTCAGTAGGTTCTGCGGGAACTGGGTTGTCTTGAGATTGCTCACAAGACACCATACCAAATGCAAAAGCCATCATGATGGCTGAAGCATGCATAAAATAAGTTTTCTTCATAAAATAACTGTTTTGTAGTTAATAATGTTTCTAAAGTTTGTTCTGATTTTCGCTGCAAATATATTACTTTTTCTTAAATCCACCAAATATTTCGATAAAAATTCGTCGAAAAGGCCTTGTTTTTTTTGGCTTCTCGGAAAAATAGTCTATTATAACCCTTGGTCAAGATGGGCTGCATCTCAGAAAAACTCAAATAAATTTGGTTTTTCGTTCGATTTGCACTATCTTTGCAGGCATGATGAAAAAGATAGGCTATATTTTTCTCGTGATGTCAATCGTGCTGATGGCTGGTACATTGACAGGCTGTGACAAACTGAGCGACGATGATGATGCTGTGGCAGAAATACTGCCAGGCACCTGGACGTTCAGCTATGAATTACAGAGTGCCGAGGAGACAGGTCTCAGCTTCAGCTACGACCATGTGATATTCCGTAAGGACAGTACCGTAACCATCACCTATCCTGGTGGACAGATGGACGGCAAATATCGTGCAGGTAGTGCAGAGATACGCATTGAAGGCAAGTTGGCCGATGGTCAGGACCGCTTGATGCACTGGGTGATCCAGACGTTCTCCAACAAACAAATCAAAGCTGAATACAAGTTTGAGTTCAACGAACAGGCCGTGACAGCCCTTGTCACACTCGATCGCACAGACGACATAGAGTAATTACGAATCACGAAATACGAAGAACACAGCGAAAAATCGGAATTTGGAATTCGGAATTCAAAATCATTCTGTCTCGATGTCAGCACGATTGAATATTGTGTCGTAAGTGACGATATGGCATGCTGAGAAATAACCCAAACAGCCACCAGTGAAGTTCTGGACAGGATTGGTGCCTGAGTTCTGCATCACCTGCATAGAATAGAAATAATCGTAGGTCCGGCGGTCTATCGAACGTATCTCCACATGTATCTTGTCGCCATCCTTCAGTCCGTCGTCGTCATTCTTGTCGAGATTGCGCTCAGTGGTGCAGCTGAACAGCTGTTGCAGCTCGTTGCCCGGATTGTGCGAGTCGTCCATCACAGCCCAACGATATCCTACTCCATTGCGATAGATGTGCATAAAGTAGTAGTTGTTCTCACCACTGATATCATTAATCTTCAAATCGGCAAAGAGCATGCGCTCTGTCAGCACATCCTTCCATACAAAACGGAAACTAGAGAACTGAGGCTCAGCCTGCATGACGGATGACGACTGGAAATGGTTACCATCAAGATAGATATCAATCGTATATTTACAACCTACAAACCCCAGACAATTTGAAACATAATAGCCGTTACGCCAATGGCGCAGGGTGTCAAGCACATAGCCGTCCTCAGACAGCACAATGGTAGCGCCAGTAAGATTATGCTTGTTCGTCTCGTTGTCTGTCATATCCTGTGTGGTGGTCAGACGGACGTAGGTTGGCTTGTTCGTGCGATTTGTCGTACCGTCCTGTGTTACCAAGCCCTCTGCCACATAGAGTTGATCAATCTGATGATAGTCAATATCTATCTCTTTCTCGCAAGAAGCAAGAAGTAAGAGGTAAGAGGTAAGAGGTAAGAGGTAAGAAAATACCTTATATATATTCTGTTTCATAACACTCAAAACTTGATGTTGAACGATACTGAAGGTACAATGCCAAACAAGCTGTACTGCTTGGCCTTGGTACGTTTGCCACTCTTCGAATCCTCGAAATGAATTAGATATGGGTTGTAGCGGTTGTAGAGGTTATAGATGCCAAACACCCATTCACGCGTCATCCGACCACCCTTGATTTTCTTGGTCCATGTGGCACTGATGTCCAGATGGTGATAGTCAGGGGCACGATAGCCGTTGCGCTCAGCATAATAATAGATGTAGTTGTCGATAATCTCATACTTCGCACTGGGCGCTGTAAACGCCTGCCCGGAATTATATACCCATACAGCACTAAGCAGCCAACGGGGCGACAACTGATAGCTGGCCACGATGTTGATATCATGACGGCGGTCGTTATTGGCATCATACCACCGACCTTCGTTGATGCCCTCTATCTGTGTCTGACTCCACGCCAGCGTATAGCTTAGCCAACCCGTCAGGCGTCCTTTGTTCTTTCTGGCACACAGCTCAGCACCATAGCCACGTCCCTTGCCTGCCAACACCAGTCGCTCAATCTCGATGGCCGACGAAAAGCTGATACCGTCACGATAGTCCAGCACGTTGTCCACATGGCGATAGTAGCCCTCGAGTGAAAAATCATAGTCTTGCGACGGTGTCATCGCAAAGAAACCCAAGCTCACCTGATTGGCTATCTCTGGCTTCACGATATTTGAACTCATCGTATAGCGGTCAAAGGGTGTCGACGTGCTCTGATTACGCAAGGCATGCAGGTTCTGGCTGGTACGGCTGTAGCCCGCCTTGATGCTGAGCAGCGGTGAGGCCTTCCACACCAGGCTGAGACGGGGCTCCAGCGTGACATGCGTCTTGACGGGACGGTTTTTCTTACGACGGTACATCCACGTAATTTGTCCCTTTTCGTCAATATCATAATAGAATGGACCACCAAGGGCCGAGAAGGCTGTCAACCGCAGTCCTGCAGAGAAAGCCAGGCGTTCAGATACCTCGTATTGCCAATTAGCCCATAGGGCATTGTCCCAAGCCTTACGCTGTTCCTTCTCATGATTGGTCACGCGTTGCCACTCTGCTGACTTCACGTCTGTCAGCATGGTCTGTAAGCCGGCATTGATTTCGTGATGACCCGTCAGGATGCGGAAGTTCTGACGCAGCCCCACATGGCGGATGTGTCCTAAATACGCAATATTGGTGCCTAACAGCCAGATGCCGTTGTCCGTATCGTACGACGAGGCCAACAACGTGGTCTGACTGGTAGAACGCGGTCCTATGTAACTCAGCCACGACAGCGACCCTGCGATGTTCGTCCAGCGAATGTCCACCATGTCCTCAATAGCTGTACGATCATGGCTGGCAAAGAACGAGAAGAACAGTTGGTTGCGGTCGTTCACCTGATAGTCCAGTTTCAGGTTGGTATCGTAGAAATACAGCGTGTTGCCCCTGAAGTCGTCACTCAGCTTCAGAAACATGTCGGCATACGAGCGACGGATATTAAACAGCACACCTAATTTATTTTTAACTATCGGACCCTCTACGGAAGCCTTGGCGGCCAGCAGACCAACAGTTGCCGACCCGTGCCACTGCTGACGGTTGCCCGTACGAGTAGCTATGTCGAAGACGGCAGATGAGGCACCACCATATTGCGCAGGAATCAAGCCCTTATAGAGTGTCGCCGTGGCTAGGGCATCGTCGTTGAAGGCAGAGAAGAGTCCTGCCAAATGCCCCACATTATATACGGGTGCATCATCATACAGGATGGTGTTCTGTGCCGACGTACCACCTCGTACCTGAAAACTGCTGGAGGCATCGCTCTCAGCCTTCACGCCAGGCAGCAGTTGTACGGAGCGCATGATGTCTGCCTCGCCAAACAATACGGGCTTGCTGGTCAGTTCCTTGACCTGAATCTGCTCGGCACCAATCTGTATGGTATTCAGTCGACGTTGCGCATTGTTGGCATTGACAACAATCTCCTCCAGTTGCTCACCTTTTACCGTTGCCGTATCCGTTTGGGCAACAGCAACAACCGTCGTCAGCAAGGCCACCAATAGCATGTTTACTCTATTCATGCCTGCAAAGGTACGAATAAGTGAGAGAAATACCAAAATTATTTGGCTTTTCTCTCTTTTTTTCGTAACTTTGTAAGAATTCTCAGCTTTTCTTTATCTAAAGGCAGTCTGGTGGATTGAGGAATAACTGGGTTACGAATTGGCAACCGTACTCAATTCCACATTCTGCTATAAACTGCATCAAAGAACACCCGATGATGAGCCAGCAACCATTTGTGACTCATCATCGAGTGCAAAGGTAATCATTTCTTTGGATACGACCAAATGTTATGCTACTTTTTTATGAGTTTTGTATTATTCATAGATGTATAAGGCATTCGATAGAGTGAAACGAACAGATGAAACATAATACCCATCCGTCCACTTCATTCCCCTGCCGATGCAAAGGTAGCTCGGGCTTTATACGAAACGGACGATACTTGCATGGAAAATCTTCCTCTCCACAGGCTCCGAGCGTATTTCCCACACAAGCCCCGGCCGTTTCAAGCCCATGCTCTTTTCCACGCATCAGCAGAGGGGATGAGCGACGGACGGAATAGCACATAAAAAGAAACAGAAAGACGGAAATCTGAAATCAATCAGCGTTTCCGCTTTCTGCTTCTACTCCCATTGTGAAGGGGAATCACTCTGGCTGGAATATCACTTGTCCGTTATCCGATAGGCAGGGTGATAGCATTTTTCCAATAGTTCTTCCAAATCCCGCTCACGATAGAGCACCTTGCCACCCAACAGGATATAAGGCATGATGCCGTCGTTACGATACTCCTGCAATGTCCGTCGGCTGACCTTCAGGATCTCCGACACCTCCCTATCCGTCAGGTATCGTTCTCCATCGAGCATTGGACGATAATTGCCGGTAACCTTCTTGTAAAGCGCAAGTACCTCTTTCATGCTATCCAGCACATTCTTCACTCCCACATTATGCGGCATGATCAGTTCGTTCATAGGCACATCGCTTTAAGTTCATACACTGAGATTTCTTCCTGTCCTCTACTACAGAGAGAATCTTCTTTACGTCCTCGGGCTTGTAGTAAACCTTGTGGTTGATTTGTGAGAAGGCCAACGTCCCGTTGTCACGGAGCGTCTGTAATGTTCTCGGACTGATGTTTAGTATCTGGCATACGTCCTGGTTGTCGAGCCATTCGCCCAACTTTTTGTCGTTGCCTCTGCTGGCCATCGCCTTCATCTGTGCGACGAAGCTGTTGAAGCTCGTCAGCAGCTCCTCGTAGGTGCTGCGTTCAATTGATATAACTTCCATTATCTGTATAATTTTTGTGTTGATTTTTTAATTTGGCGGCAAAGGTAACACATCTGGGCGAGACAGAACGTATGAGAAAATTATATTTAAAAATTTAACATTTGAGGATACCCGACTCAAAAACGCCAACCTCAACCTGATGTCAGCAGGTGTCCTTATATATAATAATGTAGTTGGTACTATTTCATATTTAGACTTTGATTTTGAAACAGAGAATAGTCAGATGACAACTATCATTGATGGTAATGGAAAGTAGATTCTTTGGGTGAAGACACCACTGCCAATGCCTCACAAGTTCCTTTTGTCCTCATACTGTTTTGTATAGTGTTAAAAAATGAATTAAAAATTTCACAGGCCCCCTGTCTGAACGCTTTGATATACCTTTGTGCCCAGTTTTCCGATTGTAACAAATCGAAATAAGGTTGGCAGTAGCCATCCGACAGCCACAAAGGTAAATAACAAACTAAACTAGAAGAAATATGGTACAGCAAAAAAACGTCCGAAAGGACAGCCGCCTACAAAGGCAGATTGAAGAACTCCAGAAGCGCATGGACGCTATGGAGGACATCCTTGACAATGCCAAGGAAGTATTATCAGTGGAAGAAGCAGCCCGCTTCATGGACATAGCCCGCAGTTCACTCTACAAAATGACATCCGACAGGAGCATCCCTTTCTATCGGCCAAACGGCAAAATGATCTACTTCGAGAAAGCGGACATTCTGGAATGGATAAGGAAGAGCCGCGTAATGTCTGTCATGTACGATGAGGACAAAGAACAGGAACCAGAATCCCGTTCCGGCAAACAGCACGATAATTCTCAAAACATAGCTGAGTAAATTGAAAATAGCATAAACATGAAAAAAGAAACTTTCTATTGTCTCGTCCTGTCTGAGAGTCAGGCGAGATTCCTTGCAACAAGCAAGTACGGCATCGACCGCATGAAAGCCCTGATGTCACTCGTTGAACTGGCATCTACTGAGAACCGCACCTATGAGAAGAAGGGCTTTTCCGCTAACCTCAATGTTGGCCAACTTGTCATGTCCGAGGTTGAACTATCCCGTCTATGGAAGTGTGACCGCAAGACTGTTTCCAAAGTTCTCGATACCATGAACAAGTTGGGGATTGTCTCAACGACGCAGAACAACCGCACCAGCATTCATACCCTGCTGTGCATCTCTGCCTGGTATATCAACGGGCAGATGATTGTCAATCCCTACTATGTTCCGATGAAGGATCGTTTCCAAGAAGGTAATTCCGCACCCGTCAATGTACCTGTTAATGCCGATGGCAATGCAGGCGACACTGCAGAGGAACCCGCACCGTCAGGAAAGAAGTCTGCTGATGTGCAGGATGGGAATATCCCCAACCAACAGCGACTTGTGACTCCTCACTCTATGTCCCAACAGCCTTCACATCAAGGACAAACCATAGCTAACAAACAATGGAACTGGCCTACCTGATGACCAATTGCCTCCAGCTCCACAATACCACAGCATTAGGCACAAGGTGATAGACGAACTTAACGAGATGCCCAAGTAAAACGAAACTGTCAGTTCATGCGTAGCAGACACTGTGCCGAAAGCATTGTGGAATGTCGTACACAACGAAACGTTCCATATTGCAAGAAGTTCCAATGTCGTACAAAAAGGGCGCACCCTTTTGTACTTCCGTTTGGATTCTTGAACGCTCGCAAGCTCGCATTGGGCTGACCACTGATTGAAAAGATGATTGAACGTAAATGTTGAAATATGAAACAGAATAACAAGATTGAAAAGGTCGCCAATCGCGACCGCCACGTTGACTTCCGTGTCAACGATGAAGAGTATGCCATTGGGCTTAAGAATGCAGAAGCCTGTGGCTTGTCTGTAAGTGAGTATAGCCGTAAGCGCTTTATCGGTAATGAGCCGAAACTGCACCTGACCGAACGTGAGATTGAGGCTTACAAGTGCCTCTCCGATGCACGTGGTGATCTGGTACATATCCGCAGTGCCTTGAAAGGTAAGACGCAGGAACAGATCAGAAACTACTTCAACGACCCTGACTTCATGCGTGAGTGGATCCTGGCCATCAACAACATCATTGTGCAATGGGACACCATTCTTGAGCAGATGAAAGACTAAAACTTACACAGCCATGATAGCGAAAGCGAATAATATCACGCACGGCAGCAATGCCGTCAGATACTCAGCCGACAAGGAGCTGGCTGAGATTGTGAAGGTTGGTCATCTGCCAGAAGGTCTCACCACCTCGTCGATATGGTCGAGGATGATGCTCCATCAGGCTCAGTTCAAGGAGAAGCTGCAGGGACATCGTCGCATCAAGAACACATCAATACGAATTGAATTGTCCCCAGCCAAGGAAGAGACGGAAGGGTGGACGATGGAAGACTGGCAGAAACTTGCAGATGACTTCATCCGAGAGTTTGATGCCGTCAGTCTCAAACGCCCGGAGAGGGAGGGCGATGACCCGCATACTCACCTTGCCAACAGCCAGTATGTCGTGTCACTTCACCATGACAGCAAAAGCCGGATACTCCATCTCCATATCAATGCCAACCGCGTTGACATGGACGGTAATGTAAACAACGAGTACATGATTGGCAAGCGGGCCACGATGGCTGCGAACAAAATCAACGAGCAGCGCGGGTGGGTTCAATCGATGAACAAACGCGAGTGGAACATCGACGAGATTACCAATGCCTGCATAGAGGCACTGAAGGAAATGGACTCTTTCGACTTCAATACATACGAGGCGAAGCTAAAAGCAAAGGGCTATGGGGTCAACGTCATGCGTGACAGTATCGGGAAGGTTCGCGGTTACTCCATCAAGAAGGGTAACTCCACATACAAGTCCACACTGTTGGGGCACAAGCGAAGCCTCACTCCGTCAAGGCTAAGAGCGACCTGGGAGAAACTGCATCAGGACAAAAGCCTTCACGCTCGGACAATGGTTCCGAAGAAAGTGCAGACAATCACCCGTCCTTCCGCATCTGCTACAGCAAAAGTTACGCAGCTGAAGCAACAGTCATCGCCCAAGCAGATGCCGTTGCATCCTACACTGTCAGAGCCAGCGAAACAGCATCCTGTCATGGTTCATCACGACATCGAATGGAACGGCAGGAACTACGCTTTTGACATCCCTGACAAGGCTGACGATGTACTGATGAAAGAGACGGCTCTGCCCGATGATGTGCTTTGGTCAACCATCACCGACGTCCAGCATACGGCTCTGCTCTTGTTTGCCAACTATGTAGATGCAGCTACGGAGATTTCGGAGTCTTGTGGTGGTGGAGGAAATGAGCCCGAATCTAGCTGGGGAAGAAAAGAAGACGAGGACGATATTGCATGGGCTCACCGCTGTGCGCAGAAGGCTTTCGGCATGCACTTACGTCGTTCGCCTGGTATTCACTGGTAAATATATAAAGTTGAAACAAATGAAGAATAGATTTGTAAAATCCGGCCTCGACCTGGAGGCCAAAATGAATGAGCTCGACCAGAAGGCCGAGAAGGAGAAAAATGTACAGGACAAGACAGCGAGCCTTGACAAGTTTCTTGAAGAGCTGTCCGCAGACCTACTGGTAATGAAGAATGCCGTCAGTCTGATAGACGAAGGCAACCACCGCTTCAAAAAAGCGAACGAGGATTTCGGTAATGTCTTGAACAAGTACGAGAACATCATCAAGGAATCGAAGCAGTTCGTCGATGACGTGACTCGGATAGGGATTACAAGCAATATCTCCGATGAATCCATGAAAGAGGTAGGCACGATCTTTGATGATCACTACAAGCTCTTGTTGGATTTCCGTAAGGAGTTGTCTGAGGAACTACGCTTCCGGATTGATGATTTCCTGGATAGGGAGAAAGAAACCGCAGGTAACTTCACCACTGAAACACAGAAGCAGCTCGCAAATTTCAAAGAAAATCTGTCCGGAGTCTTGTCGCATACCGGTTTCTGGTGTACATCCAAAGTGTTCGCTTGGCTTCTTGGCATCTTCGGATTCTGCTTGTTTATGACATTCATGACGATTGCCTTATTGATCGCTGGCAATCTACAATTTAGGGTGTTCTAAAAAAGATTTTAACCCCAGTTCGTTGCAGCGACGAGCTGGGGTTTTTCGTACCTCATCCACTTTGTTAATCTTGAATTCAATACTATTTTCTTTTCATCTCTTCTTCTGCCCACTTCATTCTCAATCGAGCTTTATCGCGAGCTTCTTTCGCCCATTTTAGTCGAAGTTGGGCTTTTGACAATGCCTCATTTGCCCATTTAGTATAAAGACGTGATTGCCTATCATCTTTCTTTTTGGCATACCTGTCTGCTTGACGTGTATAGTTATCGGCTTTCTTTGTCAATTGCTCCGCTTCACGCTCATATTTCTCTGCTTGATCATTATACCGTTGCGCCTCACGAAGATACTGTTGAGCCTTGTCAGTTTGGATGATGGTTGCAGACATTCCGACACCTGACACTCCCCACACAAAGAAAAACATTAATAAAAGCCTTCTCATATTTTATTACTTTAGTTACAAAATTTTGTCCAAGCATGCAATCCATTCATCAGCAATAGTTTTATGTCCTTTTGCGGTAGGATGAGTTCCGTCTAAAGTTTCATACCTCCTATCTAATATAGCGAGATCTGCAAGATTTATGTGACAATTCGAAGCAGAACGTCGAATGGCATCGTTATAATCATCGATACAAATACCACCTAGGCTGTTTGGAAATGACCACTTGTTGTCCTGTTTTATGATTGTTTTCATCAAAGTTGCACATATAATCTTAGTTTTCGGATAAAAATAACGTAATCCCGTTAGCATCTGATGATAAGCATCTTCGAAATAAAGAAGATCTGTCTTGCAGTCATTACTAAGTGGTGCACATTGAATCGGTACACCATACCCAAAATCGTTTATACCAAGATAAATTAGAATAAGGTCAGGAGTACACTCGCTATCATATAGACACATCAGTCGTTCTTTACAGTTTCCCGCAGGAAATTCCAGACCGCTTACTTCACTTCCAGAATATGAGTTGTTGACACATAGGTATGCGTTTAGCGACTGGTTAACCTTCGCCCACCACGTATCATATACGCTTCTCAGCCCATTAATCTTCTGAACTTCTTCATCATAATAGACAGCGTATCCTTTGGGGTTGTAACCACTAAATGTGCTAATAGAATCACCAAGTATTGATACAAACATATTAATTACTATTCAACTATCAATTTGTATACTATTATAAAGTCTGACTTTGCACTATCAATCAAGAAGTATTCACTGAAATTATACACTGGGTTATTTAACAACATATTTATGCAGCTCTTGTGGAAGGCTTCGAAACTCCCCAAAGTGAGCATGTTCGTGAGGTTCATTTGAAAACTTTTCAAAGAGAATTTCACATTGAGTTTTATGAGTCTCTATAAAATGCTTTATTAATATATCCACTTCCTGGTATTCTCCAGAGAGTTGATACGAATCGCTATATTGTAAGTAACAGTTAGAATCTTCTTCAAAAAAGTATTTAAATCCAGCACCGCCAACACTCATCTCTCTCAAATCACACGTGCCAGAAAACTTTTTCTCTGACAGCTCTTTTATTAGTTTGTCAAAATTAGACCTATCATATTTGCATATATCTTTTAGATGGCAATGATTGCGTACCTCATAATAATCCCAAACCAATGAATCTTTGAAAATCAAGTATTCTGAATATCTTGCCTTTCCTGAATTTGTATGATACTTATATGTGAC
>Ga0265298_10008316_pt1 | contig 12482 bp, 10 predicted proteins | sample AusTroGonzalo_MG_3_FD_193486 | JGI IMG/M metagenome (GOLD analysis project Ga0265298, IMG submission 193486) | Bovine rumen microbial communities from tropical cattle in Woodstock, Queensland, Australia - Gonzalo_01 | ecosystem: Host-associated > Mammals > Digestive system > Stomach > Rumen ... | reverse complement strand
AAGATACTGATGAGTGTTATACCTGCGTTTCATCCGACGAAGAACGCTATCACTGCCGGACTGAAGTGCCAGATGAAACTGTGGGCAGATTTTATCGGTGTCTTTAAGGGCGGATGCAAAAGCAGGCGTAGCGATAACTGGTTCAAGAGAACCAAGACGAATGCGCAAGATTCCGTCAGTCCGTTGAATCGATTGAATAACATCCAGGAGTGATACTGAACGATCCAGGTCAAGGCCGTAGGAGGAAAGATGGATACCGGTGAGAACCAGTTCACGATATCCGGCATCCCGCAGGCGAAAAACTTCTTCAAGGATATCATCCAGAGGTCTGGAGCGGATAGGCCCACGGACAGAAGGTATGATACAATAAGTACAATGATTATTACAACCTTCCTGTATTTTCAGATTGGCGCGGGTATGTTCGTTCTGAGCAGAAACAGAAAGACGTTCAAAAGGCTGGGTATTTGTGAAAGGAGTAACAGCACAGAGCGGTTTGCCGGTATGAAGAACATGCAAAAAAAGTTCAAAAACTTCATGCCTTCGCTGGGTTCCGAGAACCAAATCCGCACCGAGAGAAAGGAGATCATCTCCCCGTTGCTGGGCCATGCAGCCGCAGACAATGAGGGTTGAATATGGAAAATCCCGACGAATTCTTCGAATCTGCTGGAGAGATTTTTTATCTCCTACACCAGTGACTGTACAAGTATTCAGCAAAAAAACGTCTGCAGGTCCGTTGAAGGGTACAATATGATATCCCTCACGCTGAAATAATTCCAACATGGCTTGAGTATCATACTGATTGACTTTACAGCCTAGGGTATGAGCGGCGATTGTTTTCATGAATCCATTTCTCCGTAAATACCAAGAAAAGCAGAAACAGCTGCAAGGCCGGCAGTTTCAGTTCGCAGAATCCGCTTTCCGAGTGTCACAGGAATAAAACCAATAGAGCGCAGAAAACTGATCTCTTTCTGATCAATACCACCTTCAGGGCCTATCAGGATACCGAGAGAAACCGGGTTGGGATGGTCCTGACAAAAGGCCCTGGGGCCATAACCGTTCGTATCCTCCCATGGCACAACATTCAAGGCAGGCAGAGACAGGTGATCTTTTAGCTGAAAAATTGTACAGGGATCCAGGATTTCAGGGACAGCACAGCGGCCCGATTGTTTACAGGCTTCCCGTATAATTCTTCGCCAACGATCAATTTTATGAGAATCTTTTCGAAAATCCGGTTTCATCATACAGCGATCCATAATCAACGGAACAATTTGTGAAACCCCGATTTCAGTGGCTTTCTGAACAATCCAGTCCATTTTATCAGATTTAGGCAGACCTTGAAAAAGGGTAACAGAGAAAGAAGTTTCTGTGGAAGAAAGCTTACGTATTGTGCGGACGGAGACCTGCTGGTTATCAACTGAAACTATCTGTGCTTCAAAAAGTGAAGAATCATGTATCAGCTCAATCGTCTGGCCCGGTTTCATACGAAGGACAACTAACGCATGGCGCGCGTCTTCCGGAGACAGGAAAAGATGATCATCATCCGAAAAAGATGGATCTGCATAGAAACGATGCATCAGCTGTTCCTCCTGCATAAAAAAGCAACCCATTCTCCTTTGACGGCTTTTTGCCGGATTTCATATTCGGCGGCACACAACGCCTGCTTTACTTCATCAGCTCTGGAAGAAACGATTCCGCTGCAGATAAAGAGTCCGCCCGGACGAATATGGGCCTTCAGCGGTTTAGCAAAGGAAATAATCACATCAGAGATGATGTTTGCCACACAAATATCGCAGACAGCAGAAATATGATCAAGAAGATTTCCATGCTTGACTGTGATCAGATTGTCGACATGATTATTCTTAACATTTTCTGAAGCTACTTTAACGGCGTTCGGATCAATGTCGACGGCTAGAACGTGGCCGGCCCCAAGAAGTGCGGCGCCAATGGCGAGAATTCCACTGCCAGTACCAACATCAATGATTTCTTCCCCGCCAACAATCGTCTGTTCCAGCAAAGAAAGGCACATGGCTGTGGTTTCGTGTGTACCGCTGCCGAAAGCCATACCGGGATCAATCTCGATAACTGTGTCATCCGGCTGAGGATCAAAGGATTCCCAGGTGGGCTTGATAACAAGATGTTCGGAAGCATAGAATGGCTTAAAATATTGTTTCCATACTTCTTTCCATTCAGAATCATTTACAGAATGAAATTCCAACAGAAGGGGACCAAAGGCTTCATTGCCGGCAGCAAGTTCGGCCAGACGATTACGGAAGGTTTCCATCATGGAAAGGGGAGTCTTGTCTGCTTCAAACCAGGCATGAACCAAAACATCCTGGGGCATTTGATCCAGCAGTTTTGGGTCAATGATTTCCCAGATACCATTGGGTTTGGATGGGTCTGGAATATCCCTGCGATCTTCGATCATGGTACCGGAAGCACCGAATTCTATCAGAAGATCAGAGACAGGGTCAGATCCTTCAGATGTGGTATGTATTATCCATTCAATCCATTCCATGCATTTACTCCTTTTCCGCCATCAGGGTGAAAAACTCTCTATACCCCGGAGAAGCTCATATTCACGTACATCGCGGCAAGTTGTGTACATATATCGGGAAATTACATTGCCCATACGGAAATACAGACACATAAAAGGGCAATCTTCAGCAAAACGTGACTGGATTTCCATTAGCTTCTGTCTGTATTCCTCCTGAGTCGGACTGGTTCGAAGCTGTTTAAAGAGTTCTGTCATCTTCTCACTTCTGTAACGGCAATAATTGCCGGTATTTCCTCCAATGAGCATGAACCCGGGGTCTGGACAAACATCCAAAGAATAAGAAACCAAGGCAAGGCCAAAGGAGCCGGCAGACAGTTTTTCAGCCACATTCGCCATGGTCATTGGTTCTACATTACAATTGATGCCGATATCGGCAAGCCATTCAGAAATCAGGTTAGCAGTTTCAACACGAACATCATTATCCGGTTCTTCATAGACAAAGAGTTTCATACTAAGACTTTTGGTCGTACCATCCGGGTTGGTCTTTTCCAGAAACCCGTTATCATCAAGATCTTCCCAACCTGCATCTGCAAGTATTCTTTTTGCTTCTTCCACATTCACAACAAATTGAGAATCCAGACTGTCATTATACATCCAGGTGCCTGGGAAAAAGGGAAAATTTGTTTCTACCGCTAAACCGGAATATATGCTGTTGATTATCTTTTTTCTGTCTATAACATAGCGTATTGCCTTACGCACTTCGGGGGTCATAATGGCATTGGAATTATTCATCAGAAGACATTCAAGCTGAGATGTACGATAACTCATCGTGATTGAAAGTGTTCCTGTTTTGTACTGTGAACTGGCTAATGAACGTGTAAAAACGGTGTCTACACGATTATACTCATAACTCTCAATCACTGCGGAAGGAGTTTCATGAAACGACAGCAGAATCTGACTGACTGATGGCTGCAATTTCCACCAATTAGGATTAGCCTGCAGATTCATATAGTCACCTGCGACAAAGTCAGTGATCATATATGGACCGCTGCCAAGTGGATTATCCATATTGACCTGAGAAGCCGGAACAACCGGGAAAGTCATTTCGTACAGCAGACCGAAACATGTTCTGGGTTTATCTTTTGAATATTTTGCTTTGACCGTTACCGTACGATCATCTGTGGCTGTTATCCTGTCAACGAAGTAATTAAGATTACTGTAAAAACCATGATCGGTCGTGTTCTCATCACGGGCTTTTTCAAGGATATAATTCGCAGAAGCGACGACATCCTGCGCGGTTACCTGAGAACCATCCGAGAAACGGATATCCGATCTCATATGGAATGTCCAGATTTTGCCGTTTGAGCTTTCTTCCCAGCTTTCAGCGAGACAGCCTTGCGGTAAATAATTGTCATCAATTACGATCAGGCTTTCATAAATAACATTATAGACAGAAAGCATATCTCTTTCCAAAGGTTCAAAAGGACGGATTGTCAGAGTTTTTGTACTCTGGATTCCGATTGTCAGACTATTGCCGACGTTTTCTCCCCGTACTGAATTGAAAGGAAATATAAGAAGAATCAAAAGAATAAAAGAGAATAGTTTAATTAAAATATTTCGTCTGATAAATGCCATAATCTCTTGTCACACTCCATGCATATTGTTTGGTTGGCCATTCGTCAGGCAGCCTATCCATAATCAGGGTTAAACCATCTGTGCTGTAAACAGGATTATTAAGCCATCCTTTCACTTCACCCTGGCCGGCATGATATGCGCAGACAACACAAAGTGAATTGCCATTGAACTGAGAACTGAGATAACTGAGATACCAGCAGCCTAAACGTATATTGATCTTTGGATCTTCAAGCAGTTCCTGACTGTATTGATCCATTTTAATCTTTTTGGCGATCCAGTCGGCAGTATCAGGCATCAGCTGCATGAGTCCCTTGGCACCAACAGATGATTCGGCCGATACTCTGAAGGAACTCTCATTACGGATGACAGCAGCGACCAGGGAAGGAGCTATATTATATTCTCCGGCAATACTGACGATCAAATCTTTATACATAAGAGGATACTTATCATCAATCGATTTTTGTTCATCTATATGCTCCTGTTTTCGTTGTGTAAGATAAGCATTCATCCAGATTTGTGTGACCAGAGAAAGGGACAGAACCACAATAAGAGCGATCAGGGAAGATTTCAAAGGAGCTGGAAGCGTCCATGCAGATTTTCTGGCAGGGGCTTTTTTCCGATATATATCAGGCCTTTCAATACTCGATTCCTGCTGAACGACAGGAGACGTCATAGGATAAACAACTGAAGAAGCAACAGAATCAGTCCGTCGGCGGCGGGGGATGTTTTCCGTTCGGTTTACTTCACGTTGAAGCAGTTCGTCTACAAAATGAAGTGTTTCTTCCTTTGTACCCGAATTATCAATAATAACAGAAGAACGATCTGCTTTTTCATCGGAAGACATAACCGCGCGTATGCGGCTCAGGGCTTCTTCACGGGTATAATGATCGCGATCTATCAGCCTTTGTATCTGTATATCTTCCGGGAGCCAGATACACCATACAGAATCGCAGTACCTGTCATAACCTTTTTCAAACAGCAGCGGCATGTCGAGAAAACAAATTTTGACACCGTTTGCACGAAGATGCTCAATATTTTCAATGGTAGCAGAGCGAAGATAAGGCGCGAGTAACCGATCAAGTTTATCACGTGCAAGGGAATCTGAAAAAACAAGTTTTCCCATGGCACGGCGATCCATGGATCCATCAGGTAATATATATCCATCTCCGAACGCGGAACGGATATCGCCGATAGCAGCTCCATTTACTGCGGTCAGCTGCCGAGCAAGAATGTCTCCGTCAATGACTGGGAAACCTTTACGGATCAGATAACTGCTGACGGTGGATTTACCGCAGGCGATACTGCCGGTGATTCCGATAATCCGCATATTGGCCCGATCCTTTCATAGCAAAACCTTATATAATGAAACCCGGCTCGGCATTCGGAATACGCCGGCCGGGTTGCAAAACAGATTACAGTCTGGTAGTCAACAGCTTTTTTTTCAGTTCTGCTTCCATTGTGTAGAGTGTTTTTTCAGCCTCAAGACGTTTGGCATGCCCTTGAGACTGAATATCCATGACCTCATTGATCGTATCGATAAGATCCTGATTGGTCTGGATCAGTGTTTCTATATCAATGATTCCACGCTCAGCTTCCTTGGCGGTCTGGATAGTACCGACTTTAAGTGCCTGCGCGTTTTGTTTAAGCAGTTCATTTGTCATATCGGTAACAGCGGTCTGAGCTTTCAGGGCTTCCTGGGAATGGTGCATACCCAGAGCAAGAACCATCTGGCTCTTCCAAAGGGGAAGCGTATTGGACAACGTAGACTGGATACGTTCAACAAGAAGGCTGTCATTATTTTGCAGAAGCCTGATCTGAGGTGCCATCTGGATAGCGACCTGACGGGTGAGCTTCAAATCGTAAAGTTTCTTTTCGAAACGATCGCATTGGGCAGCGAGGTCATTCGCCTTCTGGGCATCCATTGCATCTCCGCTGGCAGCTGCCTTTTCGTACAGTTCTTTTAATTCCGTTTCACGAATCTGTTTTAATTTCTTATCACCTGCGATGATATAGAGCGTCAGCTGATGAAAGTAGTCATTGTTTTGATCATACAGACGATCAAACATAGCGACATCCTTGAGGAGCTGAGCCTGATAACCTTCCAGGGAGGAAGCTATATTCTCAACATTAACAGATACCTTATTATACCTGGCCTGCATGCGTACAATACGATCCTGTGCTTTGCCGAAGAGTTTGGAAAGTCCCTTGGGTTCTTCGGTATCTTTCTGGAAACCCTTGAGCTCGGCTACAAGATTAACGAGCATATTTCCAACCTCACCGGTTTCCTGGGTTTTAACGGCATCAAGAGCAGTCTGTGAGAAATCAGCAATTTTTTTCTGAGCATCCGCGCCGAAGAGAAGCACATGATCCGGATTGGAAACATCCACTTTCTGAATGAAGTCTTCGATGGCCTTTTTTTCAGCTTCAGTCAATTGGCTTTCATCAATACCGGGAGTTTGTTCTTCAACAGGAACAGATGTCTGTTGAATGCTTTCAGCAGCAGAATTAATTTCAGGTTCAGGCGCGGTGGGAGCGAGAGAAAGCTGAGGGGTGGGATTGGATTCAGACATTGTAAATTCCTCCTGTACATAATCGATCATATATGGTTTTATTCCGGATGAACACGTGATTCATTGGCCACGGGCGGTGTTTCCTGCAGAGGCTCAACAGGGAAATCCATGACGGGAGCGGAAGAGGAGCGCATTTGAGCTTCTGCGGCAGTCCTTGCAGTTTCAACGATCTCATTGTCTGTGAAGCCATCACGCTTGAGCATTTGTTCAAGAACGTCGATATCTGTAGAGATATCCAGCATGTTTTCCCTATGGAGATTATCGATTTGCTTCTGGCAGGCTGTAAGAATCAGATTCATGCCATGAACTGTTGTTTCACGGGCCTGCTTCATTTCGCCGTAAGAAACACCGCGTTGTTCCATGGTTCGGTAATTAGCTAGCATTTTCAGGGTAGTGGGCAGATAATAATTCATAAATTTCCGAACTTGAGGAGCTTTAGCAGGTGATTCGGATACGGTGCGGAAGATCTGTTCGCATTTAATGCTCAGATCATCCATCTGCTTTGAAAGTTCCTGGTCCGGTATCGCGGCATTTTCTTTTCGAATAGTCTCAAGCATATCCTGCCCGGTGGTAATAACCTGATCAGCAATCTTGTCTCCGGTAAGCGGAATTCTGTTAGCGTCTTCACGTTTTTTCTTTTCGGCTTCCTGAGCAGCGAGAGCACGTTGACGCTGCTCAAGCTGCTGCTTTTCAGCTTCTTCCCGGGCTTCTCTTTCACGATCACGTTTGTTATGGGTGGTTGTATCCAGACCGCTGCCCATAATACTGGTGATTTTGCCGATGCCCAGGCCTACAAGGACACCAGCGATGATACCGCCGAGAGAAAAATGAAAAAGTGATGAGAGGATCAGCAGTGTAATGATAAAACCTAAACCGCCGGATTTTTTATTGCTGTTGGGATTGTTCTTGGCCACAACAATACATACTCCTTGCATAATGATCTTTGAAATTATATCACAACGGACATTGAAAAGAAAGAAAAAACGGATTAAAAAATTCTAAGAAAATATTCAGACATTCGCATCCTGGTTCGATTCTTTTTGCCATAGATCATAATGATCCTGCCTGAGAGCGTGAAGGAAACGTTCGTTGGCGTCGGGATAAATCTGTCTAAGACGTTGAAGAAGTTTTTTCATCTCTTCACGACGCGTTTCGCCGTTTGCGGGGCAGGGAGAATTGACAATCGGCAGGTTGAGGGTGCGAAGCATATGAATCACATGGCTTTCAGGCAGATATACCAGCGGACGGATCACTGTTATTCCAGTGCGGCTCATCATGGTTTTAGGATGAAAAGTATGAAATCGTCCTTCAAAAAACAGAGACATCAGGAGCGTCTCGATCACATCTTCACGATGATGACCCAGAGCAAGCTTATTGCATCCTTCAGCCACGCAGGTTTTCGCGAGGACAGCCCGGCGCATCTTGGCACATAGCGCACATGGATTTTGCTCTTTCCGGTAATCAAAGATGATTTTTCCGATCTCGGTTTCACGGATCAGATAGGGGATTTCGAGATTGTCACATAAAGCCTGGACACCGCTCAAATCAAAAGGTTTCAGGCCCATAGTGACCGTAATTGCAAGAAGTGAGAACTCTTTATGTGTAAATTTGCGGTAAAGACTCATTGCATGAAGCAAAAGCAAGGAATCCTTACCGCCTGAAACGCCAATGCCTATCTTGTCTCCTGTTTCTATCATCCCAAAATCTGTATCTGCTTTTCGCAGGCAACCAAGTGTTTTTTTCATGACGGCAATTACTCCTGACTGATACGGATACTGTCATTCTGCGTATGGCAGAGAAAAATGGTTTTATAGCGTGATTTAAGAGATTTTAACGCTTTAGCGGCAACATTCTCGGAGGTATAAATACCGAAAACCGAACTTCCGCTGCCGGTCATGACAGCGGTAAGGGCTCCCTGCTCTTTTAATAATGAACAAGCTTCAATAATCTCCGGTCGTAAGCGTTCGGCAACCGGTTGCAGAACGTTGCATATACTCTTGCAAAGGACAGAAATCTGTCCGAGTTTCAGAGCGGTCTGGGCAGTATCCGTGTCAGGACGTTGAAGACTGTCTTCATTACGCCATAAACTGAAAACTTGAGCTGTACTGAGTCCTGAACAAGGCTGGATTACGATCAGACGGTAATCATAAAGACAGTCAAGATTCTCAAGTTTCTCACCGATGCCACGGGTACGAGTAAGGCCGCCATGAATAAAGAAAGGAACATCAGCTCCGAGTGAAAGGCCGATTGACTCCAGCTCATCCATGCGCATACCAATATTCCAAAGACGGTTCAAACCGATCAGAACTGCGGCAGCGTCAGAACTGCCTCCGCCCAAACCAGCGCCGACCGGAATCTTTTTATCGACGTGGATGGCAGCACCACCAGAATAACCTGCAGCTGTTTTTAATGCCTGAGCGGCACGATAGGCTAGATTGGTTTGATCGGCTTTGACAGGTGGCCATCCACCGGCAGAAATGGACAGCATGGATGAGTGCGAAAGTGTGATTTCATCCGCAATTGAAATCGGCTGCATCAACATATCCATGATATGATAGCCATCATCCCTTACGCCGGTAATATCAAGGGACCAGTTTATCTTTGCGAAAGCTTCAAGTATCATGGCTTCCTCCGCATAAATTTTTATATTTTTATCATACAACGGTAAGAAATAAAAGGCAAGTTTTGAAAAAATGGTGAGACATTGGAACGGCTTGCATTGCAGAGTGTTCAGTTGTAAACTAACAAAGAAAACAGAAAGGAGCTAAAGGCATGGTAAAAAAACATACGACAATATTTATCAACCTGTTAGCGATAGCCAGATATGAACATACACCTGATTATCCCATTCAGTTTATGACAAAAGGGAAGCTTTTCTTTAATAATAAGAATGACGCTTTTATTCAGTATGTCGAGTCACAACAGGATGAAGAAACCGGAGATATGATCAGTTCTGATATTAAGCTTTCCTTCCGGGACGGTAAGATAACAATGGAAAGAAAAGGGGATTACACCAACACAATGGTTTTTTCCAGAGGACAAAGGTTTGAAGGTGTATACCATACACCATACGGCGAGATGGACATGGCTGTATATACAAAAGAAGCAGCATGCAACATGGGTATTTCAGAAGGATCAATGCACTTGAAATATCAACTGAATATTCAGGGAAACTACACATCCAGCAACGAACTTCATCTCGAATACAAAGCGGAACAAAACACAAAAAAACAATAAAAAAGGAGATCCTGCAATATGAAGATTTCCATACTGGGAGCCGGAACCTGGGGAACTGCCTTAGGCAGAGCGCTGGCACTCAACCAGCACAATGTCACCATTTGGAGCCGTTTCCCGGATGAAACTAACAATCTGAATGAAACTCACAGACATCCGCATTTGCCGGGAGCTGTGATTCCTGAAGAGATCTGTTTTACCTCTGATATTGATCAGGCAGCTATGAATTCTGAATATATTCTGATAGCAGTACCGTCTATCTACACTAGGGAAACGGTCATGGAATTTGCTTCGAAAATACCGTCAGGAGCTATACTGATCAGCGCGGCAAAGGGAATTGAAAGCAGCACGCTGATGACTCTCACCGAAGTCATCAGAAGTGAACTGGAGAAAGCAGGCAGGAATAATACTGTAGTAGCGCTCAGCGGACCCACCCACGCTGAAGAAGTCGCCAGAGACCTTCCAACGCTTATCGTTTGCGCCAGTGAAAATATAGAAGCTGCTCAAAAAGTCCAGCTTTTGTTTGACGGAACCTGTATCCGGCCTTATGTCAATCCGGATGAAAAAGGTGTTCAAATCTGCGGTGCTCTCAAAAATGTAGAGGCGCTGGCAGTTGGTATTGCCAGGGGACTCGGATATGGTGACAATACTTGTGCAGCTCTGATAACAAGAGGCATGGAAGAAATTCGAAGACTTGGACAGGCTATGAACTGTCGTGAAAAAACTTTTTTCGGGCTGGCCGGGATCGGAGATCTGATTGTGACCGCGACAAGCAATCATTCCAGAAACAACAGGGCCGGTTTTCTGATCGGACAAGGCATGAAAGTGGAGGACGCGGTTTCTGAAATCGGGATGGTAGTGGAGGGCATGAACGCACTGCCGGCAGCAGTTGCGCTGTGTGAACGTTTTGGAATGGATATGCCTATTATCAGCGCTGTTTATTCAATCATTCAGGAGCATGCTTCACCTACGGATGTAGTCAGGGAACTGATGGGCCGGAGCTTGAAAATGGAATAAAATGACCGGAGGAAAAAAGATGAAAAGACTGCTTAATGACGGATGGGAATTTGCAAAACTTCCGATTGGAAGCAGCTATGAAGAGGCACAGAAAGCCTCCTTTTCACCGGTTGATATTCCTCATGACTGGCTGATCTGGCAGGCAAATGACCTGTACGAATCCGCAGATGCATGGTATCACAGAAAATTATCTTTTCACAAAGATGAAGCTAATCCTGTTTCTATTCTGCGTTTTGACGGAGTCTACATGGACTGCGACGTAATTCTGAACGGCGAGATCCTCATGACGCATCCCTACGGCTATACGGCATTTGATGTTCCGCTGACCGGTCTGCTTCGTGCCGGAGAGAATGATTTGATGGTTCATATCCGTCATCTTAGCCCTAATTCCAGATGGTATTCAGGAAGCGGGATTTTTCGTGACGTATATCTGATTTCTCTTCCTGAAAATTATATTGTTCCTGATGGATTGAGCATAAATGAGTCGGATATTGGCGAAGGGATATGGCAATTATATGTTCATGCGGAAACTGCCGGACCGCATAAACAGCCATTTTTTTGTAAATTGACAGATGCAAACGGAAGAACAGCTGCAAAAGCTGATGGCATCGGCAACGGGAAAGATATTGAAGCGCTTTTGACTGTTACGGATGCACATTTATGGTCTGTGGACACACCCTATCTCTATACTTTAAACATAGAATATGGAAAACAGACTGAAGTCTTCAGAATTGGACTAAGGTCTGTTTTACTGAACCCCGGAGAAGGGTTTATACTAAACGGCAGAAAAACCAAGATAAAAGGGGTATGCCTCCATCATGATCTTGGTGCCCTTGGCGCGGCTTTTCATGAAAAAGCTGCCAGGCGTCAGTTGAAATTGATGAAGGAAATGGGTGCGAACGCTGTCAGGACGAGCCATAATCCGCCGGCTTCCGCTTTTCTCGATCTATGTGATGAAATAGGCATGTTGGTTGTTGATGAAGCTTTCGACATGTGGGAGAGAAGCAAAACAACATATGATTATGCCCGTTTTTTCGATAAATGGGCCGCAAAGGATGTTGCTTCCTGGATCAGAAGAGATCGCTGCCATCCGTGTGTTATTATGTGGTCAATAGGTAATGAGATCTATGATATGCATGCGGATATCCGTGGAACAGAAATAACAAAAATGTTGGTGAAGGAAGTTCGAAAAAACGATCCTTTCATACATGGATATACCACATTTGGTTGTAATTATATGCCTTGGGAAGGCGGACAGCGATGTGCTGAATGGGTGGATGCTGTTGGATACAATTACGGTGAAAAATATTATGAAAATCACCATAAAGCACATCCCAACTGGGTGATCTACGGCAGTGAGACCGCAAGTATGCTTTCAAGCCGCGGAATTTACCATTTTCCGATCAGTCAGAGCATTATGGCAGAAGCAGATCAGCAATGTTCTGCGCTGGGAAACAGCAACACCAGCTGGGGAGCGGAAAGCCTGTCTAAGATGATTATTGACGATATCAGCAATCCATACAGCATGGGGC
>Ga0265298_10008315_pt1 | contig 12483 bp, 1 predicted proteins | sample AusTroGonzalo_MG_3_FD_193486 | JGI IMG/M metagenome (GOLD analysis project Ga0265298, IMG submission 193486) | Bovine rumen microbial communities from tropical cattle in Woodstock, Queensland, Australia - Gonzalo_01 | ecosystem: Host-associated > Mammals > Digestive system > Stomach > Rumen ... | reverse complement strand
GCAGACGAGCCCTTCTACCTTACAGGAACTGCAACATCTTCGATTCAATCTGTCAGCATGTCCAACGTTCCCGTGAGCTCTGGCTGTTACAACCTGTTAGGCATGCGTGTCAACCATCCTATGCGCCGCGGTCTTTATATCATTGGTGGCCGTAAGGTCTTTGTAAAATAATCAAACAATACAAATAAACATATCTAATTAATTAACACTCAAAAAAATGATGAGTAAAACTAACCATTTATTTCAAAAGCAGCTGGTACCGATAGACACGCGGCTGCATGAACGGCTAAAGCCACTTGGCCTCATCCGCCTATGGCTATTGGCCTTATTGATGGGCTGGTCCTCAGGGGCCCAGGCCCAGGCATATGAGCTTGTAAATGCCTCCGACAAGTTCGCAGAACACCCTGATGAACCGGCCATTCAGGTAGTGAAGTCAACCTACAACATGACTTCCAATCTGAATGTCTACGAGTTCAAGCTCAGGTATTACTCCTCTGCTCATTGGGTAAGGGACTACAATGTAACCAGATGGGGATACACTGGAGATGTTTGGCTGACCATTGATGGCGCCAAAGTAATTAATCTCTCAGATCTCAAAGCCAATGGCACTTATCTTGGCGATGATTATGTCAAAAAAGCAACCGATTTCACTGGTTGGGATAATTACGCCAATCGTGAGCTTGCAAGTGCAAAAGGCAATATCAGCAATGTTACCGATGTATATGTAAGTCTCTCCAATCCAGAATACAAGCAGTTTGATTCCTATTATACAATTAAATACGTAGGCAACGGATGGCACACCCCATGTATTAACTACACCCAATATGTCACGGTACGTGTAGGCATTGAGCGCGCATGGAGCCACAAGAATTACACCATTGGTGTTACTGGGTCTTGGTATGGTGGCGGTGCATACGACCCACAAGGCACCCACTCAAAGACTGATAAACATGAATACAAACTGGAGTTCACTGCTACCGCTCCCACAGTGTCCTGGCCTTCTGCTAGTGGCTCGCTGAAGCGTACGGGAAACAACAAGTTCACCTATACGGCTCCTGGTAACTTGTCGACAAAGCAGGTTCAACAGATTAGGTCAAACGGCAATGATGTCAGCAATACAGAAAACTGTGCGTTCCTGAACAACGTCTATCTGATGAATAGTGCTGGTGACCAATCTCTACCTTGGAACAGCATCAAAAATAGCACTAAGTACTACGCTAAGATGGAGAACGTCACGAGCAATCAGACTACGGTGTTCGACTATACCTCCACCGAGGGTAACTATGATCCGTTGACCATTTATCCCTGTTGGGAGTTCAAGTCTCAAAGCGATTATTTCATCATGCCTACCTTAGACACGAAGTACCCGCAAAATCACAATAAATTCATGCCTGCCATCACCGCTCCCGGTTTCCCCCGTGCGAAGAACGTGAAGGTAGAAGTGGCCGACCCATTTAGCCGTAGGGTGACGGTGTCCTGGGATTGGGAAGTTAAAGACCAGAACAATTGTGACAAGAATGGTAATTGGTACATATTCCGCCGCAAAGGCACTAACGGTCAGACATTGAAGTTGGGTGATGTGTCCCACAGCTCTTCTTCATCATATAGCTTTACCACTAATGGCAACGATCTGCCCGAGTATAACAGCGACTACAACTATATTGTATGTTTTGTACCTTCGGGTTGGACAGTAAATAGCGAGAACGATGCTAAGGGACTTTCTGGTTCTGCGACCCAAAAAGTAGAGCGCAAGTTCTCTTTGTTGATTAAGAAAATCACTGTCGGCTCGAACAAAATCAAGGTAAGCTGGGAACACACTGCGATTACCGATGCCAGTACTTCCAATTCATACATTCTGGAGGTACAGCGCAAAGATGACACCGCCAATTCAAACTGGGAAAAGATTAACACTAACGAAATCAAAATTTCTGACCCAGCCTTGGGCGACGGCTATTTTGAGGATACCAACATCCAGGCCAATGCGACCTATAAGTACCGTATCTGTATCAAGAATGTGATGGGACAGGATTGGTATAGCGAAGATAATGAGCAGAATATTGTAACATCAGGTGGTTCTACCATCGTGGAGAACAGTTTCATGGCTTCACGCGGTAACTACAGCAATGCCGTGAAACTGACTTGGCAGGTCAACCAGGTGGGCACTGGCGAGTGCTACTTCACCCTGCAGCGCCGTCCTTTGGGAACTGCCGGCAATAGTGGTTGGGCTACTATCTACACCACTCACGGCACTGCCACCACCTATAGCTATGACGACGAAACGGCCCAGACCGGTTCGTTCAATGAGTATAAGCTGATTCTCTCTGAGGATGTCAAAGGCACCGTGAAGGCAACTGACAACACGACTTGTGACGGCTTCTGCATGGGCTTCGGTACGATGAGCGGACGCATTTCGTTCGGATCGGGTACATCAGTTCAGGATGCCAAGGTAACACTGCGTCCACAGGATACCGAGGGCAACAAGATGGACCGCTTCCGTTCGCTGTACTTCAATGGATTGTCCTCTTCTGGCTTCTCTTGCCCATTAACAACTGAAGAAAAGCAGGACATGCTTGGTGGCGACTTCACCGTCCAGATGTGGGTGAATCCTGACACGTTGAAAATGACTAAGGACAAAAAGTTTCAAGTTTTCCATCTTGGTAATGATTATGCATTCTATATTGGTGTGACTCCAAAAGGATCATCTTATTCTATAAGCGCAAACGTTAATGCAACAAGCAAGTGCAGTTCAGATATTTCTGCCATTAACGGTTGGGCCCACATAACTGTGGTATACGGAAAGTCCAGCAATAAGTTAAGTATGTACATTTCATACCTTACCAAAGATGGCGTTCAACTGATTGAAAAAACATCTACAAACAGTATTATAATATCTGATGAGAAATATGGAAATATCACAGGATATGGCTTTGCTAACTTCACAACCTCGAATACAACCAAACGATACGCTGGCTATGTGGACGATGTGCGCATCTTCAATCGTGCACTCAGTAAGGAAGAGATTCTGAAGAACTACACCCATCCGCTGGTTGGTAATGAAAAAGGCTTACAGGCTTACTACTCGTTCGACGAGGGCTTGGAAAACCAGAAACTGGGCTATGACTTCAGTAAGCAGAATGGTATCAGCAACGGTCACCACGTTACAGGTAAAGTTGCTGCCCTGTCATCAGTCGTTCAGCCTAATGAGGAGCAGTTCAGTCTGATGGGCTATACCGATGCAGACGGTAACTATATGATTGGCGGTATTCCCTTCTCTGGCGACGGCACCAACTATGTGGCTACTCCTACCTTAGGCATCCACCAGTTCTCACCAGCCAACCAGAGCCGTTTCTTCAGCACCAACTCTATGGTTCAGACAGGTGTTGACTACGAGGATGTGTCAGCATTCCCTGTAAGCGGTAAAGTATATTTCGAGAATACTAACATTCCCGTTGAGGAAGCCTATTTGTATGTTGACGGCAATTTAGCCTCTAAGGACGGCGAGGCCGTGAAGACCGATGCCAATGGCGAATTCAAGATTGACGTGCCCATCGGCGACCACTTCATCCAGGTGAAGAAAAGCGGCCACACATTCGTGAATAAAGGCTACTATCCTCAGCAAGAGAAGTCAGATAGCATAATCTCTCGAACTTCATTTGATCGCGCAGTGGAGAATCTGGAGTTCGTGGACAACACCCTCGTAACCGTAGCAGGTCGTGTGAGCGGTGGTAACATTGAAAACGAGAAACCTTTAGGTTTGAACCAGAGTACCGCCAATATCGGCCAGGCTACCGTGACACTGCATTATACCAATAATGACAAATACAAGATTAATACCACGTCGAGCAAAATCAACTATGTAAACGTTATTGGTGATAAATCCACAGTCAGCTCAGCTGCAAATAGCTACGAGGTTAACATCAAGACTGACCCCAAAACGGGTGAATGGTCTGCCAAGTTGCCTCCGCTGTACTACACGGTGCAGAGCGTGAGCATCCCCAGCAATACTGACATTCTGTTCAAGAACCTGCCCGACATAGATGCCACCAACCCGCTGCAGACAAAAACTGACACGCTGAAAGGTACTGACCTCAAGTTCGAGTACTGCGCAGCTGCCAAAGTTATGTACAAGGCATCTAACACATTTACTGTCAAAGAGCGTGAAGACGGTTCATTTGGCGATATGAGTGTCGTGGTAACCGACATCAATGGCAACAAAGAAAATGTAACCCTCTATACTGCCGATGAAAAAGGCAAGGCTATCCTTGACGAGAATGGCAAGGTGCAGTACACCTACGGATATCCTGTATATCAGGAGATGAAAAACTACACCTACTACATACATGGCTGTGAGCAGTACGTCAACAAGGACGGTGCAGAGCCTGTATATTCTGAGGTGCCTTTGGCTGGCGATACCGTTCAGATTACGAACGAATACTCTACGATGGCCACCGTCTATACTAATGGCGAAGACCAGGGCAAGGTATTTGAGACCAAGATTGCCAAGATGGAACTTGATGAGAATGGCGATGCCACCTATGAGTTCCGTGCTGGTCTGCCTAACATCCAGTCGCCCTACACACGTGGTATCTCTATCACCTACACAACTGGCGGCAGCACGATGAACTGGAGTGAAAACGGCAAGTTCAAGGCTATTGTCTTAGGTTCACTGCCCTTGGGTAACGACTTCGTAACCGAAGGTCCCGATGAAGTGGAAATGGTGCTCCGCGATCCTCCCGGCTCAGCTTCGAAAGCATGGTGGAAGAAGGGTACAACCCACACTTCGAGCAGAACTTTGAATGTAACATTGACTGAAAGTGACAGTGAAAACTTTGTTGTACTGGCTGGTCAGGATGTTATTCTCTCATCAGGTATCGGTCTTGCCAAGATTGATGAGGCCAAGGCAGAAAACACCGGTTCTCTGGGACTGGAATTCCGCCGCGAGTTCGTGACAACCAACTCTTGGACTACTGAGACCACTCTGACTGAAGAAATCTCAACCAGTGACTCACAGGAGTTCGTGGGCGCTGTTGGTGACATCTTCGTCGGACAGTCCAAGAACCTCGTGTTCGGCTCAGCCATCAAACTGGGCATCACCAAGAACGAACAGACTGAAAAGTTCGAACTGGGCGCTAAGACTGTCAACACCACTGGCGACAAATTCAAGACCCACTTCATCTATCCTGCCTACCACATTGAGAACGTGCTTATTCCTCGACTGAAGGAACTTCGTGACTCAACACTGCAGGTTGTAGCCGATCCTTCAAAGGTAGCTCAGCCTACCGACGGAGAGCCCATTTACATCACTACGTTGTCTAAGGACGATCCTCGTTTTGGTACCAACAACCATGATGACGTATGGGGTAGCAGTAAGAAATTCTTCACCTATAAACAAGGTGATACACGTTTTGTAGGTCCTTCTTATACCATCGTATATCCCACCAAGCTGACGTTCGCACAGGACATGATCATGTACTACAACTCTCAGATTGCCATGTGGGAGAAGCGTCTGGCCGACAACGAAGAGTCTAAGGTGAAAGTCATTACCAACAGTAATGATTACCTTGCCGATAACCATTCTATCTCTGCTGGTACCTCCTATACCAATGTTAACGAGAACCACGACAAGAGTGAGCACACCGCTACGGAAACATTTGAAACAGCTATCGTAGGTACGCTCACCTCAGGTGCAATAATTAACGGCTGTGGTATCAGATTTGAGTTGAATGCAAGAATTGGTACCGTTATCTCTACTGACCAGACAGAGAATGAGGACTCATTTACCGAAACATCCTACACACTGGCAGAGACTGGCGATGACGACTACCTGACCATCGATGTCTATAATGCTCCCGATGGCTTCGGTCCTATCTTCTACACCAAGGCAGGTGCAACATCTTGCCCATACGAGGACGAGGTAGTGACCAAGTACTACCAGCCCGGTACAGTGATTGGTGAGAAGACTATCCAGATTGAGAAACCTGAGATTGAGGCTCGCACTGCCTATATCACTGGTATTCCTGCTGGCGGTAAGGGAACCTTCCAGGTTTATCTGCGCAATAACTCAGACACCAAGGAGGATGTATGGTACAACCTGAACGTTGTGGACGCTTCTAACCCCGACGGTCTGGTAGTTCTGATGGATGGTGTTAATATCAACAAGGGTCGTTCTATCCTGGTGAAGGCCGGTGAGACCATGACCAAGACATTCACCGTAGAGCAGTCGAACCCCGATGTGCTGACATACGAGAATGTTCAGCTGCGTCTTTCTTCACAGTGCCAGCCCGACAACACAAGCACATTCCCTGAGATTGCAGATACCACTACTATCAGTGTTTACTTCCAGCCTTCATGCTCGGATGTGCAGCTGGCAACATCACACAGACTGGTGAATAACACAACGCAAACGGTTCAGACCCTTTCAATCAGCGGCTATAACTACTCTATGGCTTCGCTCAAGGGTATCCGTCTGCAGTATAAAGGTGAAAGCGATGCCGACTTCCGCACGCTGCATGAGTATATTAAGGAATATACTGGCAACGAGCAGAACAAGTCAGTACTGCCCGCACTGGAGGGTACCAACAAGCTGAACTTCACACTTGACCTGCGCAGTAACAACTACACCGACCAGACCTACGTATTCCGTGCCATCACGGTATGTAACCAGGGAGGTGAAGAGGTGAACAACGAGAGCGAGGAGATTGAAATCGTTCGCGACATGACTCTCCCCATGCTGATTGCCACACCTACACCTGCCAGCGGTATCCTGACTACTGGCTCCGACATGACCATCACCTTCAATGAGGACATCAAGAACGGTAGTCTGTCAAAGGCCAACAACTTCGTGGTTGAGGGTGAGCTGAACGAGACTAAGGTAACTCATGAGGTAGCTCTGAGCCTCACCGGCGATGAAACTGCCAAGACCCAAAACACGATAGACCTGGCTGGCAAGTCATTCTCTGCCAGCATGTGGCTGAACTACTCTTCTAACGGTACACTGCTGCAGCATGGTACCAGCACGAACAACTTCACCGTAGCTGTCGAGGGTGGCAAACTCGCCATCAGCGTCAACGGCAACAAGACCACGTCAGCAGATGAACTGCCACAGGACAAGTGGATCTATCTGAACGTGAGCTACAATGCAGAAAACGGTCAGGTGAGTGCAGGCTATGCCCAGGATTCATGGGAGAAGATACTGATTTCGAATGCCCTAGTAGGCAACTACGACGGTAATGGCCCTGTCAGCGTAGGTGGTAACAACCTCACCGCTAAGGTACAGGAGCTGGCTATCTGGAATAGCAGCCGCTCAATGGCTGAGGCTCAGGGCAGCATGTACACCACAAAGAGCCAGTTCACTAATGGTCTGCTGGGTTACTGGCAGCTGAACGAGGGTCACGGTGACGTGGCTACTGATAAGGCTCGCAGCCGCAACCTGACCTTGCCTTCACAGAACGCATGGTGGATTGACGGTGAGAACTACGCACTGACTCTCGACGGAGGCAGAACAGCCAAGGTGGATATCAGCAAGATCAACACCACTGCTTCTGACGACTATGTCATTGAGGCTTGGTTCAAGGCTAACGAGGCACAGACGGAAGTCGCCTCTGTGCTGAGCACACTGGCTATGGACCTGCGTCTGAATGAACAGGGCAAGCTGGAAATCGGCACGACCAACAGCACGATTGATGGCATCGACTCTTATAAAGAGGTAATGAATGCCAACCTGCGCGACGGACAGTGGCACCATGTAGCCGTAAACGTGCTGAAGAGCACCAATGGCTCAGGTATCGTTTATGTGGATGGTGTACAGCGCAAGCAACTGAACGCTTCCGACATGCCTGTCCTCTATGGTAGTGATTTGGTACTGGGCGGTCATAAGATTCCTGCTTCTACAGGCTTTGATCAGTTCCTGAACGGTGCTATCGACGAGGTGCGCATCTGGAAGGGCCGTCTCACTGCTGACGTCATTAAGAACAACATGTACAACCGCATGAAGGGCAACGAGGCTGGTCTGGTAGCTTATTACCCCATCGAGTCATCTGCAAAGGATAACTTCAACCAGCTGGTTTACTCTTACAGCTATGACGACAAGTCCAAGGACAGCGACAGCGAGCTGAACTTCGTCAACGAGTTTGGTGTAACCGTTTCTGGCTACAACACCAACAGCAACACAGCCGCTCTGAAGCTCGCTCCTAACACCGAGGAGGTTGGATTCAGCTTCGTGGCCAGTGAGCGTCAGATTACTGTGAGCCTGACAGAAGAACCTTATAAGATTGAGGGTTGTCACATCTATATCACTGCAAAGGATGTAAAGGATACTCACGGTAACTTAGCTAATCCTATCACATGGAGTGTTTATGTACAGCAGAACAACCTGAAGTGGCAGGAGAACAGTATGGCTGTGACCAAGGCTGGTGCTGAGGAACAGACCTTCACTGCAACTGTCGAGAACCGCAGCTCAGAGAACGAGAGCTGGAGCCTGAGCGGCATGCCCGAATGGCTCAGCGCTAATATCGACGGCGGTATCCTCATGCCACTGGCTTCACAGGACATCACGTTCACCGTTGCAGCCGGTCTGCCTATCGGAAGCTATGAGGCCACTGTTAACCTGACAGGCTCTCAGGGCATCAACACACCGCTCTATGTTACCGTATCATCAGAGGGTGACACCCCCAACTGGGTGGCTACTACCGGTGAGCACTCAATGACCGTTGTCGGACAGCTGAAGATTGACGATGTGCTCAGCAATGATCCTAAGGATATGGTGGCTGCCTTCCGCGGCACCGAGTGCGTAGGCGTTGCACAGCCTAAGTATCTCTCACGCTACGACAGCTACATGATCATGATGAGCATCTATGGTAGCGAGGATGCAGAGCTGACCTACAAGGCATATGATGCTAGCACAGGTACCATCTATCCTTCTGTCAGCCTCTCTGACAATGCTGCCTACACATTCACAGCCGACAAGGCCGTAGGTACATTCAAGGCTCCTGTCATCTTCACACCGAAGAACGAGATTGAGCAGGATCTGTCTATGAACAAGGCCGGCTGGAAGTGGTTCTCACTCTATGCAGAGCCTGTCGATGCTACTCCTTCCGTTATCTTCAAGGATGCCAAGGATGCAATCGCCACGCTGACCGACGGCCAGACCGCTATCATCAACTGGTTCGGTAACATGGAACTGTCTAACTATGCTACGATGTACAAGCTGAACGCTACTGCTCCTTACGAGGAGAACTTCGTCGGCAAGCCCACAGATCCCGCTACGACCAATATCACGCTGGCTAACAACAGCTGGTCATGGATTGGCTATCCTGTACAGGCCTCTAACTCTGTAAACGCTGCCTTTGCAAGTGCAGAACCAGAGGAAGGCGATATCGTGAAGAGCCAGAACGCCTTCGCTATCTACACCGATGGCGAGTGGGTGGGCAACCTCACTGCAATGGTTCCTGGCGAAGGTTACCTGTATAAGTCAGAGGCTAACACCAACAAGACATTCAACTATCCGAAGCCTGCTGTAAACGCTCGCAAGAACGTTGCACGCCGCGCTGCTCAGCCAAATGGTCTCGACATCCATCAGTATGAGGACAACATGACCATGATTGCTACGGTGATGAATGGCGACAATCTGATCACAGATGCTGAGATAAGCGTCTATGCAGGTGCCGACTTGCGCGGACTGTCAATCAATGCAGTAAAGGACAACAAGCACTTCATCGTTATCGACGGTAAGAAGGGACAGTCCGATATGCTGACCTTCGTGGTGAAGACTGCTGAGGGTGAGTTCTTCCTCACTCAGACCGAACAGTTTGAGGCTAATGCCAACAAGGGTACGATAGCTACTCCTTATGTGCTGCAGCTCGACGAGGCAACCAGCATTGCCAACACCCTGAAGGGATTGAACATCAAGACTGTCGTACTCTATGATGCCAGCGGTCGTCAGGTATCTAATGGCGACAAGGCATACACTAAGAACGACCTGAAGAACATGCCTGCCGGCGTTTACTTCCAGCAGGTTGTATTCGACAATGGTCAGTCGCGCGTCATGAAGATGACTCGTTAAGACCATCATAACCACTCATCAAGCGAGGGCAACTTTTCTGGTTGCCCTCGCTTCATTATTTCTATGTTTTCCGATGAAATCGGGGATTTTTGTTATCCTATTGCGCCTCAGACAGAGGTAATGATGATACAGCAGCAGGGCATGCTCTGCGGTAGCGGTGCCCAGTCGCTCAGTAACAGCGCCGAGGGCTTCAGCCTAGACTCCGATGGACATCCTTCTTAAAGAGACAAATATCCCCCATATATCCCCCAAATATCCCCTATATATGCCTACCACATATACCTGCCATATGGGGGGTAATTGTCATTTTTTCTTTGTACCTTTGCGCGCGAAAGTCAAACCTCAAAAAATGATCAACAAAGTTATGGATAAATGCAACAAGGCAATCTCGCCATCTATCGCCCAGCCCCCTTCTAAAGTCTCATCCCCCCTCTTATATCTGTCCCCCTTTATAGGGGGGACATAGATATGAGGGGGAGACTTCTAGAACCCCCAAAAATGTAGTATAGATTTTGCTCCTCCTAATCATGGCACTTAGCCCTCATAACTATGGCAGTTATACATCGCAATCATGGTATTTAGACCTCGTAATCATGGCACTTAGAACTCGATATTTGTGTTTTCGCTCACATATTCGAACCTCTGAGGCTATGCCCCGAAGGTACTCTCGCTCGACAATAAAAATAAAAAGTGTTTTTTTATTTTGTATTGTTCTCGCTTATTCGTACCTTTGCAGGCGGAAAGCTATTACCTAAACCATAAACGATGAAGAAAATTGTCTTGTCAATCGTGTCGCTGGCAGTAATGTCAATTCTGCAGTTGTCGGCACAGGAAGGTCCTACTATGGGCTGGAGTTCGTGGAACACATTCGAACTGAACATTAGTGAATCGATCATCAAAGGACAGGCCAACGCTATAGTATCCAAAGGATTGATGAGCGTGGGCTATGACCATATTAACATTGACGACGGCTATTTTGGCAAGCGCGATGCGACGACCGGACAGTTGAAGATTCACCCTACCCGATTCCCTAACGGACTGCAACCCGTAGTTGACTATATCCACGCAAAAGGGCTGAAAGCTGGTATCTACAGTGATGGCGGCTATAACACTTGTGGCAGCTTTCACGGCAATGATGCGGACGGTGTGGGCGTAGGCCTGTACCAGCACGACCAGCAGGACTGCGATTTCTTCTTCAAGGACCTGGGATTCGATTTCATCAAGGTGGACTTCTGTGGCGGCGACCCCGTACACAACAAGGACAACCTGGATCTCAACGAGCAACAGCGTTACACCGATATCGCCAAGGCTATCAAGAACACGGGCAGAACGGATGTGCGCATGAACATCTGCCGATGGGCTTATCCTGGCATTTGGGTGGACGATGCGGGTTTCTCATGGCGCACCACACAGGATATCTTCCCCAGCTGGGATTCCGTGAAGGACATTATCGCCCAGAACCTCTACATGAGTGCCTACAGCAGCAAGGGGCATTATAACGACATGGACATGCTTGAGGTGGGAGTGAACAAATGGGGCAACGAGCTGACTGCTGAAGAAGCCAAGACGCACTTCGGTATGTGGTGCATCATGAACTCACCACTGCTCATCGGCTGTGACATCAATAGCCTCAGCACCGCCAATCTGAACTTACTGAAGAACAAGGAGCTCATCGCGCTGAACCAGGACACGCTCTACCAGCAGGCTTACCTCGCCTGCAAGGTGAACGACTGCTACGTCGTGGTGAAGGATATCGAGAAGGCTAACGACACCAAGCGTGCCTTCGCCATCTACAACCCTACCGATGATTCGAAAACGGTCACGCTGAACTTCAAGGATATCGACCTGGCCGACAGCGTTGCCTTGCGCGATGTGTACCAGAAAGCGAATATCGGAAAGTATCTGGAGAGCTTTCAGGTGACGATTCCGAAACATGGCACCAAGATCTATGTGGCTGAGGCGGACAAACGTCTGGAGCGCACTCGCTATGAGGCGGAGACGGGCTATAGCAACGCCTACTCGGAAATCGAAGGAAACGTGTGCCAATACGGTGAGGCTGCATTCTGCTCAGCAGGCTACAAGGCCGGTTGGCTGGGAAACAGCGAAAAGAACGACCTGCAGTGGCGCAACGTATATAGCCTGAACGGTGGCCGATATGCTATGACCATTGGCTATATCTGTGGTGAGAACCGCAGTCTTAGCGTATATGTGAACGGCAAGAAGGTTAATACCTACACGCTGAACTCCAGCAGCTGGGAGAAAGTGGGCAAGAAGAAGGTGGCTGTCACACTGGAAGCAGGCACTAACGTGATCCGCCTGATGAACGCCACAGGATGGATGCCCGACATCGATTATATCGAGTTGGCACCTGTCGGCACATCCTCTATTGAAGAGACCAAGACTGCTACAGGCAACAGCCAGTG
>Ga0265298_10008314_pt1 | contig 12484 bp, 11 predicted proteins | sample AusTroGonzalo_MG_3_FD_193486 | JGI IMG/M metagenome (GOLD analysis project Ga0265298, IMG submission 193486) | Bovine rumen microbial communities from tropical cattle in Woodstock, Queensland, Australia - Gonzalo_01 | ecosystem: Host-associated > Mammals > Digestive system > Stomach > Rumen ... | reverse complement strand
GGTGGTCATCACCATCTCGCACCTTGGTTACATCAAGCGCACGCCGCTGAGTGAATACCGTGTGCAGAGTAGGGGAGGCAAGGGTTCGAAAGGCTCCGCCACCCGCGACACCGACTTCATCGAGCATATCTTCACGGCCACCAACCACAACCACTTGCTCTTCTTCACTGAACAGGGTAAGTGCTACAAACTCAGGGCTTTCGAGATTCCCGAAGAGGGCAAGAACAGCAAAGGTCGCGCCATCCAGAACCTGATTCCGATTGACAAGGACAACAAGGTGATGGCTTACCTCAACGTGAAGAGCATGACCGATGAGGACTACCTCGAAAACAACTACATCATCCTCTGCACCAAGAAGGGCATCATCAAGAAGACCAACTTGGCAGCTTATAAGAACGTGCGCCAGAACGGCATCATCGCAGTCAACATCCGCGAGGATGACGAATTGCTTGAAGCCTGCCTGACTAGCGGTAACGACGAGGTGCTGATGGCCGTCCGTTCGGGTAAGGCCGTCCGCTTCAACGAACAGACTGTCCGCCCGATGGGTCGTACCGCTACGGGCGTGAAAGCCATCACATTAGCTTCTGAAAACGACGAAGTGGTTGGCATGGTGTGCATCGACAGCCCCGAACAGACCGTCCTTGTAGTTTCGGAAAAGGGTTTCGGCAAGCGTTCCGATATCGATGACTACCGTATCACCAACCGTGGCGCGAAGGGTGTCAAGACCTTGAACATTACCGAAAAGACCGGCGACCTCATTGCCATCAAGGGCGTGACCGACGACGAAGACCTGATGATCATTAACAAGTCAGGTATTGTTATCAGAATGGCTGTCAGTAAGTTGCGCGTGATGGGACGTGCCACACAAGGCGTGAAACTCATCGACTTGCGCGGTACGGACGAGATTGCTGCCGTGACCAAAGTCGAGCATGAAGATGAACCTGAAGAAACTGAGGTCGTTGAGCCTGTCGAAACGCCAAACTCCGAGTTAACTGAGGCCATTGAGCCTGTCGAAGGAGTCGAAACGCCGACCGAAGAAACCCCTGAAAACACTTTGGAACAATAATTGTATAGAGAAAACCAAACAAACGAAATTGTCAAACTTTAAATAATCGAAAAAATGAAAAAAGTAATGATTTTGCTGGCCATTGTACTCACCGCCAACGTGATGATGGCCCAGAAGAAAGACAGAACCGATGCCTTCATGTACAACAAGAACGGCCAATACGACAAGGCCATGGTGTCCATCGAAAAGTGCATCAACCACGAACAATTCATGGGTATGAAGCCCAACGACCAATCCACGGCTTGGTTGTATCGCGCCTCCATCTACCAGAACATTCTCCAATCACCCGACGAATCCGTCAGGAATCTGGCTCCTGATGCCCTTGAAAAGGTGTACGAGTCGCTGATGAAGTGCATGGAGAACCCAGATTTCCTCAAGGATCCTCAAATCAAGCAGGAAGTCTACCAGCGCGTAAGCTCCGTCATGAACGCTTACTACACCAAGGGTGCTGACGACTACAACGCTGGCAATTTCGCCGATGCCGCCCCGATGTTCAAGAAGGCTTATGACATCGCCAAGCAACTCGGTAGTGCCGACGCCAACGACATGCTGAACCTCGCCGCCACCTCGGCTTTGCGTGCCGAAGACTACAACACGGCCTTGGAGTACTTCACCGAACTGAAGAACAACGGTGTCGATGATGTGGACATCTACAAGCACTTGGCCGCTACCTACCACGGCCTCGGCAATGAGGAAATGGCTTTCGAAATGATTAACGCCGGTCTTGAGAAATATCCTGGCGACGCCGCCATGATTATCGAAAAGGTGAACGTCTACCTGAAACAAGGCAAGGGCGAGGAAGCTATCAACGACCTTGAGGAACTGAACAGACTCGACCCCAACAACGCCTCCATCCTGTTCATCCTTGGCACCATCTATGGCGACGAGAACAATGACGTCTACGACAGCGACAAGGCCATCCACTACTATGAGGAAGCCATCAAGGTGAACCCGAACTACTACGACGCCATCTACAACCTCGGCGCCATGTACATCAGCCTGTCGAACAAGCTGAAGACCCAAGCCAACGACCTTCCGCTTGACAAGGTGAAAGAGTACAACGAACTTGTTGAACAGGCCGAGGAACTCGTGCGCACGGGTCTGCCTTACGTGAAGCAGGCTTACGAAGCCCAGCCTTCGCCGGAAGTCAAGGCCGTCTTGAGAACCATGTACGTGCAGCTCAAGATGAATGACGAAGTCAAAGCTTTGGACGCTGAATAAGCAATAAACAAGACAATAAGGAAAGAAAAGCCTCGCGGAAGCGGGGCTTTTTTCATATAATGCCGTGCTCAATGGCGAAGCGCACCATCTCCACCGAGGAGGAAAGCCCCAGTTTGTTGAAGATGTTGGTCTTGTGTGAGTTGACGGCGCGGAGGCTGATGTTGAACTTGTCGGCGATTTCCTTGCCCAACAGGCCGTTGCAACAAGCCTCGATGATTTCCAGCTCGCGCTTGGTGAGCAGGGCAGAGGACTTCTTGTCCAAACGGGCGTCGACGATGTCGCGCACCAACAGGGCGAGGTCGCGGCCATAGTAGGGCACGCCTTCCTCCACAGAATTGATGGCGGCGCACACTTCCTCCATCGGGCCGTTCTTGCTGATGAAACCGTCGATACCAATTTGCATGAGCTGGATGATGGTGTATTCCTTGGCCTCCATCGAGACAATGATGATCTTGATTTCGGGGTATTCGGCGCGGAGCCTTTGTGCCACCTCGACGCCGTTTGTGCCTGGCATCAGGATGTCCAGGAGAATCAGGTCGCAGGGCGTTCCGCCTTGGAGTTGCTCGAAGAGCGCGTCGGCGGAAGCCACATCAATGCTGATATGGTGCGGGGTTTGCGAAAGGATGCTGCGCAAGCCGAGGCGAATGAGGTCGTGGTCGTCGAGGATGGCAATATTCATTGTAGTTGTTAGTTGGCAGTTGTTTAGTTGTTTAGTTGTAGGGGCTGACCCATGTGTCTGCCTTACTTTAAGTCATTGCGAGTCCGTAGGCCGTGACAATCTAGGGTTCTATTTCAGAATTAGGTAAGGTCACGGTGACGGTGGTGCCTTGTTCGGGTTTGCTTTCTATGCGGAGTTGTCCCTTGTTCAGGCTGACCAATTCCATGCAGAGCGGGAGACCGATGCCGGTGCCGTGCTCACCTGAAGTGCCACTCTCCGAGAGGATGTTCTTTTTGCTTGATTTTGCGATGGAAGACAACTCTTCAACACGTTTCGCGCTCATGCCCACACCATGGTCACGGACGAAAAAGCTGTTGGACTGAGTGCCAATTTCGATGGTGCCGCCTTGGTGTGAGAACTTGATGGCGTTGCTGAGCAGGTTGCGCAAGACGGTTCGGATGGTCTCGCGGTCGGCGCTGACGAGTGTCCGTTGCACCTGTGTCGTGAGGGTGATGCCTTTCAGGTCGCTGGTGGCACGCATGGTGCTTACTGTTTCGGTGACCAAGGCACCCAAGTCCAAACGCGTGGGTTGTATTTTGCGTTTGCCCAACTCGAGCATGGCCAATTCCTGAAGGTTGCCCAACAGCTCAAGCTGTGAACTGTTGTTGCTGAGCAACTTGCCTATGGAAGCCTGCGTCTCGCCTTGTGTGGTCTTGTAGAGCATCTGAAGCACCTGCTGCTGTGCCATCATGGGGTTGCGCAGGTCGTGGCTGAGGATGGTGTAGTAGCGGTCCTTGGCTTTGGCGGTTTCTTCCATTTCGCGCTTGCGGCGTTGCAAGAGCCTGACATAAAGGGCCAAAAGCACGAGGGCCAGCACAATCGCCACAATCAAGGCGACGAGCCAGCGGTGGCGCAACTTCTGGGCGCGGATGGTCTGCGCTTGGAGTTGCAACTGCTGTTCCTTCTGCTGTGTGTCGTAGCGCACCTGCCACATCGTGAGTTGCCGTTCGGCGGTCTCGGTGCTGATGGCTTCGTTCAGTTCGGCAGCGCGTTCGAGTAGGGTAGTGGCTTCTGCATATTGGCGTGCTTCCTTGCACTGTTGGGCAAGGCCGCGACAGGCTTCCAGCTCCTGTTTCCTCATGCCGAGTTCATGCGCGAGGTCGATGGCTTCGCGGTATCGGTCGAGTTGCAAAAGGGTGATGACTTCCGTGGCGCGGTTGCCGGTCTCGCGGGCGATTTGCAGGGCTTTCTCGTTGCAGTCGCGGGCCTGTTCGGTGTCGCCGAGTTGCTTGTAGATGTTGCCGAGTTGCGAGAGCCGCATCCCCACTTGGGCCTGGCGACCCAATTCCGTGTCGATGAGGTAGGCGTCCTTGGTGAGTTGCAGGGCTTGGGCCAACAAGGGCTTGCGTTCCGCTTCGGGCAAGCCCAACGACTTCGCCACAAGCACCTCGCCCAACATCGCCTTGCGGATGGCCAACGATTTCGCGGTGTGCCCAGGGTCGGTCTCCAACAGTTCTTCCTCGATGCGGATGGCGCGGTTAAGGTATTCGATGGCCACATCGTGCTTGCCGGCGGAGGAATAGATGCCCGCGAGGTTGCCCAACGAGGCGGAGAGGTTGCTCTTGTCGTCTTGGGTCTCGTCATAGCTCAGGCAAAGCTCGCCGTAGTGCAAGGCCCGCTCGTAATCGCCGAGGCGGTGATAGCAGAAGAGCAGGCAGGAGTAGACCTCGCACTGCAAGCCCGTCGAGTCGGGCGGCACGAGAGCCAAGCCTTCCTCGTTGATGTGGATAGCTTCGGGCAGGCGGCCCGCCATCGCTTCGGCGTAGGCACTATCCACGAGTTGCAACAATTCGTCGCTGCTTTGTGCCGACAACGACAGCGCGGCAAACAACAATATGACTGACAGTAGTTTCCTCATCCTCATTTCATGTGTTCTTATACCTTATTTAATTAATGCGTCAATCGGACTGAAAAACACAGCCCATTTTGAGAATGCAAAAATAGGCCCTTTTCCCGAACCGTACAACTACCCAAAACTCGCATTTTTAACAAATCCTACCATCGTCCGGAATAGCCGCCGCCACCGCTGCTGCCTCCGCCAAAGGAGCCGGAGGAACTTGAACTGCTTGAAGAGCTGCTGCTGGAATAGCTGTCGTTGTCGTGTGAACGGTGGACGTATTTCGGGATGACCTTGGTCTTCACGTTCTTTACGTTGCAGCATTGACAAGTGTAGGTGATTTCCTTCAATCCTGTATGCTCATAGTCAGCGTCTTTCACGGTTTTCTCGCTCGTTTTCCTGGCCGCGTGGGCACCGCAAATCGAGCAGGTGACGAAATTCTTGTAGTGCGGGCCTTCCTCGCGTTCCACGAGCTGATGCCCCGACAGGCAACGGTAAGGATGATACTTGTAAGCCCCGATTTCGTCTTCAAGAGCTTGTATATTGGGAAGTTGGAATAGTTCGTCATCTTCCAAAGGCTGGTTGCAGGTCGGGCAGTAATAAGGAATGCATCTGTTGATGCGCTTTTTGAGTTGACGGCTGAAAAACACGCCCAACCAAGGTGCCATGATGCGCAACAGCAGGGAATGGAAGTCATTTTTCGCGCTCTTGTAAATCGCTTTCGGTGCCTTGGATTGCTTGGCTTTGGCGTCGGCCACCCTGAGCAACATGAGGTTCTGCACCAAGCAGGCCAAAGAAAGGTAGGCGAACAGGGTGAACAGCACGATATAGTTGTCCAGTGTGGTGAGTTTCGCATCGGGGTAGGCGGCGGGCACATAGTTGACGGCCAAGGCGTAGAAGCCCACCAACGTGCCGCCATACAGCAGCAGCCGCAAGAAGCCTTTGTTTTCCCAAACGTTGGCCTGCCAATTGGATTTGGGGCTGTCAAAGTAGGCGATGCCGTTCTTTTTCTTGATTTCAAGGGTTTCGTCAAGGGGTTGTGCCTCCTTTTTGGACTTGCCCAGTTTCCCAACCAACCCGACGAGCCACCTGATGCCCGAAATGAAAGGTATGGGCAGAAGAAACAGCAGTATGAACCAAGCCCCTAACGCGGTCATGGCATCCTCACCGTCGTCGCTTGCCGAGTTGGTTTCATCAGTCGTTCCTTTGAAGTTCGACATTAGTCCCGTCGGCACCTCACCACCGAACACCGTGATGATTTCGCCCACGCCGGCACAAAGTCCGCCTTCGTAGTCGCCTTCACGGAAATAGGGTAGGATGGAGTTCCTGAAAATCTGCTCGCACTGGGCATCGGTGAGGGTGGCCTCCGCGCCGTAGCCTGTCTCAAACTCAAGCGCGTGTTGGTCTTCCACGAAGAGCAGCAAAACGCCGTTGTCGGTGTCGGCGTCGCCAATGCCCCAATAGTTGAACAAGCGCGTGGCAAAGTGTTTCGGCTCAACTTCACCAATGCCACTGAGCATCACCAGAAAGACGTCAGCTTGGTCGCGGATGGTGCACAAGGCCGTGTTGATGACATTTTCGGTACTGTCGGAGAGGTAGCCGTCGGGGTCGGAGACGTGGATTTCGTTGCCTTGCAAGCGCGTGTTGGGCACGGTTTGCACCGTCCATTGGGCAAAAGCCGCATTCGCCCAAAACATTGAAAGGCTTAATATGACCAATAGTTTCTTCATGTGGATTGTTGTGTAGTTGGTTTTTTGAATCCAGAAATCTCGTCGAGGGTAAAGAAGGGCTTATATATGCCAGGGTTTTGTGCGAACTCGTTGCAGAGTTCCTGTTTCTTGCCCTCAAGGTTTTTGTGCTCCCAGTCAAAAGCTTCTTCTTTGTTCTTCCATCGCCGTTTTTCAGGCCATGTCTTGAACTCTTGGTATTCCTGTTCCGTGAGGAGGCAATACTCAAAATGGTCAGCGTTGCGGTTAGGATAGCCGAATGCGATGCTGTAGATTTTGCCTACATGGTACGCTTTGCCCAGTGCATTCTCGAAATGCCCGAGCAACAAGTGGATACCTTCATATAATACCTTGTCGCATTTGAAATCCCGTGTCTCGAACTGGATGGAACCGAGGCCTCTCTCCAATACCAACTCCTTCTGCATCATGGTTTCCACCTCGTCGATTTGGCAGTCGAAGAAACCGTCGATGGCGGTGGTGAGCAGGCGGCAGAACCGTTCGGCATTGTGGTGCTTTCCTGTGATGGTGCCGACTAAGTATCTGCTGTTTTCGATGAAGCCTTTGCACTCGTCGGGATAGAAGGCATTGTGGATATACACCACAGTTTCGCCGTTGTGTTTGATGATGGCCATCGGCTCGTAGGGCTGGCAAGCAAAGGTGTATTTTTTGCCTCCGTAGAGCAATACTGGATTGTCAGCCTCAAAGTAGAGCTTGCGCTTTTCGTCTTTCCAAACAACCTTGCCGTTGGGAGTCTGCCGTTCCTTTTCTTTCTCTTCGGCCTTAACCTCTGACTCCGATTTGCGTTCGGGATTGGACGTGGCGTTCTGCGTCATTTCATCGGGCTTTTTCCTGATGTAATGGTCGTAGTAATAATAGCCCAAATAGGCAAGAATCGCTATGAGTATCAAATAAATCATACGTCTTACGGGATTGGAATGCAAAAATACTCCCTTTTCCCGAACCGTACAACTACCCAAAACTCGCATTTTTAACTAAACCTCGATAAAATCCTAATTAATTGCTTGTAGGGGCGGACCCATGTGTCCGCCCTTGTTATTAACGTGTCCGCCCTATAATGTGTTCGCCCTTGTTATTAACGTGTCCGCCCTATAAAGGGGCAGACACACGGGTCTGCCCCTACGAAAACAAAAACAACGGCGGGGACAAAAAATGCGAGTTTTAGGTAGTATTTTTTCTGAAAAATTCGCTATAATTTTGCAGCGTGAACAAAAACCCTTTGCCTATGAAACAAAAAAACAGACGGAAACAGAAAACAGCCCTGCTCGCGGCGGCCTTGGCGGTGGCCTTGGGCCTGCCATCGCACGCATGGGCGCAAAACGCCTTGTTCGACCATGAGAACTACGGCAACAGCTACACGGGCAGCTTCATCCATCAAGGCTACGGCAGCGGCTTCACGGGCAGTTTCACCCACGAAGCCTTCGGCAGCGGCTTCACGGGCAGTTTCACCCACGAAGCTTTTGGCAACGACTACTCGGGCAATTTCACGCACGAGGGCTTCGGCAACAACTACCTCGGCGACTTCAACCACGAGTTCTTCGGCGACGACTACATCGGCAACTTCGGCCACGAAAGTTTCGGCGGCGATGTGCCTTTGGCCAGCGGCCTTTTTGTGCTGACTTTGGCCGGAGCGGGCTACGCCGTGAAGAAAAGAAGCAAAAACAAACGCTCTGGCCATGCCTGATGCCATTGCGAGCAAAGCGCGGCAATCTAGGAAACAAGCTGACCTTAACGTCATTGCGAGCAAAGCGTGGCAATCTATGGAACAAGCTGACCTTAACGTCATTGCGAGCAAAGCGTGGCAATCTATGGAACAAGCTGACAGTCTGGATTGCTTCAGTCGTTCCTCCTTCGCAATGACGAGACCCAGCTTACAGCTTACTGCTTATAGCTTACAGCTCAACAAAACAAAAACGGAACAAAAACAAACAAATCAAACAATAACATTAAAACAAGGAGAAAAAAACTATGAAAAAACTGACACTAACATTGGCGGCATTGGCGATGGTGCTTTCCCTCGTGCAGTGCAAGAAAAACGAGCCGGAAGGCGACCGCATCGTGCCTATCACCCTTGACGTGCAGGCCAAAAGCGACGGCTCAAAGATTAACGTCGACCCCAACGACGGAACGGTGGCGTTCGAGCAGAACGACGTGGTCTATGTGGGCAGCGGCGGCAAGTACGTGGGCAAGCTCACCTGCCGAGGCACCAAGTTCGTGGGCAACCTCACCAACCCCGTGGAAGGCGAGCCGCTCTATTTCTACTTCCTCGGCAACCGATTCATCTATGAGGACGACTTCACTCCAGGCGTCAGCACGACAGCCTCGGTTGACATCATGACACAGACCGACATCGACAACATGCCTGTCATCTCATCGGCCATCTCCGAAGAGGACTTCACCGGCGAAGGCACCTACCACGGCTTCTTCCAGAACAAGGGCGCATTGGTGATGTTCAACGTGACCTCGTCAACGGAATCTACAATATGGATTGAGGGCATGACAAACTTCGTGACTGTCGATTTCGCCACCAACAATTTCACCTTCACAGCCGAAGCTAGCGGTGCAATCCTACTTCCGGGCGGCAGCGGCGAACGCTGGGCGATACTGCTTCCGCAAAACGCGGTGCCTGAAGGCCCCCAAGGCTCGGCATATTCCACTGACTGGGGGTACATCGGAAAACGCGGCGCAGTGCCTGCTATAGTTGCCAATGGCTATTACGTTGACGGTATTCCTGTAACGGTGACGACACCAACAGGCTATGGCAACCCGCCTGATGCCCCTACCAATGTCTCATCAACTGTCAACGGTAATAGAGTTAAAGTGCAGTGGGACTGGGTTGATGATGCCTCATCATATTATGTTTACAAGTCATCTACTGCTGACGGACAATATTTGCTTATAGGCTCAACCTATGGCGCATATTACTACGACGAGGAACCTGTAGCCAACAATTATTACAAGGTAAGAGCTGCAAACGATTTTGGTCAAAGCGACATGAGCAATTACACCTACTGCCATTTTTATACCGTTCCTGCAGTTCCGACGAATGTCGCTGCAAATGTAAGCGGCTCGAATGTCATGGTCACATGGAGCGAGGTCGATGATGCCGAAACATATTGGGTTTACAAGTCATCTACGGCTGATGGCACTTATTATCTTATTGGCACATGCTATGGTCCGGAATATTTGGATGAAAATCCACATGCCAAGAATTATTACAAGGTAAGTGCCGCGAACAGCTACGGAGTAAGCGGCCAAAGTGATTATGCCTACTGCTTCGTTCCTGCTCCAGAAGGTGCCATCAACGGCAGATTCACCATCAATGCCGACGGCGGCAAGGTGTATATCTCAAAAGGCAACCTGCAATATAATCCTGCTACTGGCGAATGGAGATTTGCCTGGTCTCAATACTTAATAGGGGGTAGTAATAATAATTACATTTCCCCTTCGGTCAATCTTTGGATTGACCTCTTCGGTTGGGGCACCAGTGGATGGAACAACGGCAACACATATTACCAACCTTACGATTACGAGAATAACGGTGATGGAGATACTGGTTGTGGCTATGGTCCGACTAACGGCTCAAGCTACGAATATGACCTGACAGGATCATACGCCCAGGCTGACTGGGGTGTTCACAACGCTATCCAAAACGGCGGCAACCAGGCGGGACAGTGGCGTACATTAACGGCAGATGAGTTTAGTTACGTTTTAAACCAACGTACTACAGCAACTGGCGCACGCTTTGCCAAAGTCACTTTAGGATACTTAAGTGAACCATATCAGAAATACGGTCTACTTCTTTTACCTGACGACTGGGATGGTGAGTACTTCTTAAACGCCAACAGTTATGTTGCTGATAATGTTATCAATAGTGAAAATGATTTTAACACATTGCAATCAAAGGGAGTAGTATTCCTGCCATGTGCTGGATACCGTATTGGATCTAATTATAATGAAGATAATGTTATTATGTGCAATTACTGGACATCATCTGCTTATTCATCAGGATGGGCTTCCTCTTTTTATATGTTCTATGATAGAAACCTAGGAGGATTCGGCAGTAGAATGCGCCACCATGGTTGTTCTGTCCGTTTGGTACAGGATGTGCAATAAAAGATAAAAACAACGTCATTGTAAAGAGCCGGCTGCGTGAGTGGCCGGCTCTTTGCTTAGGTAAGTGACAAAAAACCATTGCGGGTTGGGAAACTTGTGTCATTGCGAGCGAAGCGCGGCAATCCATTGTATTGTCTGGATTGCTTCACTGCGTTCGCAATGACGGGGGAAGAGGGAATTCGACTTTTTCCATTTCTTCAGGGTCTTGTCGGCATCCTTTGAGAACTCGATGCTGTAAATCATAGGCTGTCGAAGTATTGTTGCATTTCCTCAGGTGAGTTGCAAACGATGGTCTCGCCACGGGTCGACTCCTCGCGTGCCTTTTTGATGCTTGCTCGAAGGGCGGGCGAGATGGTGCGGTCGTCGCTGATACGGGCCATGCGCACAGAGGCGATGCCACGAATCAGCATCAGGGCTTTCCTGATGTCAGCCACTCTCGACGTGTCCTCTAAAGTGACAATCATCTGGACGGGATGGGAAGGAACTGTTGCGGTGTTCATTTTTCTGCTGTTTTGGGTGCAAAAATACACAATATTTTCCAACTCGCAACATTTTTAGGTACCGTCATTGACTCACTTCGTATCGTCGAATCTCCGATTTGCGAGGAGGCACAGAGCCTGCCACGAGCGAAGCGTGGTGGAAGCAATCCATTGTGTTTCGTGGATTGCCGCGCTTCGCTCGCAATGACGAGTGGAATGGGCTTGCGTCATTGCGAGGAGGCCACGACGAAGCAATCTAGACTATAAGCTTTTTCCTGAATTGCCGCGCTCCGCTCGCAATGACGGGGGGAAGTAAAGGAGAAAGAAAAATGTTTGGGTGTCGGTTTTTTGTGTAATTTTGTCGCGGAAATCAAAAGTCATGGAATACACAGTCATCATCGAAAAGAATCCCGAGACTGGGATGTATATCGGGCAATGCAAGCAACTTCCCGAGGCAATGAGCCAAGGACACACCCTTGATGAGCTTATGGGCAACATCAAGGAGGCCATTGAGCTTGCCATCGAGTGCCGCGACGAGGAGCTTCGTGAAGCATACCTCAATCGGAAGGTATTTCACCGCAAAGTCCGCGTCAGTGCATGAAGAAAGGCAAGTTCATCAAGTATCTCAACCAATACGGTTGCTTCGCCACGGGTCGGCAGAAGGGAAGTCACGCACAATTCCGCAACGCAACCAGCGGAGCGAAGACCATCGTCCCGATGCACAACGATATCGATGACATGCTCTGCAAGCGAATCTGCAAGCAACTTGGCATACCAGCACCAGAAAGCAAATGAGGCCATTGATGGAATGTGGGGAATTGGCTACTCTTTGCTTGATAACTATAATTTAACATAATGTTGATTATTTTGCAAAAGTGGCTTTTCCAGGAAACGAAGAAATTTGGACAAAATTGTTTGCCAAAACCGAAATGATGATTACCTTTGCAATCCCATCCTTTGGGACATTGAATCTTGAATTTTGAATTTTAAATTACAGATATTATGGAAATTACAGGAAAAGTTGTCAGACTTGGAAACCTGACCGAAGGCACGAGCGCACGCGGCCCGTGGCGCAAGCAGGAACTCATCATCGAAACAGAGGAACAATATCCCCGCACGGTTTGCTTGATTTGCTGGACGAACCAAATCGACGAGATTCAGAAATTCGCGCCCGGACAGAGCATCAAGGCGCAGATTGAGATTTCGTCGCGCGAGTTCAACGGGAAATGGTACACCGACGTGCGCGCTTGGCGTTTCGACCCCGTGAACGCACAGCCAGCCACAGCCGCTGCTCCGGCACAG
>Ga0265298_10008312_pt1 | contig 12484 bp, 11 predicted proteins | sample AusTroGonzalo_MG_3_FD_193486 | JGI IMG/M metagenome (GOLD analysis project Ga0265298, IMG submission 193486) | Bovine rumen microbial communities from tropical cattle in Woodstock, Queensland, Australia - Gonzalo_01 | ecosystem: Host-associated > Mammals > Digestive system > Stomach > Rumen ... | reverse complement strand
TGTTCTGACCTACATCTGCGGCAATCCCAGAGATACCGGATATACCGCAGAACTGCTGTCACAATGCGTGAATTTGAGCAAGTGCAGCAAGGTGCTGTCGGAAATTTATATCCCGAATCAGTTCCTGAGCGGGAAAGCTGCCGAGGATGCCGTCAATGCCCGGCTGATCCAATATGCGGCAAATCTGAATAAGATTTATCCCGGCATCAATCCGTTCTGGGGCGTTGCCCTTTGCCACAGCAATACTCCGCTCCGTTTTACTTTGGATCATGAACCGGAAGCCGATCACCGGGTATTGCTCGATATGCAGATGCAGGCCGTGGCTGTCCGGCCGGAATTCCAAAACATCGGCAACATCGGTTTTTGGGGTGATAATTATTCCGATTTGGAACGCACCCGCTGGATCATGAAACTTTTCCGCCACTATGTGATAGAAGGGAAAACTTCCCTCCTGTCGGAACAATACGGAATGAAATTACATCCCGGACATCTGCGCAATGCCTCTTTCCGTCAGGGCACGAAATATTGGAAAACCTCCGGAAAAATCGAACCGGGAACCATGTCCGACGGCGGAGCTTTTCTGAAACGTTTCAACAATCAGCTCGACAGTTCCAGAGTGCTGTTTTTTGAGCATACCGAATCCCCGGTCAGCATTAGTCAGATGATGGAGAATCTGTTTCCCGGAAAAACGTATAAGATCCGCATGGTGGTCACCGGTTCCGGGATGGTTTCGGTAAAAATCTCCGGCAGAAAATATCCGGTGCAGGTCTTTCAGCCGGAAAAAACGGATCCCGCTTCGAAAATTGCTCCAGTCTATGCTGAAGTTACTTTCAAGGCGGAAAACAACCGTGAAATGCTAGAATTGAACAATTCGGAAATTGCGCCCAGTACACGCATCGGTCTGCATTATGTTTCGGTGCTGTCGATCTTCGAAGAATAACATTTTGAGAAAATGCGGTGTCTCGGAACCACGGCATCGGCGGAAACCTCGTCTATTTGCGGAACCATTTCGGGATGCCCTGTTTCCGCCGCTCGGAAATGATCTCGGCATGACGGGCAAGGATCTGTTCCCGCGTGCTGTCCAGGCCGGGATCGGAGTAGGGTGTTCCGGCCGTCGATTTCGTGGTGATCAGATGGTCTTTTTCCGATAAAGGCGCCAGATGGCTCTGCGGGGTCAGGGCCGCCAGCAGACCGCCGCGTTTGCGTCCGAACTGTGCCGAATTGTAGAGCTGGAAACCGTGCTGCAGCAGGGCGCCGCAGACCGGATAGGCGGTGGAATAAGTCGCCAGCAGACCGTCCGGTTTCAGACGTTTTTTCAATTCGCCGATGAATTCCGCAGTCCAGAGTTCCGGATTGGCGTCGGGCGAAAAGCCGTCCAGAAAAACCGCATCGAACCGGATTCCGTCCGGCAGACTGGTCCGCGCGTCTCCGTAAATCAGTTTCAGCTGAAATCCGGTGTCCGCATAAAGGTTTTGATCCTGCAGGGCGGCGATCATTTCCGGGTCCGGATGTTCCGGGAGCAGGGCGGCCGCGCGGAGGACGGCCGGGTCGGATTCCAGCGAAACCAGTTCCGCCGAACCGCCGGTTTCCTTCACCGCGCGGTGCAGTGCGGCGGCATTGAACCCCATGCCGAAACCGATTTCCAGGATCTTCAGGGATCCGCCCTGCTGCAGTCGTTCCCGGATGCGGCAGGGTTCGAGATATTTTTTGTCGGATTCCATGGCCGCGCCCGCCATGGAATGGAAATGCTGGCGGAAAACCGGATGATAGAACGTATAGCTGCCGTCGTCGGTCCGGCAGGCGAACCGGAACGGGGTCAAATCGTCCTCCTGTCGGTTGAAAAAGTCCAGGAACATTTCGCGGAACTGACCTTTTTTCATCCACCAGCGGGGTGCGAGCACCTGTTCTTCCGGCGCGTCCGCACTGAGACGCATCACACACATGGAATCGGGCAGACGGCGCAGGAATCCGGCGAGCGCGGCGGCATATTCGTATTCGTTGAGGGGACGGACCCGGTTTTCGTGGAGCATTTTTGCCATCGGGGTGCCGCGCAGAATGAGCAGATGATGCATCTTGACGGCCTCGAAAGGCAGGGCGGCGATCCGGTCGGCGGTGGCGAGGAAATCGCTCTCCGTTTCGCCGGGCAGGCCGAGGATCAGGTGGGCGGCGCAATGGATGCCGCGGGCGTGAGCTCGTTGGACGGCATCTTCCACACAGGCGAAATCATGTCCGCGATTGATGGCGGCCAGTGTCCGGTCGTTGGCGGTCTGGACGCCGATCTCCAGCCAGAGTTCATACCGTTCTTTCAGTTCGCAGAGATAATCCAGACATTCTTCGGAAAGACAATCGGGCCGCGTGGCGATGACCAGCGCCCGGAAGTCGGCCACAGCCAGCGCCTCGGAGTAAAGACGGCGCAACACTTCGACCGGCGCAAAAGTATTGGTGAACGCCTGGAAATAAGCCAGATACGGCCCCTCGGACTGGTAGCGTTCGCGGACGTACGCCTTTCCCGCTTCGGCCTGAGCCCGGAGTTCCATGCCGGAGACCAGATGCCGGGCGCGGGCGCCGTCCGCGGCACAGAAAGCACACGGTCCCGGACCGTTGACCCGGTTCGGACAGGAAAGTCCCAGATCGAACGGGATCCGGTGCAGGACCGAGCCGAATTTTTCCGTCAGCAGATCGTTGAAAAAACGGATCCGCTTCATTGCCGGGGTTGTTCGGGGAGGAGCTTCTGCGTGTCATGCAGACGCTGGACCGCGGCGGGCGCGCCGTCTTCCGCGCGGAAGACCGAGGTGCCGGCAACCAGCATGTTGGCACCCTGTTCGACCACAAGCGGAGCGGTTTTGCCGCCGATGCCGCCGTCGATCTCGATATGGATGCGGGGATTGACCTTGTTGGCCATGGCGCGCAGTTCGCCGACCTTGGGCACGACTTCGGACATGAAAGACTGTCCGCCGAAACCCGGCTCGACCGACATCACGAGGATGAGGTCGACTTTGTCAAGCAGTTTTTCGACCGCGGACGCAGGAGTTTTGGGCTTGACCGAAACGCCCACGGAGGCGCCCTGTTCGCGGATGGCGGCAATGACTTCCAGCGGATCGTTGTCGCATTCGATATGGAACGTGATATGGTCGGATCCGGCATCCACGAACGGCTTGACATACTTGAGCGGATCGGAAAGCATCAGATGCGTGTCAAAAGGCAGCGAGGAATGTTTACGCAGGGCGGAGATCAGCGCGGGTCCGATCGTAAGGTTCGGCACAAAATGTCCGTCCATCACATCCAGATGGAGAAGATCGGCCCCGGCTTCTTCGATGCGTTTGACCTCATCGGCGAGGAAGGCGAAATCGGCGGCCAGCAGGGACGGCGCCACCAGGATACGGCGGGAATCAAATTCGGAAAGCACTTTTTTCATGTTTTTATCCTTTCAGGTGATGTTCTGATTTTGGAAATATAAACCTTCCGGCCCATTTTTCCAGTGCGAAAAGCCAAACTTCCGCATTTTTAATGATTTTTTTGCGATGCGGGCTTGATGTTCGGGGAAAAGATCCTATATTTCATCATGAAATGATGATTTGGCAGGAGGAACGACGATGAAATATATCATTCTGGGCGCCGGGCAGGCCGGATTCATGACCGCAAAAACCATCCGGGACAATGATCCCGAGGCCGGAATCCAAATCTTTGACCTTGATAAGACGGGACTGTATGCGAAAATGAGGCTGCCCGAATTCGTGGCAGGCCTGCTGCCGGAGGAAAAGCTGATCCTGTCCGATGCGGAGAAACTGCGCGGCATGAAGATCGAACCGTTCCTCGGCGTCAAAGTAACCGCGGTCGACCGGGCCGGCCATAAGATCCGCCTGGAGGACGGCCGGGAATTCGGATATGACAAGCTGGTTTTTGCGACCGGAGCGAATGCGTTTGTGCCGCCGGTGAAAGGTCTCGACCGGGTGGCTTCCTATACGTTGCGGACGCTCGATGACGCGCGGAAGATCGTGGCGAAAGCCGGAGAAGCGAGTCCTTCCGCATTGGTGATCGGCGGCGGTCTGCTGGGACTGGAGATCGCATGGGCCTTGCGGCAGCGCGGCTTTGCGGTGACGGTGGCGGAATTCATGAACCGTCTGCTGCCGCGCCAGCTGAACGAGGCGCAGTCTGCAGTCCTGCTGAAGAAACTCGCGGGTCTGGAGCTGAATATCAAGCTGAATGCGTCGCTGCAGTCGGTCGAACCCGGCGCGGCGGGACAGGTCAAAGCGCATTTTTCCGACGGTTCGGAGTGCAGCTGTTCGCTGCTGCTGTTTTCGGCGGGGATCCGGTCCCAGATCACGCTGGCGCAGGAAGCCGGGTTGGAGATCGGACGCGCGATCAAGGTAGATCATCAGCTGCGGACGTCCGATCCGGATATTTACGCGGCGGGAGACTGTGCGGAGCTCGACGGCGTGACGCCGGGGCTGTGGATGGCTGCGCGCGACCAGGGCATGGCGCTGGGCAGGATCCTGACCGGAAAACAGGAACGTTTCGATTCGCCGGTTTATTCCCCGATCCTGAAGATCGGCGGGATCCAGCTCAAGGAGATCTGCCGGGAAGCGGCGGGAGAATAAAAGATGGCGCTGCTGGAAGTCAAAGATCTGAGTGTTTCCTTTTTATCCGACGGCAAACTGCTGCCGGCGGTCTCGGATGTGTCGTTTTCCGTGGAAGAAGGGGAGATCCTGGCGCTGGTCGGGGAAAGCGGATGCGGAAAAAGCATCACCTGCATGTCGCTGGCCAGACTGCTGCCCGGCGCGGCCCGGATCCTGAGCGGGGAGGTGAAGCTGAAAATCGGACCCGGCGAGACGACCGATGTGATGAAGCTCGAAGGCCGCGAACTGCGGAAGATCCGCGGCGGCAAAATCGCCTATATCTTCCAGGAACCGTCCGTATCGCTCAATCCGGTGTTCCGGGTGGGCGAACAGATCGCCGAAGCGCTGGAACTGCATCGTCCTGATGTGACCGATCCGTGGAAGGAAGCCGAGGAACTGCTGAAAAAAGTCGGGATCCCCGATCCGGCGAGCCGGGTGCGGCTGTATCCGCACGAGATGTCCGGCGGCATGCAGCAGCGGGTGATGATCGCGATGGCGATCGCCAGCCATCCGGCGCTGCTGATCGCGGACGAACCGACCACGGCGCTGGATGTGACGATCCAGGCGCAGATTCTGGATCTGCTGCTGGAACTGCGGCGGACGCTGGGCACTTCAATGATCCTGGTGACGCACAATCTGGGGATCGTATCCGAAACGGCCGACCGGGTCGCGGTGATGTACGCCGGCCGGATCGTGGAGATGGGCAAAGTGCGCGAGCTGATCGATTCGCCGGAACATCCGTATACCCGCGCGCTGCTGGCGGCAGTGCCGGTGCTGGGCGGGGATAACGGACGGCTTTCCACGATCCCGGGCAGTGTGCCGCTGCCGGCGGAGTTTCCGGCCGGATGCCGTTTTTCGACCCGCTGCGACCGCTGTCTGCATGCTTCTCCGGCGGAGCAGAAACGGTGCCGCGATGAAGTGCCGGCCCTGCGGGAATGCCGCAGCGGCCATTTCTGCGCCTGCCATCTGGCGGACAAGACGGAGGAAAAGGCATGAAAGAGCAGAATCCGCTGGGCAGACAGCTTTCGCCGCTGATCTTTTTCATCGTGCTGGTGATTGTGCTGACGCTGATCATCCGCGGCAGCCGTCTGCCGGAAAAACCGGAGGATACCGCCACTGCCGGCAGCGATGTGGAGATGCGCCTGAGTCCGTTCAGTTACCAGCAGAACGTCCGGAATCCCGCGGTCAGCCGGAAGGACCTGAATCTGCCCGATCCTGAAATGGTGATCTCCGGCGCCACGCGGGATGTTTCCGCCGGACAGTATGAACGGGCCGAAGACCAGCTGCGGACCGCCCTGGTTTTCTATCCCAACGACGGACGGCTGCTCTCCATGCTGGGGACCGTGCTTTATATCGAGAAGAAATATTCCGATTCGGAAGGGATCTTCCGGATGCTGACGATGCTGAATCCGGACGATATGGGAGCCTATACCAATCTGGGCACGGTGCTGGCGGAACAGAAACGCTACAAGGAGGCGATCGTCAGTGTGAAAAAAGTGTATCTGAAAGAACCGGATTCGCCGATCGCCGCCCTGAACCTTTCCAGCATGTATTCGCTGAACGGCGACACCGCCGAAGCGCTGGAATATTTCCGGAAAGCCTACGAAAAGCTGGGCGAAACCATCCTGCCGCTTTCCTATAATCCCAACTTCGACAATATCCGGCGGGAAAAAGTGTTCAGGGATATCGTGAAGGAAGCCAAAGACCGGAAAGCCGCCGGGGATAAAGGGAAACAGCCATGAGCCGGATCAATCTGCTGCCGGAACAGATCTACAATAAAATCGCAGCGGGTGAAGTGGTGGAACGCCCTGCTTCCGTGCTGAAGGAGCTGCTGGAAAATTCGCTGGACGCGCATGCGGACAAGATTTCGGTCCGGATCCAGAAAGCCGGCTCGGACATGATCGCGGTAGTGGATAACGGCGACGGTATGGACGCCGATGACGCCCTGCTGTGTTTCGAAGCGCATGCCACCAGCAAGATCAAGGCGGAATCCGACCTTTTCGCGATCACGACCATGGGGTTCCGCGGCGAGGCGCTGCCGAGCATCGCTTCCGTGTCCAGGATCACGCTCCGGACCCGGCAGAAGGATTCTCCGGAAGGCAGCGAAGTGATCATCCAGGGCGGGAAAATGGTCTCCGCCCGTCCGGCGGGCTGTGCGCCGGGCACGGAAATCATCGTCCGCGACCTGTTTTTCAATACGCCGGCCCGGAAGAAATTTCTGCGCAGCGCAGGCACGGAAGAACATCATATCGCGGAAATGATGACCAGTCTGGCGCTGGCTCATCCTGAAATCAGCTTCGAACTGCGGATCGACGGCCGGAACTTCATGAACAGTCCCGGTTCGGCCGACCTGATCCCGCGGATCCGCCATCTCTTCGGCCGGGATTATGCCGATGCGCTGCTTCCGCTTTCCGGCGGACTGAACGGGATCGAGGTCTCCGGTTACATTGCACGGCGTTCTTTCACCAAAACCACCCGGTCGGAACAGCGGCTGTTCGTGAACAGCCGTCCGGTGGAATCGCAGGCGATCTACCGCGCGGTGCGGGACGGCTGTGGACCCGTGCTGGACAAAGGCCGCTATCAGCCCTGCATCCTGTTCATCCGGATGGATCCGGCGATGGTGGATGTGAATGTGCATCCGGCCAAGCGGGAAGTGCGTTTTTCGCGTGAGTTCGAAGTGGCGGCGGCGGTCCGGAATGCCGTGGCGCAAGCCTTGCGCGAGTCCGGAGAAGCGGAGATTTACCAAGGCACGGTCTATGTGCCGGACCCCGTCCGCAATCCCGTTTCCGAACCGGTTCCGTTCGAACTCCGGCCGGACAGTCCGGAACCGGAACTGATCTCTCCGAAACCGTTTTCCATAGTAAATGATCCGGCGCCGGAGAAACCGGCGGAAAATCAGCCGGAGCCCGATACCGATGACATGTATGATATGGAACTGATCCTGAAATCGGCTTTTCTGGATTATACACCGCTGAGTCAGCAGGCTGTCCTGAAGCGGGCCTCGGAACTGCCGGGACTGGAACCTGAAAAACCCGCCGGAAAGGAAACTCAGGATCCGGAAGACAACCCCGAAAGTCCGGCTCCCGCCGCGCAAGGCAATTCGCTGGGACTGCGGATCATCGGCATCCTGAACCAGACTTACATCATCGCGGAAAAAGCCGACGGCCTGATCCTGATCGATCAGCATGCCGCCCATGAACGGGTATTGTTCGAAAAGATCCTCAAAGGGGTGGACGGCACCCTATCCCAGCGTCTGCTGATCCCCGTCACACTGGAACTCACGCGAGCGGAAATGGTCTTCGTGCGGAAGAACGGCGAAGCGCTGGAGAAAATCGGATTCGAGGCGGAACCTTTCGGCGCCAACACGATCAAACTCAATGCCATACCGGCAGTCCTGAGCCAGGACAGCTCGGGTCAGATGTTCAAGGATATGCTGGCGAATCTGGCCGAAAGCGGCAATCCGGGCGAGCGGGCAAATTATGAACAGATCGCCATGTGCGCCTGCAAAGCCGCGGTCAAAGCCAACGATCAGCTTACCATGGAGGAAGCGGTCTCACTGCTCCGGCAGCTTTCCTACTGCGATCTGCCTTTTGCCTGTCCGCACGGACGGCCTACGATCCTGAATATTTCCATGAAGGAGATCGAACGGCGTTTCGGACGCCGCTGATCATTTGCTTCCGCCATAAGGATAGGGGAGCGGAAGCCGTGTATCGCTGGTGCCGGCCAGGCAGGAACCGATGGTGTAGACATACCGGAAACTGTCCCCGCTGACGGCTCCAGTGAAAAGCAGGGCCGCGGCATAGCGCAGCAGCATCGGCGCGGTCCAGATCTGGAACGCATACTGCTTGCCGTCCTGCGGGACATAATTCCAATCCTGAGCGGGGACCAGGACATTGTTCCGGCGGTCGATCAGGATGAAATCGGTTTCCGCCGACTGGGTGATCCGCAGCGTCAGACCATATTGGACCGCCAGCAGAGAGGCAACGGCGCACAGGATGAAATCCGCGCCCGGCGAATCGTCCAGAATGCTGCCGATGCAGAGATGATCCGGTTCGAGATCATCCTTATGGGCACAGACGAAATTCATTTTCCGCATGAACATACCGAGCGCTTCCAGCGAATCGGGTTTGAACTGATTGGCCTTTTCGAGCAGTTTTTTCCACTGCCGGCGAAGAGATGCGGGCGAATCATTGTCAAACCACAGCAGGTGGAGCTGGAACAGGCCTTCCAGCAGCTGGAGGTTCTGCCCGGAAAGCCGCTCGGTCAGGAGTTTTCTGCGGCGGCGGAGCACCATGGCGGACTGCAGCTGATGGATCCGTTTCCGGAGTCCGGGATCGGCCGTTTCCTGGAGCTTGCGCAGCACGGGTTCCAGCTTTTTCTGGTCCCGTCGCAGCAGTTCGGCCATGGCCAGGGAAGCAGATTGCTCGTTCTCGTCGTTCAGCAGACTTAAAAGGCTTCTGTATTCAGAATCCATGGGGGCCTCAATTCTCCTTGACGGGGAATACTCCTTTCAAGGCGTCCGAAGCGATTTTCTTGGTTTCGGGCGAGAAATCGGCATTGATGATCCAGCTGAGAAATCCGGGATCGTCCGCGGCCAGGGTCCGCAGCGGTGTGCCGGCTTTTTTCCCGAAAGCGATCACCGCTTCGTTGTTTTTCCAGCGGAATCTTCCTTCCGGGTCGATCGCGGTCTGGTTGGAAAGGCAGAACCGGTGCAGTTCATCCAAGGTTTCGGGGAATTTTTCCATCCCTTCCGGCAGCTGGTCGGCGGTATACTTGGAATATTTCTCGACTTCGCTTTCGAAAATCTCAAAGGAAGCCAGGGTGTCGGCTGCCGCACTGTGGGCGTTTTTCAGATCCTTGCCGCAGAAATAGCGGTAAGCCCGGGAAAGATTGCGCGGCTCCATCAGCGAGTAGAGATTGAATGAGTCCACGATCCGCCGTCCTTCCGTGGTGAAATCCAGTCCGGCACGGGCGAATTCCCGTTTCAGCATCGGTATATCGAACTTCAGGATATTGTAGCCGCCCAGATCACATCCCCCCAGAAAATTGAACAGATCTTTGGAGACTCTCCGGAAGGTGGGTTCATTGGCCACGTCGGCATCGTAAATGCCGTGTACTGCGCTGGATTCGGGCGGAATAGGCATTTCGGGATTCAGACGGCGAGTGCGGACATCCCGGGTACCGTCCGGCATGACTTTCAGCACGGAGATCTCCACGATCCGGTCGGTCTGCAGATTCACTCCTGTGGTTTCCAGATCGAAAAAAACAATCGGACGGTCTTTGATCAGATCAGACATTTGAGCACACTCCTTGATTTACGGCGAAGGAAATACGAATCACAGGCCGTTTTTCTTTTCCAGGACATTCATTGCCTGGGTAAGGGGGATTTCGTTTCTCTTGAAAGCAAAATCGTTTTTCTGCCAGCCGATGGCCAGCATTCCGTAGCGATCCAGCAGTTCGGAAATCTCCAGGATCTCGGAGAGTTCCAGTTTGTCCTGATACTGCCGGATGTAATTGGCGTAAAGATCAAGCATGTTGCGCGCCAGCTGGATCTCTCCCTTGTTCAGCGAAGTCTTGGTCGGAATACGGCGCATCACAGAGCGGTAATGGTCGACTCTGGAACCCATCTGTTCCTTGGCCACATGTTTCTGAAGCACGCCTTCACGCCGGAGCTGGATCGGCACCCAGAGGATCAGATACAGCTCCAGCACCACCACAATAAAGAAAAAAGTGATCGCGAACCATGTCACAAAATCACTTTTCCTGCGGCAGGAATATTGCGCTCTGATCGCTTTGGTGATCATCTCGTTCTCCGGCTGGTTTGAAAAACATGGAAAAAGGGAGTCTTCCTTTCGCAGAAGACTCCCCGGACAATCAGTCAAACAGCTCCGCGAATGGCGTTGCCGCTGGCCTGCACATCTTTATACCAGATCACCAGGAAGATCGGGATCCAGCAGCTGGTCCGTTCCGTGGACAGATCGGTGACGGTCGTGGCATCCTCGACGGCGGCTTTTTTCGTCAGCATCGAAACGACATTGTCGACCCGAACCGTATCGGTAAAGACCGCACAGCGGCCAGGCTGTTTGCTGCTGCCGGAGAAAAGCGGCAGATTGAACAGGTAAATACCCCAGATATCTGCATTCAGATGAGCCACACAGGCCGCATTGGGAGCTTCCGTGATTTTGACATTGTTGAGCGTGGTGGCCGATTCGATCGAAGAACAGGCCGTCATCATTGCCGCAACTGCGGACACCGCCAGGATAGCCAGCATTTTTTTCATTCTTTTATCTCCTTATGTTGGTTTTTTCTATACCTTAAATTTACTCTGCTTTTTTCAACATGCAAGTGCAAATTCCAAAAAAACCGATTATTTCAGCCGGCTGATTGCCCGCCAGGCGATATCCGTCCGGAACTGCACCCCTTCCCAGTGGATTTTTTTTACGCCGGAATAGGCTTTTTCCACCGCCTCGGAAACGGTCGATCCCTCGGCGGAAACCACCAGCACCCGGCCTCCGGAATTGACGATTCTGCCGTCTTTCAATGCCGTTCCGGCATGAAAAACAATGCAGCCGCCGGCTTCCGCATCCTCGATACCCGTGATCGGGAAACCTTTTTTCAGCGTGCCGGGATATCCTTCCGAAGCCATCACCACCCCGACACAGGGATTGTCGCTCCAGTTCATGACCGCTTCGGCGAGTTTCCCGTTTGCCGTCTTGAACAGGACATCGAACAGGCTGCTTTTCAGCCGCGGCAGGATCGCCTCCGTTTCCGGATCACCGAAACGCACGTTGAATTCCAGAACTTTCGGTCCGTCTTTCGTGACCATGATGCCGGCGTAAATGATTCCCTTATATTCCAGCTTTTCGGTCTGGATCCCTTTCAGAAAACGGTCCAGCACCTGTTCCTTTACAGTATTCATCAGCGCCTCGGTCACGACCGGCGCCGGGGAATACGCTCCCATGCCGCCCGTGTTCGGGCCGCGGTCATGATCCAGCAGCCGCTTATGGTCCTGCGAGGACACCAGCGGAACGATAGTTTTTCCGTCGGTCAGAGCCAGAATGGAAGCTTCTTCGCCTTCGAGCAGCTCTTCCAGCACCACGATGCTGCCGGCCGCTCCGAAAGTTCCGGAAAAACAGGAACGGACGGCATTTTCCGCTTCCTGCTGACTGGCGGCCACGATCACGCCTTTTCCGGCAGCCAGACCGTCGGCTTTCACCACGACACCGCGTCCAGCCGCATATTCCGAGGCAACATATTTCAACGCGCTTTCACAATCCGAAAAACTGGCATAACGGGCAGTCGGGATCCCGTATTTGACCATGAACTGTTTGGAAAAATCCTTGCTGCCTTCCAACCGGGCACCGGCCTGGGAAGGACCGAACACTGCGATGCCCTTGGCCCGGACTGCATCGGCAACACCCTGGCACAGCGGAAGTTCCGGACCGACTGCCAGCAGATCGATACCGTTTTTTTCGGCAAATTCGGCCACTGCGGCATTGTCACCGGCAGGCAGACTCACACATTCGGCGATCTGCGCAATGCCCGGATTGCCGGGGGAACAGTAAAGACGGGTAACTTCGGGACTCAAACTCAATCCGCGGCAGATCGCATGTTCTCTGCCGCCGCTGCCTAAAACCAGAACTTTCATGAGTAAACCGTCCCTCCGTTATTTTTTGGCCGGAGCGGCGTCGGTATTCTTCTTGGCCGGAGCCGCAGGTTTCTTTGCGGGAGCCGCTGCCGGTTTCTGAGCCGGGGCCGCAGGTTTCTTGGCAGGTGCCGCTGCCGGTTTCTGAGCCGGGGCCGCAGGTTTCTTGGCAGGTGCCGCTGCCGGTTTCCTGCTCAGCGTTTTCACTGGGGCGGGCGCCAAT
>Ga0265298_10008310_pt1 | contig 12485 bp, 18 predicted proteins | sample AusTroGonzalo_MG_3_FD_193486 | JGI IMG/M metagenome (GOLD analysis project Ga0265298, IMG submission 193486) | Bovine rumen microbial communities from tropical cattle in Woodstock, Queensland, Australia - Gonzalo_01 | ecosystem: Host-associated > Mammals > Digestive system > Stomach > Rumen ... | reverse complement strand
CCCCCCGCCATCTTGTCGTACAACTGCGACCACGCCACGCCATCACCCTCGATGGTCTGCATCCTCGCCGACCCGTTGCCAATCTCCGAGTCCGGGGCAGTAACCCCCAGCGTCGTCTGCTCGGTGATGACATCTTCGGAAAGAAGATTGAGAGCATTTCCGGCTGTGAAGTCCGCGCAGAAATCGTCCTTCTGAGCCACATTGTCGGCAGGGATACTTGTCCCCACGGGGTTGCCGTTCTCATCGAAAGCGGCAAGGTTGCCTTCTGTGGCGTTGGTGTCCTTGTTCGCCTTTTCGTTGTCGAGAGCCGTGTCAGCGGCTTCCACTTCTTCCTTGATGCTCCACTCCGTTACCTTCGATGCGTCCCAATCGCCAGCAGCCTTGTTCGCCGTGAACTTGTAGAGCTTGTTCTGGTAGTAGCACTTCTGCCCAGTGGTGTAAGCAACCACCGTCGAAAATGCGTCGTAACCGAGCGCATCCTTGTCGGGCGTGTTGACGAGTGTCTGCGAAAGTGCCTGATTCTTGTCGAGGTCAAGCACCATTGCACTTGTGGTTTCGGGCAAACGCTTGTTACCCTGATAATCTTTAATGTAACCTTGTTCTGTTGCCATAATTGTATGAATTTAATTGTTTGTAACTTCGAAATATAGAGCTTGATTCAGTTGTGCCTCGATAGCCTCCAATCGGGCTGCAAGGCTCTCGTAGTCGCCCTTGGCCGCGTCCATTGCCGCATAGCAGGCATCGGCTGCGTACTGTGCTACACCAGCCTTCAGCGTGGCAAGGTCTGCTGCATCCTGCGCCACACCTGCTTTTTGCACGGCAAGTTGAGCCGCGTTGGTTGCGTCCTGCGCCTTGTTGTTTGCATTGGTCGCCGCATTGTTGGCAATGGCCGCTTTGCTGTTGGCATTGCTTGCCGCATTGTTGGCAATACGCGCCTTGTCGTTTGCATTGACAGCCGCCACGTTTGCTGTTGTAGCCTTATTGTCCGCGTTGCTTGCAGCGGTGTTGGCAGTCTGTGCGGCGGTGTCACAATTGCGGGCTGACTCTATGGCCTGCTGCCTTGCCGCGTAGGTGAGGTCTATTGCACGGAGAGCCGCCTGAGCCGCGTCGCGTGCCGATTGAGCGGCGGTCTCCGTTCCGCTCTTTGTAGCCAACAGGTCTGTTATGGCTTGATAGGCCACTTGCAGAGTCCGCTGATATTCGTCAACCATTTGCGGGTCGGCGGTTGTGCCTGTCTGTTGCCAATACATGGCAGTTTGTTCCGTGTTTTCAAAGCGGTCATTAAGGGTGGGGAAATCACCCTTTGCGTCGTTGACCGCCTCCGTAGCCGCTTCGCCCTGCGCCTTGGCATAGTCGCCCTGGTCTTTTGCGTAGTCGCCCATATCGTCCGCATACTGCGCTTTGTCGTTGGCATTGCCAGAAGCGGTGTCTGCCTGACTTGCCTTTTGTCCGGCAAGGGTAGCAGCTTGGTTCGCGCTGGCAGCGGCATTGTTGGCCTTGTTCGCTTTGTCGTTGGCATTGATGGCAGCAGAGGTCGCTATGCTTGCCTGCTGCTGGGCATTGACCGCTTGCTGGTTGGCAGTCTGTGCGGCTTGCTGTGCGTCGCCTGCTTTCTGCGTGGCAAGTTGTGCGGCCGTGTGCGCCTCGTTGATGGCAGTACCGACGCTCCCGACTGCCTGCTGTGCGTCCCTTGTGGCTTGCTGAGTCTGACGGGTAGCGGTCTGCATGTCGGTGATACCCTGATAGGCCACCGCCAACGTCCGCTCATATTCGTCTATCATCTGAGGGTCGGCGGTGGTTCCCGTCGTTTGCCAATACATGCTGATTTCATCCACATGGTCAAAACGGTCATCCAGCGATGGGAAATCACCCTTTGCACCGTCTATCTCATTCTTTGCATAGTCGCCCTGCTCCTTGGCATAGTTGCCTTTTTGGAGGGCATACGCTGCTTCTTCTGCTGCGAGACGTGCCTTGTCGTTAGCGTTCTGTGCAGCAGCGTTGGCGGTGTCTATGGCTCCGCTTATGTCCGTTTGCATCTGCCCGAAGTCCTCCTCCATCTGCGCAAACTTCTCTTCGCGCTCTTGCTCTGCCTCTTGACGCTCCTTCTCAGCAGCGTAAGCCGGAAGTGCGAACTGAATCTCAGGAGCCGTCTGCCCCGTGAAGTCGAGCATGACTTGATACGTCTCACCGTCTATTTCTACGGAGATACTGCCAGGGTTCAGCACTTCGTCCTCCGTGTCGTTCGGAAAATCATCCATTGTGAAATGGTAGGCCACTTGATACTTCAACTCGCCGCATGGCAGGTGGTGGTCATCGAACTGCACCGTCAACTTGTCCGGCTCCGCTGGGTCATACGAGCAATGGGTATATGTCTCACCGTCCCACTGCGCATAGAAAGCCTGCGAGGGCGCACCCGTCCAGAACTTGATGCAGAAGGGAACCGCCCACCCCGCATCGCTCTCCAAAGTCAGAATGAAGTCCGACTTATAATTGATTCTAAAGATTTTTGCATCCTGTGCCATATCCTTCTGTATTTGATTGTTCGTATCTGCCCGAAGCCAGCTTCATATAGGGCTTCACGCGCTTGTCGTAGCCATAGCCGACTATGTAGAGGTTCTGTGCGCTGACAGGCTCGCGGTGCGCATAGCTTGCGGCCACCAGCATAAGCGAAGCCGTGACCAAAGGAGCCGGGACTTCACCATAGAGTTCAATCACCTCCGTATAGCTCCGATTGATGTCATTCAGCACCATCTCCTCCGCATCCTCTCCGTAGCTTGTCAGCAGGTCATCCTCGAGCGTGAAGTCCTGTTCGATGCGAAGCTGAGCCTTGATTTGTGTTAGGGTCAACCATTTCATATTTGAGTGTATTGTTTTCTACACTACGGACGTTTACGGCCGTAGGGTTTACTACGGCCTAAATGATAAATGATAAATGACAAATGATAATGGCCACCGTCTTTCTCCAGTCAGGGAGAAAGAAAATAGCCCCGCATCCCTGCGAGGCTATCCCATGCAAACAAAAATAAATAACTAAAAAACTAACACTAAGCAATGAAAAAGATACTCTTTTCTTTGATTTACGATTTAACGATTTACAATTTCTTGGATTCTTTAGAACCAAGACGCGCTTTTTATGCGCGGACTCCTATTTATGTACTATTTAATCATTTTACAATTTCCCCTCACTTTAAGGGAGGGGTCAGGGGTGGGTCTTCTTATTTTCACAATTTCTTATTTCCCTTTTAGAAGGTCATTGATTACCTGCTTCCTGTTTCTCGTGGTGCTGTAGGAGACATGCACCCAATAGTTGCCTTTCTTGTTGTGCTCCCAAATAAGTTGGTCAAATGGCAGATGGTCGCGGATGTATGCAAACCAGCGTTTGCCTTTCTCTTTGTCGCCGTCAATGCACAAGTCGGCTGCTTGCCCGGTCATGTGCTGGGAGTTGCTTACACCGCCAACGGCCTTGTTCAGTTCCTTGCATCTGTAGCCGCTGCCTATCTTGATGGGGTGTCCCATAGCGACGCGCAGAGGTTCCAGGACATTTATGCAAAGTGCGTTCAAGTTCACTACTGCCTTTGTGTCGGGCAGATTGTTAATACCTCTTGCCTTCGCGGTCTGTGAGGCTATCAGCTCTTCGAGTGAAAAATGCTTTGTAATCTGTGGCATGGTTGTTTAGTTAAGAGTTAAGAATTAAGAGTTAAGAAAGATACAAATAACTTGTTTACTCGTCAACTTGTTTACTTGTCAACTCATCCCCGGACATTGCCGAACAAACGCGGAGCTTGCAGCCTTCACGCATACAAACCAATGGACGCAATAGACGTAACTGACGGCCATTCTCGGCAACTTCACTTTGGAGTTGCCGGATGGTCTCTTCCATCTTGTCTATGCGTCCACGGAGTTCGTCGCGCTCTCGTCGAAGGTCATCCCGGTCTTTCTTCACGTCCAGGTTGTAGGCTTTCATATCGTCGCGGTCTGCTTTAAGGTCAGCAATTATCTGCTGATATACGTCTTGTTCAGCCTGTGCCGCCGTGCTTGCAGCTTGTTCTGCCTCTGCCTTGGCTTTCAGCCTTACCCACCGCCAAGTGAAAAACGCACCGCCACCGCCACCAATCAGCAGCGAAACGACATTTATCAATGTATCAATGTTTATTTCCATATCATATACTTCTTTACCCTTCGCACGCTTTGTGCTTTGAGGTTTACCAAATAAAAAGACCCGCACCTGCCTGGGCAAATACGGGACTTTAATGGACGATGAAACGTATCAAGGTTCTTTCTGCTCGTCGAAGTAGAACACCTCGCACATTTCATCATCTTCAATAATCTTTTTCAAAAGATGCTCTACGGCGTGCAATATATCCATTGCCTTTTCGTCAATATCTTCATAGCAGGCATCGTGATTGCGGCAATAACTCAAATACGCTTTCAGCAGTCGTTGAAAAGTCATGTTCCGCAATTGCTCCAAATGTTTAGGACTATTCCCTGCCGACTGGTAGGCCGCTTCTGAGTGCCTGATGTTCGCGGCTATTCTCTTTGAAGGTTCTTCGTCTGTGTCGGAACTGAGCGAAACCACCAGCACGCGCTCACCAGTATATTTCCCGTTCTCGTCTTTCTGCCATTCCCAAGCCATAGACAGGGCTTTCAGTTTTAGATGTATCATAATAGTCAATTGTTAATGGTCAATGATTTGAGCGGTGCGAGGTCTGTGAGCTTGGGATCAACTATATCGACGGTCATACCGAGGGCTTGGGCGATGGTTTCAATTGTTTCGAGGGTCACGGCATATTTCCCTGCCTCTATGCGGCTGACATGTCCCCGGTCAAGACATGCCCTTGTTGCCAGTTCAGTGATGGTCAAACCGTGCATCTTGCGCAGGGATGCTATGCGAAGCCCTATCCTATCCCGCGTCTGTTGCTTCTGTTGTTCGGTCATATCTGATTGGTGTTGTCAATTGTTTTGCACTTGTCTGTTATCGCTTTTGCGTATTCCGCAATGGCTTCTTCGTCTATGGTTTCAACACCGTGAAAGCGTACAAGCCTTATTAGTAGTTCTTCAATCTGGTTTATGGTTCATTATGTTTTAGTGGTTAGTCATTTAGGTTTATTTAGCGGGAGGGGCTTGCCCCCTCCCTGGTTTGGTTTAGAAGTTGTAATCGTAATGCTCGTGTGGCTGTGCCTCGATGGTGAAGCGAGAACCGCCGCAACCGTACCACTTACCATCCTTGTGTTTGCGGATTGTTTCGATTGGGTTTGTCTCGTCGGTGTCGTAGTCCCATTCCTGAAGGTTGTTGTCGAAGTGTCCGCAGAAACCGCCGGGTACAAAGCTGTCGTGCAAAGCCTTCTGCGCTTCCGGCTTGATGGTGGCCTTCATTTGGCGGACGAGTATCACCTTGTCGCTCTTCTCTTCTATAATCTCGTATGCGTGAGCGTCGCTGTGGAGCCAAAGGGTTGCATATTTCTTGGCTTGGAGCATGATGGTGTGGAACTTGATTTTTGATTCCATATCCCTGATTTCGCCGTCAAGCCTGCTGATAGTTCTGAGAAGGTGTGCGTCGTGGTCTTCATATCCATTTCCGCTATTGCGCCATGCCAGTAATGCTGAGTCGCGTGCGCTTGTCAAGGTTTCAAACTCTGCCTTTAGGCTGTTAAGAATCTCGCTGTGGTTGATCTTCGTAGTCTTCATAATCTTGTGCCGCTTATAGGTTGCCGCCCTGTTCTTTGTTTGTTATTGATTAGGTTTATTTGGTGGGAGGGGCTTGCCCCCTCCCTGGTTGTGGTTTAGATTGATTCGTACCAGCTCTTAGCGTAGTTGGCATCAATGTCCTTTATATCATACTTTAAGATGCGGTTTACTGCTTCGGTGTAGTCAACGCCTTCTGCCTCACATCTTACTACTGGAGCAAGTTCGAGGGTTACGATGTTTACTGCCAGATTCTCACAGAAAGCTGATTGGTCAATTACGTTGTGGAAAGTTTCTACCTTGAAGATGTCGAACTTGTCGAAGAATGTTACCTTAAAAGTCTTCATAGCTTTGTAGTTTTTAGTGGTTATTGTTGTTTTCTTTTGTTTTCTGATGCAAAGGTACGACATTTTATTGAATTGTGCAAGTATTTACACGTTTATTTTTATAAAATGTGTGATTTTTTGCAATTTTTCTGCTTTTTATCCGATTTTTGACGTATTAGTTGACGAGTAAACGAGTAAACAAGTTGACAAGTCTTGTGAAAAGCAAAAGCCCCTTACTCGTGCTATGACAAGTAAGAGGCTTTTCTTATTTTCTTATTTTCTTCATTTCTTATTTTCTTAATAAAAAAAGCCCCGCACCTGACTGAGCAGATGCGAGGCTCCATCCATGAGATAAGGCGGTATTACCACTCCGCCTGCTGTCAGTTTCTCGGCGGTAACGCTTCTGCGCCATACCCCGCTTCGACTTGACGGCATATTGTATGAAGACACATACGAATGGCCTCGCGGCCTTTTATCGTTTGGGGCTTAGTGAAGCATGCGCCAGAGCTTCCATGCCTCGCGCCCGAGGAGTACTATTATTATTATTATGGATATGGTGCCGATGTCCATCCGGGTCTTTTGCCACCAGGTGAGGGGCTTTTCGACGGCTACCTCTACGGGGTAGGGCTGGGGAATGGTGTCGTGCGTGGCATGGTAGAGGGTGTCGTGGGTGGCGCGTTCGATGTACTTTGTGTGCCAGCGGTCGCGCAGCAGGTAGATGGTGTCGCCGCTTTGCCGCTCCAGGACATGCACGGAGTCATGGAGCCAAATGGAATCGCGCTGGTGCTTGGTGATCTGCACGGTGTCGGTGCGGACTTGGGGAACTATGGTGACGTGCTCGCGCGTCTTGCAAGCCCCGAAGCACATTGCTAGCAGGATGATGCAGACCGTTGCTATGGCTGTCAGGAAGAACTGCCAGAACGCTTGCATGATTTCGTTGTTTGGGTCATTTTCCGTGGTTCTCATTGTGCAAAGACGTGTTTAGAGCGTGGCAGACGCTCGATGTTGGGATAGTGGAAGTATGGCACTTCGCGGTAGATGTACGATTGTGTGGTGACATCAAAGAGGATGTAGTGGTACTGTCCATTTCTAATTACGGCCACCATGTGGTTGCTCTTGTCGATGTAGAGCGGTTCCTGCTGTACGTTGGTCATTATTGTCTGACCCTGACAGCCTGCTATCGCCAGGACAGCGAATAAGATGAGGAGTTTTTTCATATTCTATAATACATTTAAATTAATACTTTGGGTTTACAAGACCCCCCAGCCCCCTTTAGGGGGAGCAAGGGAGGGCGGTTTTCTTAATTTCTTATTTTCTTAATTTCTTATTCCCCAGCGGGCGCAAATCTTTCGCGCTCCTGGTCAACGGCTTTGTTTAGGCGGTCGCGGAGGTCGCGGAAGTGCTTGAAGGTGTCGGGGCTGGTGCGGGGACATCCGTGCATCCATGACTTCAGGTTGGGTGTGGGCAGGTTGAACTCGTTTGCTTCTACGCAATAGTCAAGCCATTCCATATACTGCATTTCGGTGACGTTGTTCTCTACGCAGTAGATGATGTCGTACATGTTGATGGTGAAGCCGCCGTCGTAGTCGTAGATACCGCCTACTTCTTCGGCTATCCAGTAGCCGTAGTGCATGTCTAATCCCCACGCTTCTATCAACGCTTGCAGGTAGGCGTTGCAAGCCTTTTCATAATCAATCTTTAGTTTGTTCATAGTTTACTGTTTATTTTCCTTCAATTTTAACATAGAAGTTATGCCCTTTGTAGTGGAAGAAGCAGCCTTCTATTGAGCCGCCGCCGTGTGTATGGATGTAGCTCCGAACCACGTCCATGATTTCTTGCTTGACTTTTTCCATGATGTTTGTTTCTTATTTTCTTATTTTCTTAATCTTTTATTTTCCCCTTCGGATTCGTCCGCTCGTTTGTTGAAGTGGAAGCCGTAGCGTTCCTGGAATATATCGTCTATATGGTCGGGGACGCGGCTCTCGCGGTCTTGCATGAGTTGCAACTGCTCAACGTAGGACTGTAGCATAGCGGCAAACTTGCGGTCGGGAATCTCGCTGCCGTTCAAGTGAAACCGCTTTTGGGCATAGCGCAGTTCTGCAACAAGGCGGTGATTGTGCGTGAACATCTCATGATTGCCCCATACCAGCAGCATTGCACAGATGATGGCGCACACCTCAAAGGGTACTATCCCCAGTTCCATTTGCAGCGAAGCATCATACACCGCCTCGCGGAACTGAAACATCTTGTTATCAAGTAGGTTTTCCATTGTTTTCTTTTTAGTTGACGAGTTTATGAGTAAACAAGTAAACGAGATGGTTGTCTCTTCATCCGGCTTGTCAACTTGTCAACTTGTTTACTTAAATAGCATATCTTTCTTTAAGGTTTATTCCGAGTTCCTGGGCTTTTGCTTGCATCATTGCGATGTTCTTCCAGGGGTTGCAATGTATCTCGCGGTGGCATGGATGGCAAAGGAGGGCGATGTTTGCCCTGCGTCCCCGGAGTTCGGGGAATCGTCCCCACGGCAGGACGTGGTGCAGTTCCATGTCGCGCATCTCAAATAGCTTGCCGCACTCCGGGCAGATACCGTGCTGCTGTTTGTAGCGTTGTCCTTTGATGTCGCGCAGGTTGTCCGTGAGCCTTGGGCTGCACTCGTGGTCGCAACTTGTAGGCCGCTTCTTCACACGGCAATTCGATATGGTGATATACAGCCTTCCGCGCAACAGGCGGAACGACCGTTTCCACCATTGCTTTTGTTCGTTCATGATTCTTCGTGATTTACGATTTGACGATTTACGATTTACGATTTATGTACTATTTAGACATTTGACTATTTACATGTCGAAGAGCGAACCTTGCTTTATGATTCGCCCGTCTTGCTGCTTGTATTCACCCTTGCACTCTTTGGCAAAGCGTTCACAGCCTTTGTCAAAGTATTCCTTGTCGAGTTCACAGCCTACATAATCAAAGCCCATCTTATAGGCTGCTATGCGGCTTGACTGACTTCCCATCATCGGGTCAAAGATGCGGTCGCCTGGCTTGGCATAGTTCCGAAGAAGCCATGCGTACAATGCGACAGGTTTCTGCGTAGGATGAATGCGGATTTCTTCAGCGTTCTGCTTCATTGGCGAATAGCGGAATATCTTGGCGGTCACGTTGTCGAAGTTCGACAATGCCAATTCGCACATCGCAAACGATAATGCTTCGGGCTGATTCTTGTCCCATACGACCCATGCCTTTGAACAGATGGGGATGCGGTCGATGTAGTGGTTGGCTCCCCAAAGGATGAAGTGTTCGCTTACTCGTTGTAGTTCATCGAACCATTCCTTTGCAGGTGCCGATGTGTCCCACTCCTTGTATTCGCGTCCTTTCTCCTTCACAAGCCTTCCGCTTGAATTGATGTCTATCCCATACGGCGGGTCGGCAATAGCCAACTGAAAAGCCTTATCGGGCAGCGTCCTCATATATTCGAGGCAGTCAGTGTTGAATACTTCGCTTGTCATTCGTCCAATTTCTTATTTTCTTATTTTCACAATTTCTTATTTTCTCCTATTTCCCGACCGCTCTGTCCGGCACTTTCATATTATCTATGAATCCGTACTCCTTCTTTCGCCGCGCTATGTAGCCGCGTGCAGTCCTGACTATCCACCAGCTGACATCGTGGATGTAGCCTGCTGTATTGTCGCAATAGCCGAAAAGCCGCTCTATGGCCATGTCTATGCCGTAGTCTATGGCCGTGCGGTTGCGGATGCTGTAGTTGTTCCTGAGCACTTGCCGGTAGTATGGCTTGCGCTGGTAGAGGTACTGCGTGAGGGGCAGACGTTCGCCCTCGTAGAACTTCATGAGCAAGACAAGTTCCTCTATGTTGCGCGTTATGTCTTGGATGCGGGTCTCAGTAATGCGCTTGCGCCTCTCGCGCCAGCCGGTATCTGAGCACTCGGCATAGCTCCTCACCTCCAGTCTCTTTTCTTCGTCGTTCCAATAGATGGCAAGGTCTTTTGGCAGACGGTCGAGCGTACATCCGTAGGTGGCGCAGGCTATGAGCTTGGGGATGGAAATTGCGGCAAGGGTGCGCTGCCCTCCTTCGTCGGTAATGTGGACGTAGCGCGATGCCCGTCTGTCGTGTGGCCTTGTGCCTTTGCAGAGCAAGAGGCTCTTTGTTCTGTGTCCGCGCAGTTTATAGCTGTACACCTTGCCTTCCTTCACGTCCACGTAGTAGTCGGGGAAGTCTATGAGCTGCACAAGGTCGGAAATATCTGGTTTCACGTTTAGTTGACGAGTTTACGAGTTCTTGGATGCTTTAGCACCAAGTCGCGCTTTTTATGCGCGGATGACGAGTAAACGAGTTGATTGTTCATTGTCAACTTGTTTACTTGTTTACTTGTTTACTTAAAAGAATGTTAATTGTACTGCCTTGCCTTTCGGCTCTTGCTTTGGGGCTTCCGCTTGAACAGGGTCGGGAAGAGGTGAAGCAGGCGCAACATGGTTGCAGTCTGCATCACCACTTCCCTGACTCTGTTCCTTTGCCTGCTGCTGTATCATCCATTGACGGGTACAGACGAACCGCCACGGGTCGCTCTCCCTTCGCACGCTTGGCACTTGTGTCGGAAACGGCCACATGCTTTCGTTCACTATGAAGCCCATACGCACCTTGTCGGGTTCCGTGAGGGTGTCGTGGCAGACTGCCTCGCCAAATGCTCCGTGCAGGCAGATATTCAGGGCTGCCATCTTCACGCAGTTGTAGTCCAAGTCCTCCACGCTGATAAATGGGCGGTTGGCCTCAGTCTTGTCCGCGCTCCAATGCCACTCGTTCTGCATTACTTTCAGTAGTTCGCAATATGCGGCAAGTGCGAGCCGTCCGCTGCCACCTGCGGGGTCGGAGATGGTGATACGCTTGCCTACCGGGGTGCGTGTGCCGCTTGGCTCTTTCAGCCCTGCGAGGTTGACAGCAGCCGTTGCCGATGCCACCGCCGGAGGTGTGAAGTACTGCTCTTTGCCGCCGCCGTTGCTGTGGATCGACATGTAGAGGTCGCCGAATGGGTCGTACCATCCCTTCTTTATGATTTGCTCTCCCGTTATGCGGCAAGTCAGCACCATCATCTCATAGAAGGTTTCATTGTCCTGCTTGGTGTACTTCCAGCCTTGGAGCGGTTCGGGCGTGAAGGATGGATTGAGGAACGAGCACATATAATCCAGCAGTCCCTCAAACACCGCGTCCTGAGAGTATCCAGTCTTCATGCAGAAGGTTTTCAGCAGCTTCTCCAATGGTCGTATGCCTTCGTCGCTTAAATATGCTTTACCCATGTTTTTTATTTACGATTTGACGATTTGACGATTTATTCCCATTTCAATACCTTGAAGCCGTCTTTTATCAGATTGTGCTCAAAGCGTTCGCCGCGCTGGGTCTGTTCGTCGTAGTAGATGTTATAGCGTTCGCCCGACTGCTCTGAACAATCCTCCATGACGTAATACCCGCGCCGCAGTGCGTTATATCGGTGCGCCGTCTGACTCTTGGTGTACTTGTAGAGCACCACCACACGGAGCTTTGTCTTGCGTTTCAGTCCGTAGGTGGCTCGGAGCCGTTCCTTGCGTATGGTCTCCTTGCACTCCTCGCTCTTGTTCTTTAACCATCGGCGATACCTGGTGGGGTTCTTCCGCTTCATGATGAGTATGGGGTGCTCTCGCTTGCCGTCGCGGATGTCCTGCCACATCTTGGCCGTGCCTTGGCGTGTGGCCTCGCTGACTGGTTTGCCGCGCAGACTGGCATACCATCCGTTTTGCTCGCATATCTTCTTGCATAGTTTGGCTTGCCGCTTCATGATGCCGTGCATACCCTGCTCGCTCTTCTTCAGACCGAACTCGCGGGCGAAGCGGTGCAGCGTGGCATGCCTCAGTCCGCTTGCCTCCATGATGCGTGCGTTCTCCACTTCCGGGTACCATTGGAAGAGCCACGCCCGCTGCTCATCCGTGAGCACAATCTTAGGCGCATAATGCCCGGATACCTGCTTTGTCAGCACACCGGGGAAAGGGGGAAGTTTCATGGTGATTTACTATTTGACGATTTACGATTTATGATTTAACTTTTCGGAGGCTTTTATCCAGCGTTCATACAGCTGACCGCGAAGGCGACCGCCGGAGTCGCTTATGCCGTTGTCGCGGAAATAGTCGGTTATGAACCGCCGGAGCTTTCCTTTTACACTGAGATTCTGAATCTCTTGGGGGAAACTATCGAAGATGCGCTTTGCATCCTGTTCATAGTCCAGCACGTCGCGCTCGAACTTTGTGCGCCTTTTCTTCGATGTGTCGGAGTGGTACGCCTCAATGAGTTCGTCTGTGCGTCCCTCGTAGTATTTGGAATAAGTCTTGTGTGATATGTGCCAGCCGCAGCAGGCAGGGCAGTAGTAAGGGCGCAAGCGGTCGCCGAACTCCATGTCTTGTCCGTTGAAGTCGATGAACCGCTGTGCCTTTGCCTCGCTC
>Ga0265298_10008309_pt1 | contig 12485 bp, 9 predicted proteins | sample AusTroGonzalo_MG_3_FD_193486 | JGI IMG/M metagenome (GOLD analysis project Ga0265298, IMG submission 193486) | Bovine rumen microbial communities from tropical cattle in Woodstock, Queensland, Australia - Gonzalo_01 | ecosystem: Host-associated > Mammals > Digestive system > Stomach > Rumen ... | reverse complement strand
CTGCTCCTGGATAAACTCTGCGACCACGTTGAGGTCGACAAACTCGTCGGGATAAACCGGACGGGCGGTGTACTTGCCGAAAATCGGCGAGTGCTCGTTGTTGTTCTTTGCTAAAGCGTAATAGTTCATAGAAAAATAAAAAATTAAAAGATTAAAAGAATAAAAGAATAAAATAAAAGGTTTAGGGTTGATTGATTTAGTGATCGGGTTTGGGGTGGCCTCTGCAGCGGCATCTCCTTTTCCCTTTTTACTTTTTTACCTTTTTACCATTTCATATTGCAAAGGTACGAAAATTGGCAATTACGTTGTCCGCATCCGTCACGCTCCGTCTTTATCCTTCAGCTTTTGTCTGCATTCTGAGTGCTTTCACTCGATGTCGAGGCAGAAGATCTCTGCAATATACTTGACAGCGCTTGGCGGTATGGCCTTCATGCTTGGCTTGAGGCCGAGGCTGGCAAGCTGTTGCTTGTGGGGTACGAGCCAGCGGCGGAGTGTGCGGACGCTGACGCCGGCGCTGTCGGCAATCTGTTGTAAGGACTTTGCTTTCATGATGGTATTTAAAAGAAATCGTTTAAAAGTGAGAATAATCATGTCTTTACTGGGACAGATGGGACAGATGGGACAGTAGTTTTTATAGATTTTACGCGTACCGCGTACGCGCGGTACGCGAGGGGTTTCAGAAAACCTCTGTCCCATCTGTCCCATCTGTCCCGCTGGCGAGTAGTTGGCGACGCTGTGCTATCTCCTCTGACGAGCGGCGCACGACGATATATCCACGTACCTGGTTGGACTTCCTGCTCTGGAATCCCATGTCCTTGAAGGCACGGCCTACCATGATGGCACTCAGTTTCTGGGTGAGTGTTGAGCCAATGATCTGGAGGGCTACGGACACGGGCATGAACTCCCCAGGCTCCGAAGGTGTGGGCTTGCGGAAATATTGGTCTACCAACTCGTTCTCCAGCCGTGGCGTCTCGTAGTACGCATTGTGGCGGGCGAGGTGGCGGACCTCGTCCTGGGTGAACCAGAAGGTGAAGCCGTCCCGGTAGAGTCGGTAGGCCTGTGCGTAGATGCCGTCGTAGTTGAAGGGCTTGTCGCGGGGCGAGTCAATGCTCTCCACCTCGAAGGGCAGCCAGCGGCGGTTGCCGGTGGGGTCTGAGAGGAACTGCACGTTGTTGCCCGTGCCGCAGAAGGAGGCTATGTGGCGGCGGTGCTCGTGGTAGTGGGCGTAGGCGGCGCGCTCGTCGATGCTGGGCATGGTGACGGCGGCCTTCAGCTGGTTGAGCTCCGAGGGCCGCATGGTGTCGAGCTCCTCACAGCATACCAGTCCGTACTGCGCCAGCGTCAGCAGGTCGTCGCGACCCATGCGGTTGGCGTTGGTCTTGGTGTAGAAGTACTGCCGGATGGGCGGCGGCAGCAGGTAGTTGAACCACGTGGTCTTGTACGACCCCTGCGGGCCGATGAGCACCAGTATGACGTTGTTCACGACGTCGTCGTCGACCCACCCGGCGACCATTGCCACGAGCCACTTGCGCAGGTACTGGTAGAAGCGTATCTGCTCGTCGGCGTCGCCCTTGACGTTGACCGAGAGGGAGAGTTCCATGATGTAGTCGTCGGTGCCGTTCCACGGCGGCAGGCTGTCCAGGTAGCTGCGGAAGGGGTCGTAGGCAGGCACGTAGTCCGAGTCGATGATGCGGTGGATGTCCTGTATGCGCACCGATTCCTGTTTCGACATGTCCTTCCATAGCGTGTTCACTATCCGGTCGGTGATGGGCTGCCAGTAGCGCGGGTCCTTCGGGTCGGTGCTGAACTCCTTGTACGCCGGTGCATCCACCAGTCGCAGCAGTCCGTCGTCACCCACCTCGATGCTGTCGCCCTGGGTCAGCGGGTGTACCTCGGTGCGCCGCGTCACCATGTTATACCGTAGGAAGACGTGCTCTGAGAGGAACGTCATGATGTCGTCCACCGAGGCCCACACCTCGCGCCAGTTCTTCTTGTGCCCAGTGTCGGCGCCATCGGTTTTCGCTTTCGTTTCGGTTTTCGTTTTCGTTTTTGTTTTCGTCTTTGTATCCATATTGTTTTCATCAGTTTCTACACACTTGCAAAGATACAAAACAAAAAAGCGCTACACATACGATGTAACGCTTTGGTAATGATTTGGTAACGTTTTGGTAAGAATCACTTCACCGAGAAGTATGCCTTTCCCAGTTCCTCGCCTAATTTCAAGGCAACCTCCCGACACCAGGCGAACACGTCCTTGTCGATCTTGCTGACCTTTACCGCTTCCATGTTCCTGACATCGTAGTCCATGAAGGAACAGGTGCATATCCTTCTGATGTTATCGTAGTCACACGCTATCTCCAATGGCGTTGGGAAAGGAAGACTGTTGATGCGCTCACAGAACTTCTGGGAGTCGGCAGGGAAGTTGCAGACCCACCTCAGATACCAGTAGGCGCCAGCCCACTTCTGCTTGTAGTCTATCACCCTACCCTTGCCCACACAAGCAGACAGCGCCTTGGCAATCTGCTCATCGCTGAAACCATTCGAGCCCGATGTCCACTGACCCTGATATACCGGACCGTTGTAGGTATTGTTCTGTGTCTGAATAATCTGGTTGCCTGGACTATGCACGTGTACGACAAAGCCTCCCTGCGGCTGATTCTGATTCTCCATAATACTTCATCTTTATTCTAAAAACTGATCATCCTTACGACTAATAATCTGGTTGCCAGGACAGTTCACGTCGATTCCGACATTCTGTTGAATCGGTCGAGCCGCTTGTTCCCGACGCTTCTCGAAAGCCGCTAACAGCCGGTCGTTGTACTCCAGCACCAGAGCTGTCGGCGCCCCCATCCTCAAGGCCATCTGCTGGACCATCATCCAGCGCGAAGAAGCACGTTCATAGTCGTCCAGCACGAGGCACTGGCGCAGACCGTCATCTAACATCCCACGCATCATGTCGATAAAGCCGGAGTCCTTCTGACCCTCGGCATAGCCCGGATGATGGGTAGTAATGCCACCCCCATCACGAACCCTCTCGCGTGATGTGTTAATATCAATCTCCATTGCAATCGACGGGATTGTATAGTTCTAAGACTTAGTTACTTCCCTCCTTAGCCTATGGCTATTTACAAATTGCAAAGGTAAATAAAATAAATGTCGCCGCAAAAAAATCGACGAAATTTTTGTGTTAAAAAATCCTACTTTGCACAAACCGTTTCCTTTGTGCAACGAAAATGCGTTCCAACCCTCAAAAGAGCCCTCAGAAATCACCGTACTTTCCTTCAGAAATCACCTGGAAAACCTTCGGAAATCACGGCAAAAAGTTCCAGAAATCACCGTGATTTCCTCAAGAAGTTGCCGTGATTTCCTCAAGAAGTTGCCGTGATTTCTTGCAGAAGTTACCGTGATTTCCGCAAGAAACGAATAGATAAGTTTCCCCTACCAAATAATCCATCTTACCTGACAAACACCTTACGTGTCGTACCATCAGCAGACCTGATGATATAGATGCCTTGTGGCAGTCCGGAAAGGAGATTACCTCTATCTTCGTTGTGAGACTGCTTACGCACAGCCACGCCACCAATGGTATAGACGACATATGAATCTCCGAAGGACTTGGTAACAGAACATTCTATTGCCAAGGGGACGTCCTGTAGGGGCAGCCATTCTCCTGTAGGAGTATCATGATAGTATAGGCGTATCGTGTAGTCGTCACAGAATCCTGCCTTGTCATCTGGAATGAAGTAGCGATAGCTTAGTACCTGGCCATCATAGACGGCAGTAGGCATGTAGTAATCATAGACCTGACCGTCAGCCACAATGTCTACGCGAAGGGTATCCACGAAATTATTGGTGGATGGATTGCAGATGGAAAACTCGAAGGTACGGCCATCCTCACGGTCATCGGAGATCTCCTGTACCGCATCCTTGAGGTAGAGGCTGGTCTGGCCGTTATGGTAATCGGGCAGCCGGAAGGTGAAGGATTCTCCACTGACACTGACGGCGATGCTGTTAGGGGCGTTATCCCATCCTCGCTGCCATGGCGACGACTCGCCATCACGGGTGACAAGGGCCATTTCGTAGTCACCGTCGGCAAGGTCATCGGGAAGGAGGAAATGGCGGTCTACATTGCTTACCCCGCCTCCGATGCTGATGTTGTTCTCACGCCATGACGGTGAGACGGCAACCAACTGTCCGTTACGATAGAACCCTAACGTATACTGGATGACATCGGCATTGAAGCTGATGCAACGGTACTGGAACTTGGCCCTCACCCGGCCAGAGACAGTCATCTCACGGGCTTGTGGGGCGTCTTCCAGCACGAAAGGCTTGCTCAGCGAGGCATCACAGCGCTGGAAACTATAGACATCACTCCCCTCTACTGGGTAGCCGTCGACGATCATTCCCTGTTCATAGTGATAGCAGGCAAAGACGTTGCCCGGCTTAGGTTCTGAGGCTTGATTGATGGCGTTGAGGTCGGTGAACTTGTCCTGTGTGCTGTTGTCGTGGCCGAAATTAAAGTGGTATCTGCCCTGCTGGTCACGACCGTCAATGACGAAGAAATGCCCCGACTTCTCTCCGAAGGGTTCGGTATGGGCGGCGTTGTAGAACACAGGGTGTCCTGTATCAAGCTGTCCGTCGATGAGGGCCGTCCACTCCGCCGTAGAATAGTACTTACGGTGAAACCACCGTGAAGAGGGTGACAGGTGCATATAGCGCTGCAGTCCCCACATCCACGTGCCATAGTTCACTGTTGACGACGCCGAGGGGCTGTATTGCATCTTCATGGCAGTTCCCGTCATATATACGAGGTTTGCCACTGCCCGACGCTCAGCATCGTTACTGGACTCGCTGTAGACATCACGAATGTTGGCCCAGTCAAAAGGATGGCTGTCGAGGTCTTCGTCAATGTCGTTGCTGGTGCCGTTGAAGTCATAGTGATATGTCGCCCGGCCATGGCCTTTTGCCGGTTGTCTGTAATAGCTCAGTATCTGTGCCATGGCAATGGTGCCGCAACCTGCCTTGCACGCGTCGCTGCCATCTTGTGGGCAGTCATTGTTGAAAGGTTCGCCCTGATGCCACGATGCCATCACCATATAGGGCAGTGGCAGCGGTGCGCCACCCTGTTCCTCTATATGCTGGAAGCTGCGCCAGTATTTGGTACGGCGGTATAGCGGTGCCGTACCGGCAGGGACGCGGAGCTTAGCATTGGTAAAGGTCGTTTCTGAGAACACATTGCCTTGGATATAGAAGGGCTGGCTGATGTCCGACGTCACTTCCTCAATAGCATCGCAACGGTTAAAGGCGCTGTAGCCAATACTGCAAACGTTCTGTCCAAGATGTACATTTGTCAGTTGGGAATTCTCGCCAAATGCCCATGGCCCAATTATGGTGACATGCGCTGGTACCGTAACTTCCCTTAACCCTGTGTTTCTGAATGCAGAAGAGCCAACGGCAGTGATATGCTCACTGAATACGACCTCATCCAGGCTGTAACAGGCATAGAAGGCCATGGATCCTACCGTCGTCAAGGACGAAGGCAGCACGATGCGGTGCAGCTTCGTGTAGCGAAAGGCATTTTCCGGTATTTCATTAGGGTCGGTGATGCAGTAGGTGTTTAGCACGCCGTCTATTTCCCTTTGGAAATAGACGTCATCACTGGTCACGAAACTCACACCTTCGATATCAAGTGCGGTCAGTACACCGCCGGTGTTGCCATTCTTCTCGTCCCGTCCTGCCAAACGTCGCAGTGTCAGGATGTCGGCACCATTCAACTTGCCGGAGACCTTCAGAGACGTGGCAAGGGATGCACCACTCTCGTCAACCAGCTGCTGCAGTGTTCCTGGTATAGTAACAACGATATGGGGTTGATCCGCATCATTCGTCGTTGGAATTGAATTGACGGGATAAGCATATAAACTGCTGAAAGTCAGTAACAGCAGCAGGAAGAGTGATATCTGGTATGATATATGGTATCCCTGTATTTTCATCTTGACTATTGGATTACTATTTAACGCACCAAGTTATTATTTAACGGTTACTAAATTACAAAACGCACCAAGTTATTATTTTAGGATTCTTAAACCTGACAAATTGTACTCCAAGCCATTGCGCTCGATGACTATCCGATGTCCCTTCAATACCTTCCGTGTACTTCCGGGACTATGAAGGTTTTCTGCTTCAACGATGCCTGTTAGTGTCACCTCCTCAGACGATATGTCTTGGGTGATGTTCATCGTTTCGCTCGTATTCGTCCAATACCAGTAACGGAAGTTTTGGAGGATGTTGAAGTTCTTCATGCCAAGTGAGTATGTCGGATAGTCCATGGCGACGCCTCTCTGGACGACAATCCACTTGCCGTCGTATCTCCCGAAGTAATTGCCCTGTGGGTCGTAATGTGTCTTGATGGAAACATCGACAGGCACCCATCCGAAGTCCTGGATATAGAACTCCGACCATACATGATTTCCTCCGATAGCTATCACATGACGGGCAGGAATGCCCTTGGCTCTCAACAAAGAGATGTAGATGGACGAGAGGTTGCCACAGTCCCCACCGCCGTCGGCCAGAATCTTTTCCAGCGTATTCAGTCCAGAAGAAGAAAGGTATTTGTAATGGCTGGCAACATAATCGCAACATTTCTCAGCGTATGCAAGGCGGTTGCCCCCGCACTCTGCGTACAGCTGGTCGGCAATGGCCTTGATGGTGCTGTTGCCGGGAACGACATAGTCCCCACTCTGCTTGATATTGTCAATGTAATCTTGCTGAGAAGTGTCGTACTGGGGCATTTCCTTCCAGCTGCCATCAGCATTCTTGAATGACGAGAAGTCGATGAAGAACGATTTGTGCGAAAGCACTATTTTGTATCCCACGCTGAAATCCAGACTCCTGTTTTTCAGTTCATCACCGCTCATATCCAGTTCCAGGAACTTGTTCTGGTTCTCCGCAACGTCACCCTGTTTCCAGACACCGTTTGACGTGATATCCAACACATGGACATCCTGGTATTCGTTCGTCTGCGGACACGGAGCCAGCACAACGAGTCTGTTGAAAGCCGTCTGGCTACTCCTCGTGATGTTAAACGCAATATTGTACTGATACTTCTCTTCCTCCTGTGAAACATTTGGCAGGTCATCGATGATGGTGCCGAACTGCTGCCAGCCAGTTGACTCGGAGTATGCGTAGCGGCAGCCTTCGGGTACGTGGAGCGTTGAATGGCTGAGGTCGGTCAGGTCGAAAACGTACTGGCTTAGGCGTAGGGGGACGATGGAGTGGCTGTACACGTCGGAAATGTTCTCGCAGCCGTAGAGCACATAGTTGCCGATTTTTTCCACACCATCCTCTATGTCTAAGCGTGCGAGGTTCCGGCAGCTCAGGAAGGCATAGTTATCGATCTGTCTGACATTCGACGGCACGCGTATCTCCTCCAGTCTGGTACAAAAAAAGAATGCGTATGGTCCGATGCTTTCTATTGACGGTGGTATGACAGCCTCAGTGCGAGCCTCGGGATAGGAAACCAACGTATGCTGAGCGGCATCAGTCAGTATGCCGTCAATGGTGGAAAAGTGGGTATTTCCGCTCTCCACGAAGAAATCAGTGAGGCTGACACATCCACCAAAAGGCGCCAGTCCCAGCGAAGTCAATGACTGGGGTAATGTGAGCGTCGATATGCTGTTGCAGTTGAGGAATGCACAGTCGCCGATGTCGGTGATACTGGACGGAAGGTGAAGGACTCTCAGCGAGAAACAGTTACGGAAGGTCCCCACACCGATATGCTTCAGGTTGGCAGGCAGTACAAGGTATAACAGTTGCCTGCCATCGAAGAATGCCGAGTCAGGGAGTAAGTCATTCGGCAGCGTAGCTCCGCTCAAGTCCAGGTGAGTCACCTCGGCAGTAATGCGTTCGTCGCCATCCTTGACGCCACCTCCCAGCTGGCGCAGGGTGGAAAGGTCTCTTTCGTCCAGTATCCCCGTAATCTTCAGGCGCAGGCTGCGGCCAGCAGGAATCAGACCAGCCAATGAGCCGGGCGTCATCACGTTCAGTTCCTGCATGTCAATGGGTTTCCCTTCAGGACGGGCGTTTACTAGCATTACCTGACTGGCTGAGAAATGGGTATCGTAATGATTGGGGTGAAGATAGTTCATGTCGAAATAGCCGTCATAATAGGAATTCCAGCTCCAGCCCCAGTTGACGTGAACCAGCCCGTCAGCATCATATCCGTCAAGAACAAAGACATGGCTTCTATCACCAGAGGGAGACAGGCCGGCATAATAGACAGGACGATCATTGCTGAGTTCAGAAAAAACAAGATGCATCCATGTCTCATCCGAGTAATTGTGACGTTCTGCCCAGCGAGTGTCTGTGCTATAGCCGAAATGGTTACACAGGACATCTCTCATGCCTACCCCCGCCGAACTGCCCTCTTTCCTAAAAAACATCTTACGTGCAGTACATATTGACCAGCACAGACGGGCAACCTCCTCGTTGGCAGCAGCGTCATCACTTCTTGCATGATGATATTGGACTGCCATTTTATCCCAGCCATAGGATATTGTATCGAAATGACAAACCACACCTATCTCATGGCCATCAGCCTCTGATGGATAGGTATAGGTCACCTCGCCGCGTCCGACATCAGGATAATGATAATAGTACATCAGTTGGGCAGCAGCAATAGTGCTACAGTCTGTCGCATAATGACGTTCGTTGCCCTGGTCGTCCATATATGTTGGCAGCCAGTCGTTAAACGGCGTGCCTTGATACCAGTCGGTCTCAATCAACGGCTCTACAAAAGGCCTCTCATCGCCGCCAGGCCTGATGCCTGCGGGTGTCCACTCATAGTCGTTGTCGGCCAGCTCTTGCAGACTGTTGTCCAGAGCCTGCAGATACCATTCCAGACCGCAGGGCAGGTTGTCCAAACTGGCATCATCATGCAGGGAACTGCCTCCCGCCAGACTATAGCCCAGCACAGGCTTTACACGGTCATCATGGCTTACCAGCACAAAACCCGTCTCTGGTGTTCCCACCAAAGACAGCATCGACAGGCGGCGCAACACACGGAGCCGCTCACAGCTGCCGTCTGGTGCCGACCGTCTTGCCATTTGCCATCCAGGCTGCCATCCCATTTGCCTTCCCATTTGCCTTCCGGGCTGCCATCCAGGCTGCTGATATCCTGTCGTTTGCCTTCCAGGCTGCTGATAAAGCATCTGGCTTGCAATCCGCACCAGCTTCTCCTCGCTGCGTTCTCTGCTGAACGTCAGGACGCACAACATCATGGCGAGCATAAGTAATATAGTCCTTCTAAATATATTCATCCAACAATACCTTATTATATATAGTACATAAAGCACAGGAAAGCAACGGTCTTTTTACGTTTATACAAACATATCATTTTTGTAGATTAGTCACTACTTTGTGCAAAGGTACGGATTAAAAACTGATTCTACAACTTTTTATTCGAAAAAAGTTCTCTTGCTCTATGCTCTTGCTCCAGAAGTTGCCGTGATTTCTGAAGGGATTACATGAGTCTGACGATGTCTGAGCAAAGCTCGGCAACGGCCGGGCGGTGAGTGATGAAGAGCATCGTCTTGTCGGGGAAATCGGCAAAGAGTCGCGAGAAGAGGTCGCGCTCGGTATGCTCGTCGAGGGAAGCACTGATTTCGTCTAACAGCAGGATGCTGCCTGGGCGCAGCAGGCCACGGGCAATGGCAATGCGCTGGGCCTGACCCTCGCTGAGACCGCTGCCGCGCTCGCCCAGTTCGGTGTCGAGGCCATTGGAGAAGTCGAAGACGAAGTCGGCGCAGGCGGTATGCAGCACGTGGCGGAGCTCGGCGTCAGTGGCGTCGGGCTTGCCTAACAGCAGGTTGTAGCGGATGGTGCCGCTCATAAGGGTGTTGCCCTGAGGGACAAAAACGAAATTGGGGCGGGTGAGTTCGCTGACCTGCTGTGAAGAAGTCTCTCCCCCAGCCCCTCCCTGTGAGGGAGGGGAGTAGATGGTAATGGTGCCCTCGTTGGGGGTGATGAAGCCTAACATGAGGCGGAAGAGGGTGGTCTTGCCGATGCCTGTAGGTCCCATGAGGGCGGTCTTCGAGCCTGGACGGAAGTCGTGGGTGAAGTGATGGAGCACTTCGCGGTCGCCAGAGGCATAGCGGAAGGTGACGTCGTTGAGGCCTACCCCAGAGCCTACCACCATCCCCTCCACAAGGGAGGGGAGCTTGGAGCCTACCCCCTGCCCCTCCCCAAGGGAGGGGTGACCAGAGCCTACCACTTGAGGCGATAGTGGGTTTAACTCGTTGAGGCGGTCGATGCTGGCGGTGGCGTGGATGAGCTGCGGCACCATGTTGATCAGCGAGTGGATGGGGTTCTGTATCATACCTACCAGTTGGAGGAACGACGTCATGACGCCGAAGGTGATGGTGCCGTTGCGCAGTCCGATACCGCCCCAGATGAAGGCCAGCATATAACCCAGTCCAAAAGCGCTGCCCAGCATGATGCGGGTGATGACGGTGAAGCGTGTACGGCGCATGACGTTGCCACGTAACTGCTCCTGCATGTTGTCAAGGCGGTCGGTCACCCATTGTTCGCTGCCTAACGAGCGCAGCACGGCATTGTGCTCCATACCCTCCTGGACATGCATCTGGATGCGGCTCTCGTCGCGGCGGATGTCAAGCGTCATCTGGCGCAGGCGGTGGGCTATGAGTTTGCCGAAGACCATCGCAAAGGGTGTCAGCAGCAACAGAGCCCATGCCAAGACGGCGTCGAACGACCGCATGAGCATGAAGGCTCCGATGAGCTGGAGCATGGTGATGAGCATCGACGGCAGCACGCCGGTGGTGGCACCGCTCACGGTATCGATGTCCTTCGTGAGTCGTGAAGTGACGTCGCCGGAGTGCATCTCCTGGTCGTCGAAGAGCTGTCGCTGGAACAAGCGGCTGAAGGCTTCGAGGCGCATCCTGTTGGTCTGGCGCACGCTGGCAGTGGTGGACATGTAGAAATAGACCTGTCTGAGCAGGATGCCGCACATGACGACAGTCACCAGGAGCAGGATCATCTCCACGAGGTCGCTGTCTGTTCCCGTACGGATGGTCTCGTCGATGAACCGCTTGCTGAGCCACACCATGACAAGGCCAAGGACTACCTGACCTATTCCCACGATGATGCGCACCAGCGAGTTAAGCCTGATGCCGCGGGTCTCCTGCCAAAGCCAAACGACGTAACTCAATTTACAATTTGACGATTTACGATTTACAATTTATTATTTTATTCTTTTATTCTTTTATTCTTCCACGACTCCTACTTTCTGCCACTCGGCAACCATTGCCTCCACGTCTTGCTTGGCCTGTTCGGCCGTCACGTCGTACTCCTCGCACAGAGCGTCAGCCAACTGGTCTATCGTGAAGTCGCCCAAGCTGGCAGCCTTCTCCCACAACCAGGCAGCCGTCTCGTTAAGACACAGCAGTCGGCCGAAGTTAATGGCGTCGAGTCCTTCACCAACGATAATACGTTCGCCGCACACCGTGCGCAGCACAAAACCTTTCTTCTGTTTCATCTTTTACCAAATATTTTATTCTTGATTCTTGTTCTTTCATCCGGCATCGTCACCATCTTGTATGGGAGTAGCAGGTATCTCCTGACGGGGAACAGCCAGTACCACAGCTTGGCGGCTAAGATGCGCCACCTATTATATAAATAGTGTTTGCCGCCACGGGCATCCACCACATAGTCGGCCTTTGCCCTGACGTCGGCAACGCGACAATGTTCAACGCCACAGACGTTGCCGTCGCCCTGCAACACCACCAGGTCGCCGTCGATGCTGATGATGCGGTGTACCACGTAGCGACAACCTTCAACCCACGCCAGCACGACGTCGCCCACGGCGGGCATGCCAGGCTTGACAAGGATGACGCTCTCCTTGCTGCCGACGATGAACGGCAGCATGCTGCGACCCTTCACGGGGAAGGTAACGCTCAGCCCGTCGTCGACCAAGGCTATGGCACTCTCTATAATCTCGTTGTCAGACACTTATGGAATTCTCTATTGTTTCTTGGCACAGGCGGGCAGCGGCCTCGTTGGGCAGACAGTCCAAATGCCAAACGGGAACGCGCATGGCAAGTTGGTTCTCCGTCTCGTGCAGGCCATCGGCCACAGCGGTATCCCACCGTTTGCCGGAGATGCTGGGCACTATGGCAGCGTAGGCTGCGATGCTACGCAGACGTTCTATCTTGTTATACGGCGCCTGACTGAGCAGCACGATGCCACCCAAGGGCAGACTCATGTTGCGATAGCAAGGCGTCTTGCCGCTCCACGGCGAACCATAGACGACGGCACCGTCTGGGAATACGCGCACCACGGGATTGTCATCATTGACGAGTTCCGAGCCGCTGACATAGCGCAGCCAGAGTCTGGCGTGGGTACTCTTGCCCGTACCACTCTTGCCGAGGAACATATATCCGTGGCCCTCATGCCCCACGATGGCCGAATGGAAC
>Ga0265298_10008308_pt1 | contig 12486 bp, 10 predicted proteins | sample AusTroGonzalo_MG_3_FD_193486 | JGI IMG/M metagenome (GOLD analysis project Ga0265298, IMG submission 193486) | Bovine rumen microbial communities from tropical cattle in Woodstock, Queensland, Australia - Gonzalo_01 | ecosystem: Host-associated > Mammals > Digestive system > Stomach > Rumen ... | reverse complement strand
AGTTGATGACTTGGGGCACGAGGAACATGTTGAGGAACCACAACAGAACCACTGATATCACGCCAGCCAGCACGAAGCCCCAGAACGAGGTCTTCTGCCATTTCTTGAAATATACCACATACACGAAGGCGGGGATACACAGCAAGTTGAGCAAGTGTACACCGATGGAGAGGCCGATGAGGAAGGCGATGAAGATAATCCAACGGGTGCTCTTCGGGTCGTCGGCTACCTGTTCCCATTTCAAGATAGCCCAGAATGTGACAGCGGTGAAGAATGACGACATGGCGTATACCTCGCCTTCCACAGCGTTGAACCAAAACGACTCGGTGAAGGTGTAAGCCACAGCACCGACAAAGCCAGCCAACAGCACTCCTATTTTATTTGCCCAAGGCGCGTCTTCTCCTTCTTTCATCCATACTTTGCGGGCCATCATGGTAATGGTCCAGAAGAGGAAGGCGATAGTAAGGGCACTACAGATGGCCGACATGGCATTGACCATCATGGCCACCTTGGTGACGTCACCGCCCGCAAAAAGCGAGAAGAAACGTCCGATCATCTGGAACAATGGCGCCCCGGGCGGGTGACCCACTTGCAGTTTGTAAGCCGTTGAAATGTACTCGCCGCAGTCCCACCAGCTCACGGTAGGCTCAAGCGTGAGGAAATACACGACGGCGGCAATAATCGCTACCAGCCATCCTGTAATAGAATTTAAAGTTTTGAATTTCATAACGATATAAAAACTATTTGTTGATTTTTCTTTGGCGTTTGGCTTTTGCCAAACTGCAAAGATACGGCTTTTTTGTTTTGCTCCTATCTGAAAAACACCAAAAACAATGTCCGTATTGCCCGAATGCAACTTTTTTCGAAAAAAAATCGAAAAAAACGCTTGCGCATAACAAAATTAGTTGTACTTTTGCAGCCGCATTCGGGAACGAATGATGTCGAGTGGTGTAATGGCAGCACTGCAGATTTTGGTTCTGCCTGTCAAGGTTCGAATCCTTGCTCGACAACTTAAGGTGGAAGAAAAGACCTGCTACTTTGAGTAACAGGTTTTTTTGTTGTAAAAAGCCCCGTAGGGGCGGCAGATTATATAAGCAGGCGGTGTGAACCCCTGCGTCAAAAACAAAATAAAATGATAAACAAAGAACAAGTAACAACCCTCTGTGAAGAAGCCCTAGCCAGTACCGACCGCTACCTGGTGGAAGTGAAGGTGAAGCCGAACAACGTGATTGAGGTCTACATCGACTCCGACACGGCTGTCAACATCGACCACTGCGCTGAGTTGAGTCGTTACATCAACGAGAAACTCGACCGCGATGTGGAAGACTACGAGTTGACCGTGCTCTCTTGGGGGCTCTCAGGTGCCTTGAAGATGGATCGCCAGCTGCAGAAATATGTGGGCAAGGATGTGGAGGTGAAGACAAAAGAGACAGGCAAGATGCAAGGCAAGCTGGTGAGCTTCGACGCCGAGAAGGTAGAGTTTGCCCCCGCACCTAAGAAAGCTACCAAGAAGAAACCCGCTGAGGAACCCGCCAACCTGCTCTTTGAACGCAAAAAAGTGGAAATTAAACCCGCAATAATCTTTTAATTTTGAAATTTTGAAATAATCAAAACAAATCATACAAAATGGACAACTACAAATTAGTAGAAACTTTCTCTGAATTCAAGGAATTCAAGAACATCGATCGCGAAGCCATGATGCGCATCATCGAGGATGTGTTCCGTGGCATGCTGAACAAGAAGTTTGACTGCGACACCACCGATTTCATCGATATCATCGTGAATGTCGACAAGGGTGACTTCGAAATCTACCACAACCGCACCGTGGTTGAAGACAACGAATTGACCGACCCGTTGCGTGAAATCAAGCTGTCGGACGCCATCAAGATTGAGCCCGACTTCGAGGTGGGTGAGGAAGTGAACGAAGAGCTGCGCATCGAGAGCTTCGGTCGCCGCGACATCCTCGCATTGCGTCAGAACCTCCAGACTAAAGTGTCTGAGTATGAGAAGGAAAACATTTTCCAGAAGTACAAGGAAAAAGTCGGTGAGATTATCACCGCCGAGGTGGCTCATGTGTGGAAACGTGAGATTGTGGTCGTCGATGACGAGAACATCGAGCTGATTCTGCCCAAGGCGGAACAGATTCCTACCGATAAATATGGTAAAGGCGACACCATCCGCGCCATCGTGAAGAGCGTCGAGAGCGTCAACGGCTCGCCGGTGATTACGCTTTCGCGTACTTCAGAGATTTTCTTGCAGCGTCTGCTTGAGGCTGAGGTGCCCGAGATTTACGACGGCCTCATCACCATCAAGAAGATTGTCCGCGAGCCTGGTCAGCGCGCCAAGATCGCCGTCGAGTCTTACGACGACCGCATTGACCCCGTCGGTGCCTGCGTCGGCATGAAGGGAACGCGTATCCACGGTATCGTCCGCGAGCTGCGCAACGAGAACATCGACGTCATCAACTGGACCACCAACCCCGTGTTGCTCATTACCCGTGCCTTGAGCCCGGCCAAGATTACCAACATCGTTTTGAGCAGCGACAACACGATGGCCAATGTGTATATGGAGAATGACCAGATCAGTCTCGCCATCGGTAAGGGTGGCTACAACATCAAGCTCGCCGGCAAACTGACGGGTTATGAGATTGACGTTTACCGTAACAGCGAAGCAGAGAACGCTGAAGAGGATGTCGACCTGCAAGAGTTCTCCGATGAAATCGACCAGTGGGTCATCGACTCACTCGTCAAGATGGGCTGCGACACCGCCAAGGACGTGCTGTCGCACACGCCCGAAGAGGTGGCCTCGCGTGCCGACCTCGAAATTGAGACCGTCAAGGATGTGTTCCGCATCTTGAAGGCCGAGTTTGAACAAGATGCCGAATGATGCCAAGGCAAATAAATAAACGAGAAACAAAGAGAAGAAACTATGTCCGAAGAAACTAATTTTTCAATTCGATTGTCGAAAGCGGCAAAAGAATTCAATGTGGGAAAGGACACCATCGTGGAATACCTGACCAAAAAGGGATTTCAGGTGGACCCCTCTCCCAACACGAAGCTCACGGCAGACATGTATGCGCTGCTCGTGAAGGAATATCAGGGCGAGAAGGAAGTGAAGAACGAGGCCATGAAATTGGGCAACCTCTCTTTCAAGGGTGGTAGTGTTTCCGTTGATTCGGCATTACAATCGCAAAAACCCGTCGATGAGGAAGAACACGAGGAAGTGATCATCCGCTCGACTACGATATCATCGCCAACAAAGAAGACGGTCAAGACGACCGTTGCCGAGCCTGAAAAGGTTGAGACAAAGGAAGAAACTCCAAAGCAAGAAACCGAACAGAAGACTGAAAAGGCAGAGCCTGAACAGAAGGACGACAACGCTACTGGCAACTCTTTGAAGATTCTCGGCAAGATTGACTTGGAGCCCAAGAAGTCCGAAAAGCAGGAAAAGAAAAAAGAGAAGGAGAAGAAAGCCGACAAGCCTGCCCAACCTCAGGAAAAGAAGCAGGAGAAGCCTCAACAGCAGAAGCCTGTGGAGAAAAAGAAGGAAGAGCCTGTCAAGAAAGAGGAAGAGAAACCTGTGGAGCCTAGAGTCGTCAAGTTGGAGGCACCCAAACTGACGGGTCCTACCGTATTGGGTACCATGGAACTGCCTGTCGAGAAGAAAGGCGGCAAGCCTGGCGAGTCGAAGAAAAAGAAACGCAAACGCATCATGGGCGGCAAACCGGAAGGCTCTTCTGAGAATCCTACTGGCCCGAATGTGAATGCTGGCGGCAAGAAACAAGAAGGCGGCAAGCAGGGCAAGGGTCAGAAACCTGCCGACCAAGGCAAGAAGGGCCCGAAAGACAACCCGAAACTTGGCAAGAAGGACAAGAAAGGGAAACGCGAAGAGAAAGTTGAACTCAGCGAAGAGGAGATCTCGAAGCAGATTAAGGATACCTTGGCGCGCCTCGCTCCTATGGGCAAGTCGAAGACCTCTAAGCACCGTCGTGAGAAGCGTCAGCAAGTGGCGGGCAGCATGATGGAGGAGATGATGCGTCAGGAGGCAGACCAAAAAGTGCTGAAAGTGACCGAGTTTGTCACCGCCAACGAGTTGGCGACCATGATGAACGTGCCCGTGGTGAAGGTCATCGGCACCTGCATGAGCCTCGGTATGCCGGTCTCCATCAACCAGCGTCTTGACGCCGAAGCCTTGACTGTAGTGGCCGAGGAGTTCGGCTTCCAGGTCGACTTCGTCAGCGCTGATGTGCAAGAAGCCATCGCCGAGACCGAAGAGGTTGACCATGAGGAAGACCTCGTGCCACGTGCTCCTGTCGTCACCGTCATGGGTCACGTCGACCACGGTAAGACCAAGCTCTTGGACTATATCCGTAACACCAACGTGGTGGCCGGTGAGGCCGGTGGTATCACCCAGCACATCGGTGCCTACGAGGTGACCACCGAGAGTGGCAAAAAGATTACCTTCTTGGATACGCCTGGCCACGAAGCGTTTACCGCTATGCGTGCCCGTGGTGCCAAGATTACCGACGTTGCCATCATCGTCATCGCTACTGACGACAGTGTGATGCCGCAGACTGTTGAGGCCATCAACCACGCTCAAGCTGCTGGTGTGCCTATCGTCTTCGCCCTGAACAAGATCGATAAGCCCACAGCCAACCCCGACAAGATCCGTGAGCAGTTGGCCAACATGAACATCCTCGTCGAGAGCTGGGGCGGTAAGTACCAAGACCAGGAAATCGCCGCTAAGATCGGTTTGAACGTCGATGCCTTGTTGGAAAAGGTGTTGCTTGAGGCCGAGCTTCTCGACCTGAAAGCCAACCCGAATCGTTTAGCCAAGGGCACGGTCATCGAGTCCGCTTTGGACAAAGGCCGTGGCTATGTGGCCAAGATTCTGGTGCAGAACGGCACCTTGAAGATTGGCGACATGGTGTTGGCTGGCACTACCTTTGGTAAGGTGAAGGCCATGTTCGATGACCACAACCGTCCCGTCAAGGAGGCTGGTCCCTCTACACCGGTGCTGTTGCTGGGCTTGAATGGCGCTCCCATGCCGGGCGATGCCTTCAACGTGATGACTGATGAGCGTGAGGTGAAAGCCATCGCCAACCGTCGTGAGCAGTTGCAGCGTGAGCAGACGCGTCGCACCAGCCCGCACATCACCTTGGATGAGATCGGCCGTCGTATCGCTATCGGCGACTTCAAGGAACTCAATATCATCGTCAAGGCTGACGTGGACGGCTCCGTGGAGGCTTTGGCCGACAGCTTGCTGAAGCTCTCCACCGAGGAGGTTCAGGTCAACGTCATCCACAAGTCGGTGGGCGCCATCAGCGAGTCGGACGTCATGCTGGCTTCGGCATCCAACGCCGTTATCGTGGGCTTCAATGTGCGTCCTACCGCGCAAGCGCGTAAGATGGCTGAGAATGAGAAGATTGACATCCGTCTCTATTCCATCATCTATACTGCCATCGAGGAAATCAAGGCCGCTATCGAAGGTATGTTGGCTCCCGAAATCGAGGAGGTGGTCACCTGCAACCTCGAGATCCGCGAGACCTTCAAGATCAGTAAGGTCGGCACCATCGCCGGCTGTATGGTCTTGGACGGCAAGGTCACCCGCAACACCAAAGTCCGTGTCATCCGCGATGGCATCGTGATATACACGGGCACACTCGGCTCTTTGAAGCGTTACAAGGACGACGTCAAGGAAGTCAGTGCCGGTATGGACTGCGGCTTGAACATCGAGAACTTCAACGACATCAAGGTCGGCGACATCATCGAGGGCTACACCGAGAAGGAAGTCGCTAGGAAATTGTAAACGATTTCATTTCCGAAAACAATGTAGAGACGTGCCATGGCGCGTCTCTACTGTTTTTATTGTAAGGTCAATTCGCAAAGGCCATCCTTATTGCCCACCACAAAGGCCACAGGGGGATTGTTGCCCTGCACAAGGTCATTCAGGTAGAGTGGTTCGCCGAGGATGAACAGACCACAGCGGAAGGTGTTGCCCACCTTCAGTTTCGAGTTCTCGGCCTGCTCGACGACGAACTGGTAGTCGCCGAGATAACGGAAGGTGCAGCGGCGGTTGGGCTTCCACGAAACGGTGATGCCGTCGCCAACCTTCAAGTCCTCTGTCTTGATATGCTGCTTGGTGACGCGGTCGGAGCCGTTGTCTTGGCTGATGTGTTCCAGAAAACCGTCCCAGTCCTTGAACCCAAGGAATTTGGACAGCACTTCGAGGGTGCTGTTGCGCGTGGCGTCGGCGCCGTCGACATAGCCCCACAGGCGTTTCAGCGTCGAGGTGCTGATGTTTTCGTGGATGCGTTCCCAAATGGCACCGCTGAGGAAGGTGAAATCGGCTGAGGTCTTCATCTTGCGCTGGACGCTTTCCTCGATCTGCTGCTTGAGCTCGGAGATTTCAGGACTGGTTTTCTGCATGGTGGTGGTTGTTTTGTGCTGCAAAAATGCGACTTCTTTCCGAAATAGTGAAATTCTTTTTGGTTCATTTTGTTCAAAAACGGTTTCCAATTTGTACTTTTGCCTTCAAAAAGCGAACCATGGACGACGACAGCACTTCGGGAATCATCGACGGCAGTTTCATCACCGAGACCGATGCCATGACGGTGTATGAATCCTCGTCGTCACGCGGCTTCAACCAAGTGGTGAAGGTGCGGAGGCAAGGCAAGTGGTTCATCTTGAAAGGCTTGAAGCCCGAATACCGCGACCAGCAGGCCTATATCGAACTGCTGAAGAAAGAGTTTGAGCTGGCCACGCTGCTCGACCATTCCAATATCGTGAAGGTGCTCGCCAAAGAGCTGGACCCCGAGATAGGGCCTTGCATCGTGATGGAGTATGTGGACGGCATGACCTTGGACGAGTTTCTTGCCGCCAAGCCCACGGTGGCAGCCCGCAAGAAAGTGGTGGAGCAGCTGGTGGATGCCCTCGTCTATATCCACGGCAAGCAAATCATCCATCGTGACTTGAAGCCGAGCAATGTCTTGGTCACAAGGAACGGCAATAATGTGAAGATTATCGACTTTGGTCTGTCCGATGCCGACGACTATGCCGTGTTGAAGCAGCCTGCCGGCACATTACGGTATATGGCCCCCGAGCAGAAAGAGTCAAATGTGAAGATCGATGGTCGCGCCGATATCTATGCTTTCGGTTTGCTGTTGAAGGAAGTCTTTCCGCATCGCTATCGGCATATCGTTGCCAAGTGCAGTCGCCCTGATCGTGACCGCCGCTATGCGAATGCCGAGGCATTGAGAAAGGCTTTTGAACGGCGTTCGCGCTGGCTGTGGGTGCTGCCTATATTGATAGGTGTGGCGTTGGCGGTGGTGCCGTCGCTGTTGCTGAAGCCCAAGGCGGTGGTGCGCACCGAGGTGCAGCATGTGATTGACACCATCATCGTGGAGAGGAATCCTAACGGCTATTCCGACGAGTTCATGCAGTTGCTCGACAGGGCGGAGTATATTATTGACAGCATGTATAATCCTATCATCGAAGACATTAAAAACGGCAGACCGACCATTGAGGTGACTATGGACATGGTGGAAAGGGGCAATACATGCAGGTCGCTTTTGATGAACATACAATCACCATTGTTGGATGATGCAAAAACCGCTGACGAGTTTCGCAGCGCCTGGGAGCATTTGTATGGCGATAAGTACAATATGGTGGTTTTCATGTTAAATGATGTCATTCAAGCAGAACAAAGCTATTAGAACAGGTTCTCATGTGTTCATAAGTAACGCACAAACATGAACCAACATGAACCGACCTAATTCCGTTTTTATTATCTTACTTTGCAACCGATAACGTTTTTATTAACTAAAGGTTGCGCCCGACACGGAATTAGGGATTGAAAAATGAAAAAAAGAATTTTGACTGTTGCTATCATGGCTCTCTTCATGGGAGGTGCCTGCTACACCGCTTCGGCTTTCGAAGTTTCGTGCACGAATGCCACCGAGGTCTTCGCTGGCGATAAGTGGGACAAACTGCTTGATGAATACGAAAAGTATGTCGACCAGTACATTGCAACGTACAAGAAAGCCATGAAAGGAGACATCTCGGCCTTGAGCGAATATGCGAAACTTGCCGAGAAGGCACAGAAGATTGCTGATAAACTGGAAGATGCCGAAGACGAGATGTCTCCAGCCCAGTTGAAACGCTATGCGAAAATCACCGAGAAGATGACGAAAGCCTTGTCGGGGAAATAAACCAACATCTTGTATAGTTAACCACAATCTAGTAGTTGCGCCCGACACGGAATTAGGGATTGAAAAATGAAAAAGCTGTATTTAGTATTATTTGTGATTAGTGCATTGCTGTTTGCTTCTTGTGGTGCGAGTGGCACGCAGGAGTACAAAGACTGGAAAAAGGCTTATTCCACGTTTGAGAAGGCCATTGACAAGGCAAAAACTTGTGAGGAATTGGAGAATGCCTACGAAGCGTTTGTCAACACCAAAGACGTTCTTGAGGACAAGGATTATGCGAAAAGTGAGGAAATGACGGATGAAGAAGATGACGCATTGGATGCCTTGGTCAAGCAGCTTGAAAAGAAATTCGAACGGATGGAAGAGAAGCTCTGCGACGACGATTGAACTTTGACGTCTCTTTCTTGAAAGGAGACATTAGGTGCCGAATGGTGTGGTGACACACGGTTCGGCACTTTTTTATTACCGCAAAAGTTCTTCGGCCAAGGCGTTTACGTCATCCGCATCAATGGGCTTCAAAATGATTTCTTCGGGTTCAAGGTCGAGAAGAAACTGCATATAACTAGGAAGCGTGAGCAGTTGGCCTTCCCTGCCGATGTTGTAGTCGCCAAACTTAATTGCATGATACACATGATACTTTTCAGGATGCTTCAGCGCAGTTGAGAGACTCTTGGCTTTCGCGGTTTTAGCTTTGACTTCAACGGGAACGCATTCCATTTTGTAATTAATCAGGAAGTCCAGTTCCATGCCCGATTCCTTGCGATAGTAATACAAGTTCTGCTCTTTTTTATGAAGCGTATCGGCCATCAGGTTCTCGTAGATGGCGCCTTTGAAGCCGCCTAGATTGCCTTGTATGACATCGTTTCTGGTTGAACCGCCAAGCATGGTGACCAGCAGCCCTATGTCGGTGATATACACTTTGAATGTCGATTCTATGGCATTGCCTTCCATTGGCAGGCCTGTTGCCTCCGTGTTATAGCAACGGTGGATTATTCCTGCATCTTCCAACCATTGAAGCGACCCTGCGTAGTCTTCGGCACGTCCGTCTTTCTTGATGAGATTGTATTGGAACTTTTTGTAATCCTTGGCCAGCTGTTTGGTGATGGAGTCGAAACAGCCGCGTATATAAGGCTTGTCATCATCGTTGGCATACTTCACCATATCATCCTTATACTCTTTTAGGATGCGGCGGAGGACAGCATCGACTTTGCTCATGTTGCCCGTCTCTATCAGTTTGTTTACAGCCGCAGGGAGGCCGCCAACGGCCACATAACGGTTCAAGAGGTCTTTCATGGTGATGTGTATTCCTAAAGGAACTGGTTTTTCGTTCTCCAGACAGTCCTTTAGGAAGGCTGTCACTTGCTCAGAGATGCCGTTTGCCCAAAGGAATTCCTCGAAGTCGAGTGGATACATCTGAACGATTTCTTCAGAGCCGACAGGGATAGAGTTCTTTCCCAACTTTATATCGTCTTTTTGTCTCCGTTTAAGCTTCTTTTTCTTTTCGCCATAACCTTGAACACCCAAGAGGGAACCTGTAGCAATCACGTCGAAGCGGCCGTCCTCTTTGAAGAACTTCAAGGATGTGCGGGCATCGGGACAGTCCTGAATCTCATCGAAGATGAAGCAAGTCTGTCCAGGAACGAAATTAGCCCCTTTGATTTGGGTGGAAAGTTCCATAAGAATGGCATCGACTTCCTTGGAACCCAGAAAAGCACCGATGCGTTTGGGCTGCTTGCTGAAGTTCATGTAATAGACATACTTATAGTTGTCTTCTGCGAATTTCCGGACAATAAAGGTTTTGCCGCATTGGCGGAGCCCCATAATGACAAGAGGCAGGTGTCTGGGGCTTTCTTTCCACTTCCGCAAAGTTTCTTCAATTTTACGTCGCAACATCGTTTATGCTGATTAGAACGTGCAAAGATATGGTATTTCGAGCGAAAAAAGCAACAATTTTTCCATTTTTCTGAACGAATAAATCATAGTTCGACCCGTTTTTCTGAACGAATAAATCATAGTTCGACCCGTTTTTCTGAACGAATAAATCATAGTTCGACCCGTTTTGTGTACTGCTTTGTACCAGCTATAGAAAGTAGACACGGAAAATAATTTTTATTGATTAATATTTTCCAAAGTAGACACGGGCGTTGTTTTTGGCCCGAATCGGTTTACAAAAGTAGACATAATTTCGTTTTTTGTCGTGTTTTCTTTTCCAAAAGTAGACACGAAGGATTCATCGCCCTGTTTCTTAGCGTTTTGCCGCCTTTTCTGGACGAACTTGGGTTCGGTGCTGAGCACGCGGCTCTCAAAAGTTTGCTTTCGGGGCAGTTCGCCCTTTGAACAAAGACTCCATCCGCGACTATCATGAGATGGTCTTGGGGGATTTGGATTAGTTGTTTTACCGCAAAAAGCAAAAGTAAAATACCACAAAAAGCAAAAGTAAAATACCACAAAAAGCAAAAATTGTTTTGATAATCCATTTATTATTAGTAACTTTGCCGCGTAATTCAAAAGTGATATAATATGGGCTATTTGAAACGAACTGCTGATGCCGTCCTTCGTGAACATCTTGAGGCCTTTGGCGCCGTATTGATTGAAGGGCCGAAGTGGTGTGGAAAGACAACTACCGCTGAGCAGGTGGCCAAGAGTGTCATTAAGTTGCAAGACACTGATATGCGTGATGAGTATCTCGCCACTGCTGCAACGAAACCTTCCCTGTTGTTGAATGGTGCTACACCACGTCTGATTGACGAATGGCAGGATGCTCCCGTGTTGTGGGATGCCGTGAGGACTATGGTTGACAGAAGGGTTGAGCCAGGTCAGTTCATCCTGACAGGCTCGAATGCGATAGACAAATCACGGATTCACCATTCAGGCACGGGTCGTATTTCCAAGTTAAACATGCTGCCGATGAGCTTGTGGGAGTCGGGTGACTCGAATGGCAAGATTTCATTGATGGAGTTGTTCGACAATCCCGACTTGGATATTGATGGCATTGAGTCCGATATGTCGGTCGAAGAATTGGTTTTTTGTGGATGCCGTGGAGGATGGCCTGCAACGGTGAATATTAAAAGCGACAAGGCAAAACTGCTGGTGGCACGTAACTATGTCAAGACAGTATGCTCAGATGACATCAGCCGTGTGGATGGAGTGTCGCGCGATGAACTGCTCACAAGGATGATCCTACGCGCATACGCACGCAACATCTCTACATTGTCGAAGAAGTCCACGCTGATTGCAGATGTCGCAGCCTCTGGCGAGGTGTCGTGTTCGGAACCCACGTTTGACGATTATGTCGGGGCACTGAGAAAACTCTTTGTGGTCTGCGACATTGATGCTTGGTGCCCGGCCATCCGTAGCAAGACCGCCATTCGCACAGGTCCGAAGCGCTCTTTTGTCGACCCGTCCATTGCAGTAGCGGCATTGGGTCTTACCCCTGAGGCGTTGCTGAATCAACTGAAGACCTTCGGCTTCATCTTTGAGCAGATGTGCATCCGTGACTTTAAGGCATATACGCTTGATTTTGACTCGCATATTTCACATTATAGAGACCGTTACGGGTTGGAGTCCGACCTCGTTTTACATTTGGGTGATGGTCGATATGCACTGATTGAATGTAAGTTGGGCAGTAAAGAGATTGAGGATGGCGCATCACATCTTTTGGAACTGAAACGTCTTATCCGCGAATATAATAAAAAGGAGAAACAAAAGCCCCTGCTTGAACCTGACCTGCTGATTGTGATTACAGGCGGTAAGATGGCCTACACTCGTCCGGATGGCGTGAAGATTATTCCTTTGGCATGTGTTAAGGAATGAGACCGTCTGAGCTGAAAGCCGTCAACAAGCATACCAACGCTCTGCAGGAAGAAATCGGGAAGCTGAAAAGCGATATTCATCTATATGCCAGCCTGAACAAGGACGCCATCCGCGACTATCATGAGATGGTATTGGGGGATTTGGATTAGAGAAGTTGGCATTTGGGAGATTCTGCAAGAAAAACCTCGCCTTAATGCCGCAGGGGTATGGCATAAGGTTTTTATACCTCCGTCAGGAGGAATGCCATATACATTGGCAAGGTCAGCAGGTTATCGCTTCTGCCAATATTGTAGTCGCCCAATTTTAATGCACTCGTGACATGGTATTTTTCAGGGTGTTTCAGGACAGTGCGCATTGACTTGGCGTTGCCCGTGGTGGCTTTACATTCCACGAGTGTGCATTGCCCCTTATAGCGCAGGAGAAAGTCAAGCTCTACGCCTCCGTCTTTGTGATAGTAATACAACTTA
>Ga0265298_10008307_pt1 | contig 12487 bp, 10 predicted proteins | sample AusTroGonzalo_MG_3_FD_193486 | JGI IMG/M metagenome (GOLD analysis project Ga0265298, IMG submission 193486) | Bovine rumen microbial communities from tropical cattle in Woodstock, Queensland, Australia - Gonzalo_01 | ecosystem: Host-associated > Mammals > Digestive system > Stomach > Rumen ... | reverse complement strand
ACTTTGAAACTCGATTCTTGGGTAAATTTATTGACCCAGAGCGATTGTTTAACTTCGAAATGCAGGATGTGAAAGCCGATTATTATGTATATCGTTCAAACGGTAGCGGCTCTCTAATGAATGCAAATGGTGTTTTGGCTGCTAATGAGAACGAAGAGAATGCTGCTGAGGATAAGGCAGAAGAGAGTAGAAACTTCCAGCAGCAGATGATTGCTACGCAGAAGGCTAAGCCACGTACCGCTATCCATAAGGTAAAGTCTGGCGAAACACTTTCTTCTATTGCTAAGAAGTACAAGACCTCTGTTAAGGAATTGTGTCGTCTTAATGGAATCAAGCAGACATCAACGCTCAGTGTTGGTCAGATTCTTAAGCATAGCTGATAGCAGAGATAAGTTTAAAAAATATGGGCACTTATGGAAATATCCATGGGTGCCTTCTTTTTATCCTCGAAATTTGGAGAATAGAGAAAGTTGGCGTACCTTTGCACAATAATATATAATGTACATGGAGACTAAGGAACAGTTTGAGCAGGTAATGGCGGAGTGCCGTTCACTCTTCGCCAAAAAATTGCATGATTATGGTGCTGCATGGCGTATTATGCGTCCTACCTCGCTCACAGACCAGATATACATAAAAGCTAACAGAATCCGTAGTATAGAGACCTCAGGCGTAAACTTGGTGGGCGAAGGTATTGCTTCAGAGTTTATTGGTATTGTTAATTATGCCATCATAGGTCTGATACAGTTAGAGTTGGGGTATTCTGAGACACCGGATGATATGACAGAGCAGGAGGCACTTGCGGCTTATGACAAACATGCTCAGAAGACACTGGCACTGATGCTCCGTAAGAATCATGATTATGATGAGGCTTGGCGCGGAATGCGTATCAGTAGCTATACCGACCTCATACTCATGAAGATATTCCGTACAAAGCAGATAGAGTCTCTTGGAGGAGACACGTTGGTGTCAGAGGGCATCGACGCGAACTATATGGACATGATGAATTATGCTGTTTTCGGCTTGATAAAACTGACGTTTGGTGAAGAGGAAAATCAGGAATAAAATTGTTTGGACAGCTGTCGTTGTCTCACGCTGCCTGCTGTCTCTTACATTCATTTTATCCGGAACGGTTAAGTTGATAGACCCCAAGGGTACCGAATATAAGATAGAGGATTATCTTGCGGCATTTGGTTTTTCTGACACGCTGTTTGCCTCTATTCCTTTGTTGCTTGCCGTTCTCTTCTCTGCCTTGGAGTTTGTAATGGGAATCTACATGCTCTTTGGCATTAAACGCCGCTTAACGTCAACAACCATGATATTGTTCTTGGCTGTTATGACGCCACTCACGTTTTACCTTGCTGTAGCCAACCCAATAGCTGACTGTGGCTGTTTTGGCGATGCCATTAAACTCACTAATTGGCAGACGTTCGGAAAGAATGTCGTTTTGCTGGCTGCAGCAGTGTTGGTCTTACGTTATTACAGACTGATGAGAAGGGCCATGACAAAGAGGCATCAATGGACGGTTTCAATCTATTCATGGACCTTTGCTATAGTCTTTGCTTCTTACAATCTGTTTTACCTGCCTGTAGTGGACTTCCGTCCCTATCATATAGGAGCAGATCTTAAGAAAGCCCTGACGTCTGATGTGCAATATGAAACAACATTCATTCTGGAGAAGGATGGTGTACAGAAGGAGTTCACGCTAGAAGATTATCCAGATAGCACTTGGACATTCATAGACAGCAAGACAGTCACAATAGGAGAGGAAAGTAAGGATTCTGGTACAGAATCTTTGCAAATCATATCGGCTGAGACAGGAGAGGATATTACGCCGCAGGTGGTTATGGATTCTGGTTATGTGTTCCTGCTTGTGTCTCCTTATCTTGAGAAGGCAGATGACAGCATGATGGAGCGCTTGATAAGTCTTTATGACTACTGTACTGAGAACGGGTATCAGTTTCTCTGTCTTACTTCAAGCGGAAAAGAGGGTATTGCTAAGTGGATTGAACTCACAGGAGCTGAATATCCGTTCTGTTATACAGATGCAGAGGTGCTGAAGACAATGGTACGTTCCAATCCGGGCTTGATGCTACTGCATAATGGTGTTATAGAGAATAAATGGCCTCAGACCACCATTCCGGGTGAGGAGGAACTTACAGCACCTGTGGAGCAGCTTCCAGCTTTCCATCCTGCTGAGAGCAGCTTACGCCAGAAGGCATTCAAGATATTCCTCTGGTACGTCTTGCCGCTGATATTCTTTGCCTTGGCAGATAACTTATGGGTGATGTGGAAATTGAGAAACTTACATAATATTAAACCATTAAAAAACAAATTACAAATGAGAAAAAAGATTGTTGCAGGCAACTGGAAAATGAACAAGACCCTGCAGGAAGGTGTGGCTTTGGCTACAGAGTTGAAGGATATCTTGGCTGCTGAGAAGCCCAATTGTGATGTTATTATCGGTACTCCTTTCATTCACCTGGCAACTGTTAGCGAGTTGCTGAAGGACAGCGTAATTGCTGTAAGTGCAGAGAACTGTGCCAACAAAGAGAGCGGTGCTTACACTGGTGAGGTTTCTGCTGCTATGGTTAAGAGCACAGGTGCTGAGTATGTTATCTTGGGTCACAGCGAGCGTCGTGAGTACTACAACGAGACTCCAGAGATTCTGAAAGAGAAGGTTGATTTGGCTTTGGCTAATGGTCTGAAGGTTATCTTCTGTATTGGTGAGAGTCTGGCTGAGCGTGAGGCTAACAAGCAGGAGGCTGTTTGCAAGGCTGAGTTGGCTGGTAGCGTATTCCACCTGACAGCAGAGCAGTGGAAGAATGTTGTTATCGCTTACGAACCCATCTGGGCTATTGGTACTGGCAAGACTGCTACAGCTGAGCAGGCAGAGGAGATTCACGCTTACATCCGTAGCTGTGTTGCTGAGGTTTATGGCGCTCAGGTTGCTGATGAGACCAGCATTCTCTATGGTGGTTCTTGCAAGGCAAGCAATGCTCCCGAGCTGTTCGCTAAGCCCGATATTGACGGTGGCTTGATTGGCGGTGCTTCTCTGAAGGCTCCTGATTTCAAGGGTATCATTGACGCTTGGAAGTAATCAAATAATTATATTCAGGTTTCGCAGACCATAAGGTTTGCGAGCCTGATTTTCTATAACGTTCCTGTATGAAGAATGTTCTCCTTACATTAGCTCTGTCCTTTTCCTGTGCGGTGATTCATGCACAGGTAAAATATACCGAGGAGATTCAGACTGTGACTCCTGGTCAGGGTAAGGTTGTGCTACATCAGAGTAAAGCCATTACTGACTTGGTAAATGGTGTTGCTCCTAAGTCGGCACCTGTTGCTGTCAAGATGGAGAAGAAGGTTACGCCCTCTGTTGCAAAGACGCCACAGGTGACGGATTCGCTTCTTATGGATACTACCAGACAGCAATTGGGAGTGCGTGTGCGTATGAACGGTTATCGTATTCAGGTATATCTTGGAGGCAATACACGTAGAGGTAAGGGAGAAGCACAGGCAATGAAGGAACGTGTAAAAGGTTTCTTCCCCGAGTTGTCCGTCTATGCAGGTTTTCAGTCTCCCCATTGGATTTGTCGCGCTGGTGACTTCCGTACTGTTGAGGAGGCTAATGAATATTTACATAAGATGCGTGAGACAGGACGTTTTGATGAGGCCGTTATTGTAAAGAGTAAAATTAATGTTCGCGAATATTAGTGAATAACTATGACAGACGTAGAAAAAGAATTAGAGGAACATATACATCGCATCCTTGAGTTGATGGGCGAGGATGCAAATCGTGAGGGTTTGCACAAGACACCACACCGTGTGGCCAAGGCTATGCGGACATTAACCCGTGGTTATGCAGAGGATCCCATAGCTATTCTTAACTCAGCCAAGTTCAGTGAGGACTATCGTCAGATGGTTATAGTCCGTGACATCAATTTCTATTCTCTTTGCGAACATCACATGCTTCCCTTCTATGGAAAAGTGCATGTCGCTTATATCCCCAATGGTCAGGTGACAGGTCTTAGTAAGATTGCTCGTGTGGTAGATTGTTTCTCTCATCGCTTACAGATTCAGGAACGCATGACCAAGCAGATACGTGAGTGTATCCAAGAGGCGTTGAATCCGTTAGGTGTTATGGTGGTAATAGAGGCTCAGCATATGTGTATGCAGATGCGTGGTGTAGAAAAGCAAGGCAGCATTACTACTACCAGTGATTTCTGTGGAGCTTTTAATCAGGCAAAGACTAGAGAGGAGTTCTTGCAGCTTATTTCAAGATAACACGTTCGCCGCATTCTTTGGCCAAATTTTTAGCCAGTTTAGATTTTTCGTTAAATTTAGTCATCAGCTCACGCAAGGTATCTTTGTTGTTTCTGATGTCTGGCTTCTTTGTCTTTTCTATTATCTCTTTTAGTTCTTTCTGAACGATTCTCAGCTTAAGGCTGGCCATTAGGTTGGGCACTATCTCGTCCAACCGCTCATCTGTGGGCAGTTCTCCGTGCAACTTGCTCAGTGGGACATTGTCCAGACAGAGGTTGGCTGCCAACTTGTTGATGTCAGCATCAGGGTGATTTACATAGAAATGTTCTGCTTTGAATCCTTCTTCCTTTATATGCTTGTAGCCTTCGTCCAAAATGCGTTCATATAAGGGATTGGAGAGTTTTATGCCGTCGTCAGCTAAGCTGTAATGAATATATTCAATTACGGTTAGCGGAACGTCGTTGCCCTCTTCGTCTTCCATCTGTCCCATGTATTTTTCTCCGTGTCTGATTAGCATTTGCATCAATGTAAGCTCACGGGGATTACCTTTGGCAATGGTAGGGGCATTAACCTCTGTTTTGTATGGAACATCTTGTTGTGTCGGATCTGTTTTCTCGGGACCGGCATCAGGGTTCACGGGAACATTTCTTCTTGCCTCCCGCTCCTGCTCCTTACGCTTCTCTTCCCTGAGTCGCTGCATCTGTTTCTGTACGGCATCTGTAATCAGGCGTTCTTCCATGTGAAGTTTCTGGGCAGCCTGGCGTATGTATAGCACACGTGTAATCTCATCGGGTATTACAGCGATGCTTTCAGAAACGTTATGAATCAGTTGCCCGAGCTTATTAGGGTCGTCCTTGGCGCTCTCCATCAGATGGCTTGTCTTGTAGTCCACAAAGTCCACCTGATTCTCCTTCAGGTATTGCTGATATTCTGTAGCATTATGTTTGCGTGCAAAGCTGTCTGGGTCATCACCGTCTGGCAACAGAAGCAACTTTACGTTCATTCCCTCAGCCAACAGCATGTTTATGCCTCGTTCACTGGCATGGATGCCCGCCTCATCACCGTCAAAGATAACCGTTATGTTGTTAGTCATGCGGTGAATCAGACGTATTTGTTCGTTGGTCAGCGCTGTGCCACTTGATGCAACCACATTTTCTACTCCTTGTTGGTGCATAGCCATTACATCCGTATAGCCTTCCACCAGATAACAGAGGTCTTGCTTGCGGATAGCTTCTTTAGCTTGGAATAGACCAAAGAGCTCGCGCCTTTTGCTATAAACAAGACTTTCTGGCGAGTTCATGTATTTCACGTTCACACCTTTGGTGGCTGCATCCAGTACACGACCGCCAAATCCGGCAACTCTGCCGCTCATGGTAAAGATGGGCCACATCACTCTGCCACGGAATCTGTCTCGCAACTTCCCGTCTTGCTCGTTCTTTAGACAGAGTCCTGTCCCAATACTCAGCTTGGTATCTTTCTCGTTGGGAGTGTTTGTGAGGAACTTCTCCTGATAGCCCGCTTTCAGCGCATCTGCTGCCAGCGTATGCTCCTTGCTGTTGGGACTATAGCCCACCTGAAACTTCTTCAGGATGTCGTCACGGAATCCTCTGCCGCGGAAGTAGGCCAGTCCTATGGCTTTCCCGTCGGGTGTGTTGTTCAGTTCGTTCAGGAACCAGTCGCGAGCCCACTCGTTGACAATGAACATACTGTCACGGTCGTTACGCGACTCCAACTCTTCCTTGGTCAGTTCCTTCTCTTGAATTTCTATTCCGTATTTCTTGGCCAGATAGCGTAGCGCATCGGGGTAGGAGAGTTGTTCGTGCTTCATGATGAAGTGAACGGGACTTCCTCCTTCGCCGCAAGCAAAGCATTTACACAGATTCTTGGCAGGAGATACCATGAAGGACGGCGTGGTGTCATCATGAAAAGGGCATAATCCTTTTAGGTTAGCACCAGCACGTTTCAGTGTCACGAAGTCAGACACCACATCCACGATGTTTGCTGCGTCCAGTATCTTATCTACCGTAAGTCTGTCTATCATTCCTTTTTTGTTTTATGTGCAAATTTAGATAAAATTTACGAGAAAGAGCCGTGTTGTCAGAAAAAAAGTGTAAGTTTGCAAGTCAAACCGTAAAAACTATTGTATTATGAATACCCAATTGGTTGATCGCTTTCTTAAATATGTATCCTTTGACACACAGTCAAGCGAGGAGTCTGCTTCCTGCCCCAGCACTCGCAAACAGTTTGCTTTGGCAGAATACCTGCGCGATGAACTCACAGCATTAGGCCTCGAGGATGTTTGCATGGATGAAAATGCGTATGTTTATGCTACCCTCCCTGCTAATACGGATAAGCCTGTGCCTACCATAGGCTTTATCGCACACATGGACACATCGCCCGACTGTAGCGGAGCTGATATCAAACCACGCATCATTCGTAATTACGACGGAAAAGACGTTGTGTTGGATGCTGCCCAAAATATCGTTACCCGTGTGTCGGCTTTCCCTGAGTTGAAGGATCATATCGGCGAAGACCTTATCGTTACAGACGGTCATACTCTCTTGGGAGCAGACGATAAGGCTGGCATTGCAGAGATTGTGACAGCTATTGTCTATTTGCAGGAACACCCAGAGATTAAGCACGGCAAGATTCGTGTAGGCTTTAACCCCGATGAGGAGATAGGGGCTGGTGCACACCTCTTTGATGTGGAGAAGTTCGGTTGCCAATGGGCCTACACGATGGATGGCGGCGAGGTAGGTGAGTTGGAGTACGAGAACTTCAATGCTGCTGGTGCCAAGGTTACCATCAAGGGCTGTAATGTTCATCCAGGCTATGCTAAGGACAAGATGGTAAATGCTGTCCTGATTGCCAGCGAGTTTGCACAGGAGATGCCTCAGAACGAGGTGCCTCAACTTACCTCTGGCTATGAGGGTTTTTATCATCTTACTGGTTTGCAGGGAACGGTCGAGGAGGCCAAGTTGTCCTATATCATTCGCGACCATAATCGTCAGATGTTCGAGATGCGCAAGAAAGTTCTTATGGATATGGTAGAGCGTTTCAATCAGCGTTATGGCGCAGGAACTGTTCTGTTGGAACTTGCCGACCAGTACTATAATATGCTCTCGCAGTTAAGTGATAAGCCGCATATCACAGACATCGCCCGTCAGGCTATAGAGGAAGCCTGTGGCTTCTGTAAGATTATCCCTATTCGTGGTGGAACAGATGGCGCACAGCTCTCCTTCAAGGGCTTGCCTTGCCCCAATATCTTTGCAGGAGGTCTTAACTTCCATGGTCGTCATGAGTTTGTCCCCATCCAGAATATGGAGAAAGCTATGCAGACCGTCATCAATATCTGTCGTATTACGGCGGAGAAGTGATAAGGGGAGTATGGTTACGAATCAAAAACAAAATGACAATAGGTAAAAAGATTGATAAAATTGAGAAAGAAAATCCTTACGATGATACTTGCACTTGCGACAATAGCCGCAAGTGCCAAAGATTTCTACGATGAGAATGGTGGCTACTATGGCCCAGAGGAGTTCCAAGATTTCGGCGGTGCCTACTATACAGGTGACTATACCAGCCCGTTCAAAACCTGCCTTGGCAAGACAGACGAGGAGATTCAGGCAAAGCTCGATCAGTTGTGGGATCATTACTTCAAGGGTGCCAGCAACGCGAAGGTGTATTTCGACAGAGGGTATGAAGCATATATTCTTGATACAGGTAATAATGATGTGCGCTCTGAGGGCATGAGCTATGGCATGATGATTGCCGTGCAGACCAACCATAAAACGGAGTTCGACAAACTATGGGCATTCGCCAAGAATCACATGTGGCATAAGAGCGGGCAATGGGACGGCTACTTCGCATGGCTGTGCGGAACCGATGGATACATGAGAGACCAAAATTGTGCACCCGATGCCGAGATGTATTTCATGATGTCATTGCTCTTTGCTGCCAACCGCTGGCACGACTATCGTTACATGGACGATGCTCAATATATCTTGGAGAAATGCTGGAAAAACGGCAACGGTTCGCTGTTCAGTGAATCTCATAAAATCATCTGTTTCCAGCCATACAACTGCTCAGACTTCACCGACCCATCCTACGACCTGCCAGCATTCGTTGATTTGTTCTCACGTTGGTCATACACCAATCAAGACAAGTGGATGATGGCTACCTATGCTACTCGCAACCACCTCTATAAGTCATCGCACTCAAGAACTGGACTGTTTGCAGACTACAGCGAATTCAATGGTCAGCCAAAGAGTACATCCTATAATACTAATTCCCACAAGTACATGTATGATGCCATGCGATGTGCCATGAACTTCGGCATGGACTACTACCTTTTCGGTGCAGATGCCGAACGCCAGGAAGTAATGGCAAAGAGGCTTATCGACTTCTTTGAGGAAGATGACTATAAGCACGCACGCTTCAACTGGGACGGTAGCAGCCCTTCCGGGAGCTACACAGTTGGCGAGACAGGTGCCAACGCCGTGGCTTGCTACTGCCTGCTGAACAACCCGGATTACAAAGATGCCGTTAAGAGAAACCTTGAGATGGCATGGAATGTGAAACCGCTAACAGGTCAGTACCGTTACTACGATGGGTTAGTGCATTATCTGTCAATGCTCCACCTCTGTGGCGCATTTAAGATATGGAAATCAGGATCTATGACAGACTCTCTGACGAGACCAACGACAACAGGCGTTACAGACAAGAATGTTGATAATGCTTGGTACGCTCTTGACGGCATTAAGCAGAATTGCAAACCAAGCAAAAAGGGGGTATACGTGAAGAATGGGAAGAAAGTGATTGCTCAGTAATTGTTATGGATGCCCTACCTTCCCTTTTTTACTAGTACACGTAGAAAAAAATACTGCCACGCGTAGAAAAAATTACTGCTACGCGTGGCAGTAAAAAGTTTCTAACAGATGGAATGTGGTCTTTCAACTAAATAGATTGTAGGCCTAACGCCTATAGTCTAGTTTTTTGGGGCAATACGTTATCGTTTTTTTCTCATTCCCTATTTATGTCTTTTGGATAAAGTTCTTCGAATACCTTTGTCAGGGACTTAACCTCTGGCAGCAATTTTTTCAGTTCCTCCTCGTTCTGGTTCTTGACGGCTGTCATTGCTTTTTCCAACACATCCGTCAGTCTCCGGCAGTTGCTTCCACGATCAAGCGACCATATAGTGGCAACACGACGATAATCCCCAAAGAAGTAAGTGGTTCCGTCGAATCCCAAACGATCGTCAATAAACATACATGTGCCCACTACATGTTTAATTAAGTTGGAAAACGCCAATGCTGTTTCCTTGTCTGTCTTCATTTCTATAGACTCCAACTTCAGGGCTGATTCATCTGGCCCTGCTTCCTCGTTCACCACACACCACTTTACCTGCAACCGCTTGATTTTTTTATGACCGCAATACACATACAGGGCGGAGGGGAAGTCTTCCATGGGGGTAGGGAACTTAAGCATCTGTTGGCTTGCCTTCTCGGACAGCCAAGTCTCGAAATACTTTTCTCCCCACAGCTTCTGATCAATTTGTGTCATGGGTTCCAGCCTGCTCTGGGCCTGTGCTCCAATGACTATCGTCATCAGCATCACTAAGGTGATAATTTGTTTTTTCATATTTGTAAGTTATTATTCTTCATTTCGTGCTCTGCATGGTAGCTGTTGGCAGAAGATGGATTGTTTGGAATGTATCGGTTGGTTCGACGACAACAGGCTTATAGCCATAGTGTGTGAGGTCCAACTTGACGTCTGTGCGAGGAACCCAGAAGGTAAAGTTTCCCGATGAGTCAGTCTTTTCGGTTCCCCATATCCCTTTATCATGCAATATGAAAATCGTGGTATTGCCTAAAGGTTTGTCGTTCTCGTCAAGAACGACGCCCGAAACGCGGCGACGGTTTGCTTTTAGTTCCTCGTGCTGCTCCATATAGTAGTCTCCACGGGTGTCCTCCACGCATATATACTCCACTACACCATACTTTGCCGCCTCACCAAACTTCTCGATATAGCGTTGTTTAACATTCGTGTAATCCATTACTCTTTCAACATGCAGATGTTGCTTTTTGAAGTAGTCGAGATAAGTGTCTTTGCTTAACCACTTGTTGTTTTCCTTAGGTTGAGGCTTTCCGTTGATAAGGTAGAGAATGGAGTCATTGGGTGGAGTGTTAGGCATGCCAGCGATTTGTCCTTGTGATTCTGACGTCGGTTTTGGATTCCCCCGAAGCCTCAAGTTCAGGTTATTTTCGTCAGGATCAGGTTCAAGGCGGTAGATAAATTGGAAATGCTGGAACTTGGTGCACTTGTAGCCTGGGTGATCTACGCAGAGCGTTATATCTTTCTTGGGAACCCAGAAGGCAAAGTGTCCCATGGAGTCGGTTGCTGCGCCTGTATTGGGCTCGCCATTGATGTACACCCATGCCTTCGTTAATAGCTTGTTGTCAGTACCTACGACGTAACCTTCTGTGCGACGATACTTCTTCTTCATACGTGGGTGTGCTTTGACATAATCGTCGCAAAAAGTGTTGGGAACGGTCCTTAATTCAATTACACCATGCTTGCCACGTTCGCCAAACTTTTCTGTAATCTCCGAATCTTTGTAAACATATACTTCGTCAAGCAGCAAGTGTTGTCGGTATAAGTATCGGTGCATGCAGGTGTCAATGTCGTCGAGTTCCAAAACCTGCAGAATCAAAGAATCGGGCAGAGGCTCGCCATTGACGAGGACAAGTGGATAGCTGTTTGTTTCTTTGTCACATCTTCCGCGCAGACGCGAGGATACGTGAATCTCTTTTACACAGTGTAGCTCGCGGCCGTCATTCTTTAATGTTTGGTCAACAGACTCGAAAGCGAGGTCTTTTACGTCGTCCATATTAAACTTCTGAACTTCACCTGTATATTCACCGCAAGAAGTGGTAAGCCCTGTAGTAGCTGGAGCATCAGCATTCGCTAAAGCTAACTCTTTGCGTGGAGCCTTCTTGGGTTGGCGCGTATTAACGATGTGAACGATGATGGGTTCTTCCTTAACCTCTTCTGTTGCTGGTTGCTGAATGGGCAGTGGTTCTGCTTGCTCAGCAACGACAGGTGCTGCTGGCTTTGGTTCATCCCCCATGTTAATAAGGAAGAAAAGCAGGATGCAGGCAGCAATTCCCAAACCACCAATCCATGAATATATGGAGCGCCTGTTTCCCTTTGGCTCCTTGCCAATGACTTCTCGCTCGAAGCGTGCCCATTCCGCTTCCACGTCGGGCATGCCTATTCTTTTATCAATATCTTCGGTCTTCATCTTACTTTGCAATTTTTAGGGTTTTACGGATTTTGAACAGCGAGCGGGTAATGTGCTTGTTTACGGCTGCTGAACTGATGCCTAGTACTGATGCTGTTTCTGCGTAGGTCATCTCCTCTTGGTAATGCAGTTGAAGCACACGTTTGTCCTGCTCCGTCAGGTTCTCTTCAATCACTTGCTGTAGGGCTTGCAGCAACTCTTCACGTTCCTCACTTAGGGCTTCTTCTGTCTCGCGCTGCAGTTCCTCCTCCATCTTGCGTTGTAACTGTTTGGAGCGCAGCATGTGCAAGCATTGGTTGCGAGTGGCTGCCAGCAGATAGCCTCTGATGCTGTCCTCGCTAATCTGAGGTTTGCCTCTCCAGATTTGTGCGAACACCTGATGTACGGCATCCTTGGCATCGTCGGCATTCTCTACCAGCGAGAATGCCATCCGATACATGTGCGGATAATTATCCTTGAACAGGCGTTCAAACTCTTGTTTGCTGTAGTTCATCTTTGTGTGTATGTCTCATTGTTTATCTATAAGACCCTTAAAAGGCAAAAGCAAATACCCTTGATTGCAAAATATTTTGGGACAAAGATAAAGAGAAGTGTTTGAAGTACCAAATTTTTTTTCAGAAGCCTCTTCATAGTCTATTGTGCTTCTGCTTAGTAGAAAAAAAGTTAATTTATTTGGTACACGTCTAAGAATTGTATAATTTTGTACCGTTTTTATTATATTTTGAACGTGGAATTATGAATTGCAAGAAACTTATTTTAATAGCGAATATATTGGCTGTTTGCTCTTTTGCAAGTGCACAGACAAATGAGATGTGGCAACGCGTTGAAGGTGATGTTGCTGCCAATCGTTACAAGGAGGCATTTGAACGCTTGCACACAATAGAGCAGGCTATTCAGAACAACGCCAATCTGGATGCTCAG
>Ga0265298_10008305_pt1 | contig 12487 bp, 17 predicted proteins | sample AusTroGonzalo_MG_3_FD_193486 | JGI IMG/M metagenome (GOLD analysis project Ga0265298, IMG submission 193486) | Bovine rumen microbial communities from tropical cattle in Woodstock, Queensland, Australia - Gonzalo_01 | ecosystem: Host-associated > Mammals > Digestive system > Stomach > Rumen ... | reverse complement strand
TGCAGAATATGCAGACCGCCGCAGCGGGACTCAAAAACAATCTGATGTCCCAGTTCCTCCCCGGAATGTCCTCGGTGATGGATGGATTATCAAAAGTCCTCTCCGGAGATTCAACAGGACTTGAGCAGATCACAGCCGGTATTGATAACGTGGTATCGCAGATGACGGAACAGCTTCCGAAGTTCCTTGACCTCGGGATGAACATCGTCCAGTCACTTGCACAGGCAATCATGGATAACCTTCCCGCATTGGCGGACGCAGCGCTTCAGCTTCTTGGTTCTTTCGTGAGCTTCTTCCTCGAGAACCTTCCCACGCTGATCGAAGTTGCTTTAAATATGTTGCTGACGATCGCAGATGGCATCATAGCAAACCTTCCTGTCATCATTCCTGCACTTGTTGATGTGGTCCTCACAATAGTTGAGAAGCTGACAGATCCCGACACGGTGGTCAAATTGATGGAAGCATCCCTTCAGATCATCATCGCAGTAGCGGAAGGTCTTATCAAAGCATTACCCAAGCTGATTGAGAAGGCTCCCATCATCATCACGAACCTTTTAGAAGCTCTCATAAGAGCGATTCCTGTTTTGCTTGAAGCCGCTGCTTCGATAATCGCTACTCTGGGAGACGGAATCGTGGGCGGTTTAGTGACTGTCGCTCAGTGGGGAGCAGACATCATCGACACGATAAAGACAGCGATCATGGAGAAGATCGAGGAAGCAAAGACATGGGGCAAAGACCTCATTCAGAACTTCGTAGACGGTATCAAAGGAGCGCTCAATCTTGTCGGCGATGCAGTCAAGGCAGTAGCTCAGAAGATAAAGGACTTCATCGGATTCTCAGAGCCCGAGGAAGGACCTCTTTCGAATTTCCACACATACGCACCTGACATGATCGACCTCTTCACGGAAGGCTTGGAAGATTCCAAGGTGAAGCTGCAGAGCACTCTCACATCAGTCCTTCAGCTTCCTGAGAACGAAATGCAGGTTGAGGCAGCAGGCGTAGGAGCGGCACCGTTACCGATCAATGTTTATATCGGGCAGGAAAAGCTCGACACGATAATCGTAAACGCTCAGTCAAGATACAACCTCATGTCAGGAGGAAGATAAATGAGCAGCGTAAAAGTATATTTTAACGGGTCCGAGGTTACTATCAACAAAGGATCCTATAGCCTGCATCCGTCAAATAAGCAGACATTGAAAGAAACAGAAGGAGGAACGCTCAGGCGCTACATTAAGCGCTTGGGTGTTCCTCATATCTCAGTATCAATGCCCGCCAATGAATCGGAGTATACCACACTGTACACCGCTTATGTCAGCAATTCGACAATAACGGTCAAGTATTACAATCCCGGAACAAGTTCCCTTGAAACCTTTTACGGATTCATTGAAGACTTTTCAGCGGATTGTGTGCAGGACAACAGCACCACACCCGAATGGAATTTATCGTTTGAGATAACATCGATGTAAGGAGCGAGGGATGTACTCAGCATCAGCACAGTATATATCAGCAATCACATCAGATACGGTAGAGCTGGGATGGAGCGGCACCATAACTACTGTCGGTGGTACCACATACACCTTCACTAAGGACAATATGTCACCTGACAGTAGTTCTATCACAAGAACATTATCTACACAGAAGCTCAAGATCGGGCAGGTATTCGCTGCAAATCTTTCACTTGAGCTGATTCTTCCCGGTGTTTCAAGATATGAGCTCTATGGGGCTTCGATATCTATCTCGAATACTGTCACAGGTGCATCAGACACTATCCCGATGGGAAAGTTCACTGTTATCAGCGCATCACAGACTTTAGATCATATCAACCTTTCAGCAAGCGATGATATGGTCAAGTTTGCAGAGGTTCCTTTTGTGGCTGCGTTAAATAACTCGGTGCAGTACCCTTACATCTGGCTTGTACAGATGTGTACAGCTTGCGGAGTAACACTGGGTATGTCAGAGGCGCAGGTCAGGGCTTTACCGAACGGAAGCAGAAAGACGGGGTTTGCTGATAGCGTAACGGATGTAAAAACATGGAGGGATGTTCTTTCATATCTTGCGGCATATCTTGGTGGAAATGCGTTAATAGGACGTGACGGAAAGTTATACATCGTCAATTATTCAGCAAATGCCGTTCAGACAATATCAGAGATTTTAAGATACTCCTCAGATCTGTCCGATTTCAGAACAACATATGATGGACTTTACGCAGTCTACAAGAATGACGGAGTTCAGGAATATGTGAGCAACACTAACACAGGCGGTTTGGTTCTTGACCTCGGCACGAATCCCTTCTTGCAGTTCACCAACGCTCAGAACAGAGAAGATGCACTGCAGGAGATCATCGATGCGTGGAACGGGATTTATTATGTTCCATACCATAGTGACACAGGCGTTATCCCTATATTGGATCCTGGTGATGTGATTGCCTTCACCGGCAATCAGGCCGATGCTTATGATTACGGAGCAATCACCCAGATCACATATTACTTCAATGGTGATATGACCATCATATGTACTGGGGACAACCCGCTGTTAGCTGATGCACAGGACCGCTTTTCAAAGTCGGTTGCTGGATTGTCTTCGGATTATAACAATGGTCAGGAGATTGGGACAAAGGACTTTTGGCTCTTACACACTGATACGATCACAAACAACAACATCGGATCAACAAAAACCCTTGTCGCACAGATAGAATTTGAACAAAAGACGGATGTTCAGCGAATGGGATTCATGTTCGATTGTGATGGAGATTTATCTGCATCGGCAGTGATAAAAGTTGAAATGACCGTTGACGATGAAGTGGCCTGGACTGAAGAATACACTGACAGGAGACTTGCAGGGAAGATACCATTTCCTCACAATATGGGACAGCGTATCACGGGCAAAGGCACACACATTGCAAAAGTCTATATGACAATCACTGACAGCAAGCTCAAATGGAGTGAGTTAGCATGAGTTATAACATCGATAATTTATCTTTTACCATATTTGGAAGCGGTCACGATTATACGCTGCTTGATTCAGGTGATGGAGAAGTTCAGATTTTTTCTCATCCTTTTGTGCCTCTTAACTCAACCAACTATGCGGGACAGTATTATTTCATAGTACCTGATGAGAACGGAGATCCGATCGATGCAGTAAAAGATGACATCGCTCACTGTACTTTTAGCCCTGCAATCGGTGCGACATTTGACACAGCAGGCGAGCTTGAAGTTTCGTGCCATTATCACCGTGAGTATATCTACGCAGAAGAAACGATAGTCGTAGATAAAGAGGTCAAACAGATCATCGAAGTCGTAGATCATGGAACAGTAGCATCAAACTCCGGAACATGTGACCTTTACACAGACGGTTACTTATTCTTTAGACCTTCCACGATATACACAGCCATTTCCGAGAAAATGTTTGTGTATTCCGCATTGAGCGGAACAAAAGTATCATCTATTCCTTGGCGTGTTACCGAGCTTGGTAATAATACCGGCTATATGTTCGTGTCAGCCGCTGTTACCGACATATCAGAACTTGAGTATGCTGATACTTCAAACGTCACAGGTATATTTAACTTTTTAAACGGTGCGGCTGTCACAGATTATGCACCGTTAGCCGGATGGGATGTTTCCAAGGTAACAAGAATGTACCGTTTGGGGTATGGAAACAGTACCCTTTCAGATATATCTGCTCTTGCAAAATGGAATACCGAAAGCCTTGAACGTATAAGCTTACTTTTCGAAAAGTGTTATGCACTTAAGAGCCTTCACGGCTTGGAAGATTGGGACGTTTCGAACGTTTGGGAGATGTCGGGAATGTGTTACTCTTGCTCGTCACTTACCGATATCTCGGCTTTAACAAGGTGGAAGACAACCAACCTAACAACACTAGCAAACGCTTTTAACGGTTGCACATCGCTTAAAAATATCACAGGTCTTGAGAACTTCGATATTACCAAGTTGCAAAATCTTAATCGGTTTATGAGCAGTTGCGGTGTTGAATCGCTTGTGCCTTTGCTTGGTTGGTTGGGCGAAAACGCAATTACCGATATGAGCTATTCGTTTACATATTGCGGAAACCTTCTCGATTATCACGGATTAGAGAACCTTGATACATCCCATGTTACTACCTTCCGTGAGTGTTTCATGGGTAATCATAAAGTATTAAGTATAGAGGGCGTAGAAAACTTCGATGTATCAAACGCAACTGACCTTCGGTCGATGTTTGGTGACAATTGGTGGAATAGTTCGATAGAACCTATCGAGAATTGGACGTTTGCAATTGGTGCAAATTGTGATTCGATGTTTTGGGGATGTTATGATTTGTTGAGTTTGTCTGATGCAGACCTTGACCTTTCGAATTGTTCAACGATTCTTAATATGTTTTCGACTCTTCCGATGTATTGGTCGCAGTTGCTTGGGCGTAAGTGTTGGAAAGATTATTACGGATGGCATGATTATAACGGCTTTGTGACCGAGCCGGTGGAAGATATAGATCATCCGGCAATACCTTACACCAAAGATGCTTCGAATGCTCAAAACTGGATTGTAAGTGGAACAGGCTTAAGTGCTTTCGATTCTTATTGGTCTTACATACCTTCATGGAATTAAAGGGGAAAAACAATGTCGTCATTAACTCCAAATTTAGGCTTATATATGCCCGATGCGAACGATGATTACGAAGATTTCCGAAGCGAATTTAACGGAAATATGCTCATTCTTGACGGAGCAGGCGGTGGCGGTCACGTTATCGTTGATGAAAACGGCAACGATATGCCACAGGAAGCAAAGCTTCAATTCACAGGCGGCGTGAACGTAACGGATGATAACGTAAACGGAGTAACTATCGTTGATATTCTTGGCGGTGGCGGTGGCGGTGGAGTCAGCAATTTTACCGAGACTGTTTTAGCCACAGCTTCAAGTTTTACAGATATGACGGTCGATTTTTCGACCGCTTACGATGCATTCATTTTTTATACAAATGACGTAACTTATCAGAAATCGGAAAATTATTTCTTTACACGTTCTGAAATAACCGATGCCATAGACAATAACCTTGTAATCTCCATGTACCCTTACGGAGCTTCGGGTTATTGCCAATACCGAATCACCCGAAGTGGTTTGACAAGGGTAGGAAATAGTGCGGGATTTTTTGTCTATAAGATTGTCGGATTAAATTTCGGAAGTACCCCGCATGTTTATAGCACAACCGAGCAAGTCGTCGGAACGTGGATAGACGGAAAGCCGATATATGAGCGAGTTATGACGGGATTGTCTGTCGGGCAAAATGCGGGGACTAGTTACAACGTCCCAATGCCAAGCCCCGATTTAGAGCAGATTATCGACTCAACGTTAATGTCAACTACGACACAGTATAGAACCATGACACACCCCCCTACTTGGATAACAAATTCGTCCAATTTGGCTATACGAAGTCAAGAAGGCGACACTTATGACACGTTTATTATAGCCTACACGAAAACCACAGATTAACGAGGTAAAGCCATGAACGTATTACTTTTAAGAACTTACAAGAACGGAAACAAAGAAAGAACTGTAACACCTTTTAACACCCCCGAACTCGCATTGATAAACCTCTACGGAAATATGAGGGCATCAATCGCTGACGAGAATTGTGCGAAAGTTACCTGTGAACTTGTTGATGATGATGGGCACGTTGAGAAGTGTGAGCGTTATATCAGACCCGAGGAACATATACCCGAAGGAAGCGAGGGAAATGAGTGATGTGGGAAACAATAAGGGATGTATTGAATGGAACAAATGCCGGAATGGTTGTAGCAGTGCTTCTGATCGTAATAGCCATAGCGTTCTTCCTGGTCCGCACGAATACGATCCAGATTAATACGCCTTCAGTACGTATAGGGATGGCAGACCGTGAAAGAAACATCATCAGACAGCAGCAGGATTATGTATGGAACCACTTAAGGGAAGCGGAAGCAAACCTTCCGAAAGATAAGAACTATAATAAACAGCTCGGTCAGATCATTATCATGACCGCCTATATAGAATATGTTAAGTGGATATCCTTCAATCATTTATCCAGGAGCGAAGCCTATATAGGTGTGAAGCAGTCCTCATTGGTAGCCCTTATCAATTCCCTCACAGTAAAAGAAGAGTACAAGAACGAAGAGTTCATCAACTACATCAAAAATGATACCAGGGACACGATCTTAAAGTTGATTGAGATCAGAGAAGTGTTCAGAGATATGTGAAAGGAGAGAATTATGGCACTTGAAGCAGTAATGGTAACGGCAATAGTAGGTATTTGTTATCTTATCGGAATGATCGTTAAGGCATCCAAGATCAAGGACAAATGGATTCCTATCATATGCGGCATTTCGGGCGGCATCATCGGGGTTATTGCTTTCTTAATCAAAATGCCCGACTTCCCCGCACATGATATCATCAATGCAATCTGGGTAGGCATAGCCTCCGGCCTTGCATCAACAGGAGTGAATCAGATTGTCAAGCAGCTGAAGAAGGAGTGAGCCTATGAGTTTCGGAATAGACATCTCGAGATGGCAGAAAGGCTTTAACCTTGCGAATGCTCTCAAAGAAGGCTTCACATATTGTATTATCAAGGCGGGTGGAGCTGATGGCAGTTATTACAAGGATTCACAGTTCGAAAACTTCTATAATCAGTCAAAAGCACTGGGAATGAAAACCGGTGCTTATTATTTTGGATGTGCTTTCTCAACAGCTGATGCTATTAAGGAAGCAAATTATTTCATTCAGTATCTTCAGGGAAAAGACATCGTTCATGTTTATTACGATGTTGAAGGATCAATGCTCAATCAGGGCTATCAGCACTTGACTGAGATTATTGCGACATTCTGTCAGACCATGATAAACAACGGTTACGCTTGCGGAGTGTACACATCAGAGAGCCATTTTAATTCAAGGTTCAACGATAACGCCCTTGTGATGTTCCCTCATTGGGTAGCCCGTTACTCAAGCAGACCTCCCAAGCTGAAGAGCATCGCACCCGTCGAGATCTGGCAGTATGGCGGCTCGGTGAATTATATCCGTGATGCAAAGATTGCAGGAACCACAGTCGATCAGGATGAGATATACATTGATTGGGCTGACACACCCGTATATGAGCAGAAGCCGGTCATCGTTCCGGTGCAGGAGACCAAGAGCATTGACCAGCTCGCAAATGAGGTTTTGGCAGGTCTTTGGGGTAACGGAGCAATCAGAAAAGCCAAGCTGACCCTTGAAGGATATGATTATCAGAAGGTTCAGAAGCGTGTAGACGAGATCGTAGCACAGCGCAAGGAAAACAACAAAGCATATATAGTAGTAAAGGGCGATACCTTATCAAGTATCGCTAAGAGGTACAACACGACAGTTTCAACACTGGTAAGAGTAAACGGGATAACAAACCCGAACCTCATCCACGTCGGTCAGTATCTCAAGATTGAATAGAGTCCTTCGGGACTGGATGCCGTTCAGGTGTCTCCCCCTCGCATAGCCCCTGGAGCTTAGGCTCCGGGGGTCTATTTTTATATACTTAAGCAAAGACTTTAGCAGGATATATCAGCCTTAAAAGAGGATGTTTTAAAAAATGCTTGCAAAATCGGACTCTATGGCTTATAGTGAACTCTTGTGAACGGCGAATAATTCCCGTCGGAGTCATTTAATATTCAGTATTTATCAATAAAAGAAGAGGTCACTTGAGCATGAGCTTAAGCGGCCTCTCTTTTTTTATCCCATCAGACGTATTTTATCGAGCTGACGGTTCTCTTTTTCTTTCAGTTCTTCCATCCTATGAAGGTAGATTTCCTTCGTTATCTTCGAGTCATCATGTCCGAGGCGGGCAGAAATGGCTTCGAGATTCATTCCCTTGGCAGCAAGCATTGAGCAGTGAGTGTGTCTTAAGGTGTGCGGAGTGATCCTTCGTCCCAGAACTCTTTCAGAAGTCTCTCTGAGGTAAGCCGAATATGAATAATAGTTCAGCCTCTCACCTGTCGGATCAGGGAAGAAGATAACCGAGGGAGTCCCGAATATCTCTTCCTGTCGCTTTACATAATCAAATATCTTATTGATTACTTCCCGGAGTTCTTCTTGGATATAGACTTCTCTTTTAGAGGAGAAGGTCTTAGGATCTGTCAGCACTTTGTTATTGGGATCATATGTGCGGTTCACCGTGATACATGGTCCGATTAGGTCACTTTTGTTGAGACCGATGACCTCTCCGATTCTGAGTCCGCTTGCGACAAGAAGGCGGGTCATGAGGACCCATCTTTCAACATCCATATTATCGAGGAGTTTCTGAAGCTCCCAAGGTTCGAGATATTTATCCTGGATGCGTTCTCTCTTCGGAGTATCTTGGAAGTTAGAGAGCTTATCGAACAATTCTCTTGAGTCTACAAGGTCATTCCGGTAAGCCCACATCCAAAACGTCTTAAATACTTTCAGATATCCATTGAGAGTTCTATTCTCTTTCCCACTGTTTAACAGCTTGGTCCTTATATAACCCGCAGACAGATTATTCACATATGAATCACCGACCACAGCAAGGAAGCTGTTCAGCTCGATGCGGGCTTTCCTGATCGAAGAGGGCTTGAGGCTCCTCTCCATCTCTTTCAGATAAACCTCAATAGCCTCAGATAACAGGATCCTCTTATCAGAAAGATGTTCAATCTTCTCTTGGAGTTTCTTGAAAGCATCCATGCGGGCTTTCTCAGAAGTTCCCTTAACCTTCACAGATATTATCTTATCAAGTCCGGTATTCGGGTCTTTGATTCTCTCTTGAGCATATCCGCTTTTATTTATCCACATGGTCACTACCTCCGAGCCCAAGCAGCAGGCGTATATTCCTTTGCGTTATCGGATCAGCTGCATGATAAGCATCCAATAGATCCTGATCGCTTGAATTCGCATCAGTTACTCCGCAGAGTTCAGGGATAGATACATCAAGAGCTTTTGCAAGCGAATATAACATATCTACATCAGGGCTGGTTTGTCCCTTTTCCCATGCGGAAATAACAGATTGGGCTTTTCCCACTTTCTTGGAAAGGTCAGCTTGAGACATCATTATCGCTTTTCGATAGCCTATGAGTCTATTGGCGAATCTTTCTCTTTCCGTCATGCTCTATCCCTCCTTTCAAAATCATTATAAATCAACGATTAATATTTGAAAACTGATAAAAATAAAAAAATATCCAAAAAACGGTTGACAACAATCGGAAAACGGAATATATTATACCCATAATCGGAAAACCGATAACGCATACCGTAAAATATCGGAAATCCGATAAGCAATCTGAAAACGAAAGGAGAAGAGACAATGCTTGAACAGAACTTAAAGAACTACCTCAAAGAGCATGGCTACAATGTGTCAGCTGTTGCCGAGAAGTCCGGAGTAGGACGAAGACTTCAGAGAGTAGTCAATGAAGGCGCAAAGCTCCGAGCTGATGATCTCATCAAAATCACAAAGGTTCTCGGAATCAAGGTCGAGGACCTCATCAATGAGTAGTTGGTTGAGCCCCGATGATGTACGAACCACTTATAAGGTCGGAAGAACGACAGCGTTTCTTCTAATAAAAGAGTATCGAGAAGCAGGTGGGGAAATCATTCGGATCGGGAAGCTCACAAGAGTACCAGAAGAAAGATTCACAGAGTTTTTGAAAGAGAGGAGCCATGAAGCACGTAGTTAATATCATCTTTGCCTTGATTGTATTATCAGCGGTCATAGTTGCCGGAGTTGGCTCCTACCGCTCGCATCAATTCTCGATGGGAACAGAGAGCCATACATACTATGACGAAGAAGTTATTCTGATCTGTACTCCTCGGGAGTGGGTACCGCCCGAAACGGTTCCGGAGATTCACCTTTCTACATATCAGACTTACACACAAGAGGAGATATGGCTGCTAAGTCAGCTGGCAATGGCTGAGGCACGTGGAGAGGATGCAGTCGGGCAGGCACTTGTAATAAGAACAGTTCTTAACAGGTGCGAGAAGACAGGAAGAAGCATTGAGGAAGTCATCTATGCAAGAGGACAGTTCGCAACAGGAACCATTGGGAACTATGAACCGAACGAAAACAACCTCGAAGCGATCAGGATGGTTATTTACGAAGACTGGGACGAATCAGAAGGATGTATCTACTTCAATGCACATGGTTATTCGTTAGGAAAGCCGCTGTTCAAACACGGCGGGCACTACTTTAGCAAATAAGGGGGATTTACAGATGCTTAACGTTTATTTGAGCGGACCTATCACCGGCACCGAGGATTTTAAGGACAGATTCGAGTTTGGAGAAATAAAGGTCAATCAGAAGTTTAGAAACACAGCGAGAGCGATCAATCCCGTTAAGATAGCAGAGCAGCTTCCTGAGAACATTACATATGAAGCAATCATGCAGATCTGCTTCGACACTATCAACAGCTGTGACATCGTTCTCTTAATGCCCGGATGGGAAGATTCAAAAGGTTGTAACCAGGAATATGGTTACGCAATCGGAATAGGAAAAGAGGTAGTCAAATGGGAAGAGTGGTTTTAGAAGACCTGCTGAATCTCATGACCGGTCCCGACATCATCAGGATCAAGCAGAAGGATGATGACGAGCTTTTATATGAAGGCTTTTGGGGAACCTTAAGAGATCATAAGCACTGGCTTATCACACCGTATGAACTCCGCACCGTGAAAGAGTATCACGTAGCAGCGGAGATAAGACATAAGAACTGGAAGGAACTCGGCCTTGCCGCTCCGATGATGCCTGAAGAGCAGGCCCAGTATAACTTCATGGATATGCAGGTGAATATCATTCACGAAATATGGATATAAGAAAAGGATCGCCGGCAAGCGATCCCTCCCAAGGACATTAAAACTGATAAAGTTGACATAATCATTATACGTCCTTGGGGTTGAAAAGTCAATTTTAAAAAGGGCTTCAAACCTTTTTAATTCGTTCATTAGGATATTAAACTTACGTAACCTTAAGGAGTAAATCTTGTACACAAAAGTTACTTATGATCTGGGAGAGGTCAGAGAGATCCAAAAGTATATCCCTGGGAACTATGGAGCTCCCGGATGTGCAAGGGAGCGGAAGAGAAAAAGAACTCCTGCAGAGATAAAAGCTCAGAACGAGAGGAACAAGAGAAGAAAAGTTCAGAGGCTCATCATGGCGAACTTCGGAGAAGGTGATCTCCATGTAACACTCACCTACCGGAAAGAGGAGAGACCCGAGACAGCAGAGATGGCGAACGCCTTGAGAGCAAAGTTTCTTTCAGAGCTGAGAAAAGGATTCAAGAAAACAGGAGTCGAGCTCAAATATATCGGAGTCACCGAAATAGGATCCCGTGGAGCAGCACATCATCACATCATTGTGAACAATCCCGAGGGGATGGATGTCATCAAGCTGATTCAGAAGTCGTGGAAACATGGTCATGCTTATTACTCAGCCTTGTATGAGGATGGAGAATTTGAACAGCTTGCCGATTATCTGCTCAAGGGAGAATCCGACAAGGGAGCCTCTTATACCAGATCAAGAAATCTTAAGATCCCGGAGCCCAAGAGGGAGCTCGTCAGAAGTAAACGGTGGAAGGACCCGCCGACAGTTCCCAAGGGATGGGAGATCATCAAAGAAACAGTCTTTAACGGCATCAATCCCGTAACAGGTTATCCGTATCAGAGATACATGATGAGGAGAATCCATGACAGTCAACATTTACATTCACCAAACAATCAAAGGACCGGCAAGGCAGGAAGGGATAGGGATATTCGTCCTGGAGGCGATAACTCCGCAGGGCCCGTTCACAAAGACCTTCAAGGAAAAGATAGAGGCAAGCGAGAACGAGGCATGGATGAGGATTCTTGGATTAGCGCTGAGCCATATGACACACCCTTCGGACCTTAACCTTTACTTTGATTCACAGTGGCTTGGCGCAGCTGTCGAGGATTGGCTTCCGAAGTGGCGGGAAAATCATTACCTGTCAGCAAAGGGAAAGCTCATCAAGAACGCAGACCTCTGGGAAGAGATCGGCACAGCACTCGCACAGCAGAACGTAACGGTCAAGGTCGGGGTTTCACATTCATACAGAACTTGGTTAATCAATAACGCAAAAACCGCATAAAGATTCAATCGGAGGAGGAATCACATGAAGGACATTTTCACAAAATACGGCGAATTTAATTCCGCAGACGAGATCAATGAAGCAGTAAAGAATCAGCTCGCAAATGGGGACATCGATGCGATAAAGGAAATCGCAGAAGAGAACGGCATCGATCCTGATGATGCAGAGGACTTCATCACCGGCGGTTGGGACAGAATATGTTCACCCACTTCCGCAGCGCTCGGAAAGATAATCGTTGAATCCGAGGCTATGCAGATTACCGGAATCATGAAGGACTGGATCAGATACATTCAGATGTGCATTTCAGAGTCTCAGGAGTTTGCAGTAGCGGTCAGATCCAAAGGCAAGAGCCTCGCAGGAGCTCTCGGAGCAATCCTCAAAGAGTCAGAGAAGCTGATG
>Ga0265298_10008304_pt1 | contig 12489 bp, 16 predicted proteins | sample AusTroGonzalo_MG_3_FD_193486 | JGI IMG/M metagenome (GOLD analysis project Ga0265298, IMG submission 193486) | Bovine rumen microbial communities from tropical cattle in Woodstock, Queensland, Australia - Gonzalo_01 | ecosystem: Host-associated > Mammals > Digestive system > Stomach > Rumen ... | reverse complement strand
GCGATCACATTCCCTCCCTCGGCCCCTGCACCGGGACCGAGCTCTACCAGCCAGTCGGAATGCGACAGCACCTGCGTGTCATGGTCGACCAGTACGATGGAGTTCCCGTCCATCACAAGGTCGTCCATGACCCCGAGCAGCCCTTCGATGTTGGCGGGATGCAGTCCGATCGACGGTTCGTCCAGAACGTACAGGACGCCGGTGGTCCTGTTGCGGACCGACCTGGCGAGTTGGGTGCGCTGCCTCTCCCCGGTCGAGAGCGTGGATGCGGGACGGTCGAGGGTCAGGTATCCCAATCCCAGGTCCAGAAGGCGTCTGGAGGTGTCGTGGAAGGACTCGCATATGCTGACGGCCATAGGCCTCATGTCCTCAGGCACGGAATCTGGTACGCCTCCTACCCATTCCTCCAGTTCCGACAGGGACATCTCGCACACCCTGTCCAGTGATATGCCTCTGAGCAGGGGTGCACGAGCCTCCTCTGAGAGCCTGGTCCCTTTGCAGCAGGGGCATGTCCCCATCTTCAGGAACCTCTCGACCCTCTTCATCCCCTTCTCGTCCTTGACCTTGGAAAGGGCGTTCTCGACGGTGTAGACCGCGCTGTAGTATGTGAAATCCATCTCCCCGGCGTTCCCGGACTTCTCGTTGTAGTAGAGGAGGTGGTGCTTCTTCGGCTCGCCGTGCAGGACGAAGTCCTTCTCCTTCTCGGTGAGGTCCCTGTAGGGGACGTCCGTGCGGACCCCGTTGTCCCTGGCGATGTCCTTCATGAGCGACCACATTAGGGTCTGCCATGGCAGCACCGCTCCCTCGTCTATGGTCTTCGATTCGTCCACCAGGGTGGATTCGTCCACCTCGTGTACGATCCCGGTGCCTCCGCATTCCCTGCAGGCGCCGGTGCTGTTGAAGGCGAGGTCCTCCGCACTGGGAGGGTGCACCTCCGCACCGCAGACGGGGCAGAATATGTCTATCATGGCTGCGAAGTTGATGTTAGGCTCCAGGTAGTGGCCGTTGGGGCATCTGTGGTTGGCCAGTCTGGAGAACATGAGCCTTATGCTGTTCAGAAGCTCCGTGGAGGTCCCGAACGTGCTCCTTATCCCGGGGACGCCGGGACGCTGGTGGAGCGCCAGTGAGGCAGGCACGTAGCGTATGTCGTCCACTTCGGAACGGGAGGCCTGCGTCATGCGCCTCCTGGTGTATGTGGAGAGGGCCTCGAGATAGCGCCTGGAGCCTTCCGAGTAGAGCGTCCCGAGGGCCAGCGAGGATTTTCCCGAACCCGATACCCCTGCGATTCCGACTATCCTGTTCAGCGGTATGTCCACGTCGATGTTCTTCAGATTGTGGATCTTCGCTCCGCGTACCTCAATATGGTCAGGGATCTCCAAACGATGCACCTGCCAACGGTATCGTACAGGATAGATAAACGTAGTAGGATGGGGATATTGTAGAAGAATGGGGTCGGGAGAGGGGATCGAACCCCCGTATGCGGATCTGCAGTCCGCCACATAGCCACTGTGTTACCCCGACGCTGGGTCGTAGCATTAGTTGACCGTATTTATTGATATCGTTCGCTTCTTTTTATACAGGGCATCGCCCCTCTTGAAAGCTTCGAATCCGCCCTTGGCATCGCCTTTCTTGAACAGCAGCTCTCCGAGGTCGTACCAGGACTTGGCATCGTCGGGATTGAGCTCCAGGCGTATCCTCAGATGTTCGATGGCGTCGTCCAGCTTCCCCTTCTCGGCGAGGGTCTTGCTGTACTCGCGTCCGTTGGTCTCCTCGTCCCTTACGCGCATCATCTCCATCTGCGCCTTGTTGAGGATGACCCTGATGGCGTTGTCCGAGATCCAGGGATATCTGCTCTGGACGATCCTCTTGAAGGGTTCGACCTCGGCCTCGTCTATCCTGCACTCCTTGCCCTTGAAGATCTTCCTGGGGACGTCGACGGCCATGCTCCCGTGGATGACCGTGACGTGGTCGGCCTGAGTCATCCTTCACCTGAACTTGACGACGCGGCCGCAGGCGTCCCTTCTGGAGACGCCGAACTCCGTGAGCTGCGCAATCTGGTCCTTCTTGAAGACCGGCCCGTCCTTGCAGATGCGCTTGTCGTCCATGACGCAGCATCCGCAGACGCCGGCTCCGCATTTCATGTATCTCTCGAGGGACAGCTGGCAGTCCTGGTCCAGCTCCTCGCACGCCTTGTATGTGAAAAACAGCATGACCTCGGGTCCGCAGGCGACTATGTAATCGTAGGACTTCTCCTTCAGCTTCTCCTTCATCAGCTGGACAGCGTTGCCGTGGAATCCCTTGCTGCCGTCGTCCGTGGCGATCCACAGGTTGGCGGCATGCTTCTCGGCCCTGTCCAGCATTATGAGGTCCCTGTCGGAACGCGCTGCGATGATCGTGTCCGCCCCGGTCTGGACGACAGCGGGCATGACCGCGGCCGTACCCACTCCGCCTCCGATGATGAGGATGTTCCTGTTAGATAGGTCGAAACCGTTCCCGAACGGCCCCCTGATGGAGAGCCTGTCGCCCTCCTTGAACTCGTGGAGCCTCCTCGTGGCCTCCCCGATGGCCTTGACCGTGATGCTCTTGGTGTGCTCGCAGATGCCTGAGACGGACATGGGGATCTCGTCCGTGCCTGGGATCCAGATCATGATGAACTGTCCCGGCCTGACCTCCGCGTCCCAGTCGAAGACGAACGTCTTCGTGTCGTAGCATTCGTCTATGATCCTCTTGATTGTGACCACTTCACTCATGGGCAGCACCTACCATCGATTCTATCGAGGAATAGCCGTATTCCTCCATGAAGGCGGACAATCCTTCATTGACCTGTTGGAAGACCTCCAGCCCCCTGGTCCCTACCGCGCTCCCTATCTGGAAGGCGCTGGCGCCCGCCATGATATACTCCGCGGCATCCCTCCAGTCCGATATGCCGCCGACCCCTACCAAGGGGATGTCCAGCACGGACTTCAGATCGTAGACCGCCCTGACGCCGACGGGCTTGACCGCCTCTCCGGACAGTCCGCAGAACTTGTTGCTCATGATCGGTCTGGCGAACTCGGGCGAGATCACCATGGCCTTCAGCGTGTTGATCGCTACGACGGCGTCCCCTCCGGCATCCTGCACAGCCAATCCTATCTTGGTCAGGATGTGGGTGTTGGGGGTGAGCTTGGCCCATACAGGGATGGATACGGATGATTTCACAGCGGATACGATCGACCTCACCATCTCGGGGTCCGTCCCGACCTCCATGCCGTACCCCTTCGCATGGGGGCATGAGAGGTTCAGCTCCACGGCGCATGCGCCGTAGTCCTCCATCTTGGCTGCCAGTTTGGAGAAGTCCTCGGGTCCCGCTCCGTAGATGGAACCGATGACCTTCCCCTTGGGGACGGCGACCTCCATCTCTTCCTTGAACAGCTCGATCCCGGGGTTCGGCAGCCCCATGGCGTTGACGTATCCTCCCCTTACCTCCATGAAGCACGGGTTGTCGTGACCCGGATTGGGCTCCAGCCCTATGGATTTGGTGACGACTGCACCTGCTCCGGATTCCAGTACGCGTACCAGGGAATCCCCTGTCTCATCCATTATCCCGGATGCTATCATGCCCGGTCTCTCCAGGGCGATGCTTCCGACGGCGGTCTTCAAGGATACCATGATTGGCCGATGGCTTACTCCGATATTAGATTATTCGGGGATATCCTTATTAACGGCCCGTAGGATTGAGAAATATGGACATGGGATCCGTCAGGAAGGACTTTCCGACCATCCGCAAGAATCTGGGGATATACTTGGACAACGCTTGTCAGTCCCTCAGGCCGGACCAGGTCATCCAGGCGATGACGGATTACTACGAGAGCTATCCCGCATGCGGCGGTCGCAGCGTGCATTCCATGGCCACGAAGGTCTCAGTGGCGGTCGACGACTGCAGGGAGACGCTGGCCTCGTTCTTCAACACGAAGGATCCCGAGTGCTACATCTTCACGAAGAACACGACCGAGGGACTCAACACGGCCGCTTTCGGCCTCGGTCTGAAGAAGGGGGATGTCGTAGTGACCACCGATGCCGAGCACAACTCCAACCATGTGCCGTGGCTCAGGCTTAGGGATGCGAAAGGCATCGAGCGCAGGTTCTCCAGATCCGGCAGGACCGGCGAGTTCGACATCGAGAACTTCAAGGCCTGCATGGACAGGAAGGTCAAGGTCGTATCCGTCCAGCATTCCAACAACGTCACCGGATGCTCCGTCCCCGTGAGGGCGGTCACCGAGATCGCACACGACTACGGTGCGACAGTTATCATCGACGGCGCCCAGGCCGCTCCCCATATGCCCGTGGACCTTTCCAGGATCGATGCGGACATCTACTGCTGCTCCATGCACAAGATGCTCGGCCCCAGCGGGATGGGTGTGATGTACGGGAAGAGGGAGGTGCTGGAGAAGCTCGAACCCCTGACAACGGGAGGCGGGACCGTCGGACTCACCACCTACGACACCGTCAATATGGCGCCGATCCCCGACAGGTTCGAGGCGGGCCTCCTGAACTACGCGGGTATAATCGGCACGAAGGCCGCACTGGACTACCTCTCGAAGATCGGTATGGATAACGTCGAGGCATGGGACACCCAGCTCATGAAGAGGGCCATGGGCAGTCTGGAGGACATCAAAGGCCTTCATCTGGTCGGACCCGAGCAGCCCGGCAAGAGGTGTGGGGTCCTATCCTTCAACATCGACGGGCTGGTATCGCACGATATCGCGATGATGCTGGACAGCATGGCCGGCGTGATGATCCGCTCCGGTATGCACTGCGCACATCCATTCTATGTCTCCAGAGCGATAGACGGCAGCGCCAGGGCCTCTACGTACCTGTACAACAGCCCCGAGGAGATGGATGTCTTCACGGAGACCGTCAGGAAGATCGCAGAGACCTTCGGCGAGTGACCGTGACCGTATCCCTCCAATTTAGTTGGAACTCGCCCTGATAGCTGGTCGTTGAGACCCGTTTCTTGTTTCCGTCATGCAGCTCCACGAACCCGTCATGCACGAACACGGTGCATCCCTCGGGGAGTATCCTGCCTCCATCGAGCACTATGGAATCGCTCCCGGACGACTGGAAGACGTCCAGCATGTAGGCGAACCTGTCGACCAGCTGGCCGTCCATGGCATCCCTGTCGTTTTCGTATATGCCGTCGAGAACGCCGGTGACCGATGCGATCAGCACCACGCCGCACACGCAGAGGGTGACCCTGGAGAGGGTGAACTCTATCATATCCCTCTCACCGAGACCCCTTCGGTAGCGTTCGATATCTCGACCATGACGGACCCGGTCAGGAGGGTCTCCTCACCGATGACAGGACGTGCGAGGAGCAGCCTGTCTACCTGTTCACCGTTCATCAATATGCGTATGATGTACCCTTCCTCGCCGCCTAATGACAGACCTCCCCCGTCGGGTATGTCGATCTGGTGCCATGTCCTGTATCCGGGGCCCTTCGACCCTACAGCTTCCAGCCTGTCCGCCAGGTCGCGGGCGCACGATACCATCCTCTCCTCATCCATCCCGTCCTGGATGTCCCCTACCGAGCTCATGATCGGAGGGACCATCAGTGCGAGTATCATGAAGGAAACGGTCAGTTTCAACGGCAGACCTATGACCCCCTCCCTGGAGCGGATCATACGATCACTCCGGGGACCTCCTCGGTGTATGTGTCGTATCCGGATTTGTAAGCGGAAATCTTCAGTGCTATCGTCCTCATGGGGTAGTCTCCCAGCAGCCACCCTCTGAGTGTGGCCCTCCCGTCGGAACCGGTGACCACATCGTGCTCTTTGCCTTCCGGATGGTAGACCTGGCTGTTCACTATGCGGAGCGTGACCCCGCCCATGGGTTCGCCGTCCTCATCTAGGACGCATACGTGTATGTCCGGGATCTCGCCGTCCTCGATGTAGACGATGTTCTCCCCGACGTTCAGAGAGCTGATGTAGCTGGGGGTATCGATGTTCCCCATCCATCCCATGATGACCGCGCTGCCCATGGTCGCCACCATGATGACAATCATGAGCTGCAGCGGAAGGCCCTCTATGCCTCCCTTGTCGTTTCCCTTCAGTTTCCCGAGCAAAATATCACTCGGGAGGTGTTTCGTCTGTACAGAATATAAAGGTGCGATACTGCGGTCAACGTGGCATGCCGATCGGTACCCTGGAGAGGACGGTGTGCTTAGCCCCCTGGGGGCTCAGTTCCGACCTCATGACGAGGACCTCATCGCATAAGAAGGACTCCAGTTCCTTTCCAGAATACTTCTCGATGAACGGTCTGGGGTCCATGGGCCCGGTGCACCTCCCGACCGTGATATGGCTCTTGAACGGTTTCTCGTCGAAGGATATGTTGGCCGCCTTGAGGTTGGCCGCTATCCTGTCGGATACGCCCTTCAGGACATCGCGTGGCTCCGCCCCTATCCAGAGGACTGAAGGCCTCTCGGGTCTGGGGAAGCATCCCGCGCCACCTATGGTTATCGTGAACGGTTCCATGCCTGCGACGGCGTCGGCCACGGCCTTGACGACCTTCTTGGTCTTCCCATCGTCGATGTCCCCGATGAACCTCATGGTGATATGCATCTGCGACAGCGGGGAGGGCCTGACGTTGTCCGTCCTTTTCATATCCGCCAGCACCGGGGAGAGGGCATCCCTGTCCTTTACCGGTATGGAGATGAACATCCTGATCTTCATAGCCTGTCCTTCTTGATGGCTTCCAGCAGTCCGGTGCATCCGGCGGAGATGTCCTCGTACGCCTTGTCGAAGTCCAATGTGAAGTACGGGTCGTCGACGATCCCCCCGCCCGCATAGTCCATAAGGAGCCTCACGGTGCATCTGGGCTCGGGACAGAGCATCCCGATGTTCTCCATGTTCTCGTCGTCCATGGCTATGATGTAGTCGAACTCGTCGAAGTCCCTGGGTTCGAGCTGCCTGCTCTTCTTCCCGGCGCAGGATATCCCGTGCCTCCTCATGACCTCGGCGGAACGCCTGTCGACGGGGTCGCCGATGTGGAAGCCGCTCGTCCCCGCTGATTCCACGTAGATCTTCCCGCTGAGTCCCTCCTTCTCCACCATGTCCTTGAAAACGAATTCGGCCAAGGGGCTGCGGCAGATGTTGCCGTGGCAGACGAAGAGAACATTGACTGTCATGGGATCGCCCGAACAACGGTCTGGAAGTACAATAAGGTGGCGCTTTCAACCGGGAGCTAAGGACACCTCTAATGAGTATCAGCGTAAACCCTTTTAATCCTGAAACGTTACGATTTTCTGCAGTGGAACGAGGATACAGCCCGGAGGACTTCTTTTGGACGATTTGATGATTGCGACAGCGGTGTTGACGTTACTCGCCGGTATCGGTGTTTTCCTCACCGCCTGCATCATGCTCAGTTCCAACCTGGAATCGTTGAGCAGCGGTAAGCTCAAGAAGATGTTCGCGAAGGCATCCAAGAGCAAGCTCTACGGTGTCGGTATCGGTACCGTCGGAACCGCTGCGATCCAGAGCTCCGGAGCCATGACCGTCATGGTCATCGGATTCGTGAATGCGGGAATCATGACGCTGCCCCTCGCGGCCACGATCATCTACGGTGCGAACATCGGAACCACCATAACCGCACAGCTCGCCGCCATCGGAATGTTCAGCGACGATGCGATCTCCCTCGCACTCATCTTCTCAGCACTCGCCGGAATAGGCGCTTTCATCATGTCCTTCTCGAAGAAGGAGAAGACCAAGGTGTGGGGAGGCGTCATCGCGGGATTCGGACTGCTGTTCGTCGGTCTGACGATGATGGCGTCCTCGATGTCGGAGTTCGCGGAGCTCCCGGAGGTCGTGGAGTTCCTGGCAGGCATCGACAACATATTCCTGCTCCTGATGATCGGTATCCTGCTGACCGCTCTGGTGCAGAGTTCGTCCGTCGTCACCACCCTGGCGATCACCATGGTCGTCACAGGTCTCATCGACCTCGAGCAGGGTATCTATCTCACCATGGGATCCAACATCGGTTCCTGTGTGGTCGCCATCATCGCCGGATTCTCCGGCGGACTCAACGCCAAGCGTACGGCGGTCATACACCTGCTGTTCAACGTCTTCGGAGTGGCCATCTTCGTCATAGCCGGTATGGTCCTCGGCGCGTTCGGGACCGGATACGCCACAATGTTCGAGACCATCTTCCCCGACGTGCCCTCCACCCAGCTGGCCATGTTCCATACCTTCTTCAACGTGGTCACCGTGCTCATCATGCTGCCGCTGACCAACCTGCTCATCAAGCTGGTCATGAGGCTCGTTCCCGAGAGGGCGGAGGAGGAGGGAGGGGAGTTCACCCCCAAGCTGTTCTACATCAACGCCTACATGCTCAGGACCCCGCCAATGGCGGTCCAGCAGGTCATGAACGAGGTGGTCAACATGTCGCACATCGCCATGGATAACTACCGCATCGCGTGCCATATGATCCGTACCATGGACTTCGAGGAGATGGACAAGTTCTGCAACAACGAATAGGAGCTGAACTATCTCAACAAGGCCATCGCGAGGTTCCTGGTCAAGCTGTCGGAGAACAAGCTGTCGGAGAGGGACCAGATCTATGTCTCGACCGTTTACCATACCATCTCCGACCTGGAGCGCATAGGTGATTACTCGAAGAACATCATGGAGTACGCCCAGAGGATGCAGGAGCAGGGGAGCAGGTTCTCGGACGTCGCCACCCAGGAGATCATGGAGATGCAGGCCCTCATCGAGCAGCTCTACGACAAGATCGAGATCGCCTACACAGAGACAAGCGAGACCGCTCTGGAGGCTGCCTACGACATAGAGGAGCACATAGACATCATCACCGAACAGATGGCCCACAACCATGTCTCCAGGCTCAACGAGGGGATATGCACGCTGGACGTCGGTTCGGAGTTCCTCGCGATGACCTCCGATTCGGAGAGGGTGGCGGACCACCTCATCAACATGGGGAAGGTCATCAGGCTCTACGCCTGATCGGACGTAGGCCGTCTTTATGCGCCTGCCGTTCTTCACGCGTCCGTAGAACATCTCGACCATCTCGCAGTCGTCCGGCCCCAGGTCCCCCAGTTTGTAGTTGAATCTGGAACGGGCTATGGTGAATGTCCTGTCCGTACGGACGGTGGAGGACGAATCCAGCATGACCTCGTAAGGGTCCACGAGTTTGATGTCGGTCTCCGGATGGTGGCCGTGGGAGGTGACCATGAACACGATGAAATCGTCGCCCTTCCTGTCCAATACGATCGCTGGGCGGTTCTTCGCTCCCATGGAGCCGTCGAAGTCCACCTTGGCGTTCCAGACCTCCATCGGTCTTGGTGTGGAGGTGTCCGCCTTGTACTTCATCGTATCACGCGAGGAAGCTGTAGTATATCGCGCTCAGGATGAATGCGAGTAGTCCGAAGAGCATTCCGACCTTGGCTTTCTTCTGCGCCTTGTGGGGGTCCGAGAAGACCTTGTAGGCGCAGTAGAAGAACGTGATGTCCGCGAGGATGACGGAGTAGTAGAGGTAGTTCCCGGGGTCGTCCACGAGGGGATACCAGCTCAGGATCGGTCCCGCTATGTAGAACACGGATGCGACTATGGATGCGTTCCTCACGCCGATGGACATGGGGAGCGTCCTCCTCCCGACATCCGAATCCATGTCCTCTATGTCCTTGGAGATCTCCCTTCCGACGGTCACCAATGCGGCCATTCCGCCCACGGCGATGTTGGAGGTCCAATCCCCTACCAGGGCCCCGGCCAGCAGGAATACCATCCCCGTCATCACGGCGATGGTCACGTTCCCTATGAAGCCGCGCTGCTTGGAGAACATCTCGTACGAGAACATCAGTACGACGGCGATCACCACTATGGCTATGCAGCTGACGTCCATGGTGAGCAGGGAAAGCAGGGCGGACAGCACCAGCATGCCGACGCCAACGTTCCTGGCCTGTACGGGGGTGAGCTCACCGGACGGTACGGGGCGTGTGGGGTGCGCGGTCCTGTCGATCTCCACGTCTATGTAGTCGTTGAGCGAGTTGCCTCCGGCTATGAAGCAGAAGACCACGAAGAACCCAATAATCAGATTGCTCCAGTAGTCCGCCATCGATGTGCCTGCCGCCATGAATGCGGCTATCAGGATGGCGAAGGAGCCGATCAGGGTGTTTCCGAGCCTGAACAGCCGAAGGTACTTGTTCATACGGCTTCAACGCAGAGGAGATATAATTTCGTTTGTCGATGGACGGTCGCTGATGTCGAACATAGGTTTATCTTTAACATGCTTATATCGATGACATCGGGTGTATGGCACATGGCTTCGGGCGACCTTTTCCAGATTACAAGCAACGACTTGGTCGCCCTGGTACTCGTCTATGCCCTGATCGTGGCCGTCCTGGCGTTCGCCCTGATCCTTCAGAAGAGGACAGGCGACAGGTACGACATACGCAAGATAATCCATATCGGGATAGGTAACTTCGTGTTCATCTGGTGGATGTTCGAGAATGCATGGGTCATGGAGGTTTTCTTCGCCATACCCTTCGCGATCATCCTTTTCATCGCCATGCTGAAGGACAACGCGATATCCAACTCCGCCCTCGGAGACATATCCAACAACAAGGGCCACAAGCCAGGGCTCTTCCTGTACGTGATCAGCATAGTGATACTGATCGCCCTCTGCTTCGAGGAGCACTGGGCCGCCGCCTCAATAGGCATCGTGGCGATGACCTGGGGGGACGGTTTCGGGAGCATCATCGGCAAGAGGTTCGGAAAGCACAAGCTGGTGGAGGGCAAATCCCTGGAGGGGACGCTGGCCGTGTTCCTGGTGACCGCGGCCGTATCCATGATCCTTATGGCGTTCCTGGGCGTCATGCCCCTTCCGGACGGCAGCGGTATCAGACTGGTCGCAGACATCCCCATCTGGGCATGCTGTGTGATCGCGGGTGCCGTGGTGTCGCTCACCGAGATGTTCACGCCCGGATCGATAGACAACCTGGTGAACAGCATGGCCGTCACCGCGGTGATGGTCCTTCTGGGGCTGTGATGTCATGACGTGGTTCGCTGTAGACGGGATGGACGGTTCGGGGAAGACCACATCGTCCGATTTCATCCGTGAGCAGCTGAGGGAGGAGGGCAGGAAGGTCCTCGAGATTACACATCCCAACCAGGAGACCTCTTTCGGAAGGACCGCGGCCAGATACCTCCTCAAGGACGGCAAGGGCGCTGTAATGGTCTCAACCCTGTTCTATATCCTGGACGTACTTCATTCCCTGAGGGTCAGGAGGAAGCACGGCAAGGAGTACGACGACATCATATTCGTGAGGTACAGTCTCGCGGCGGCGTACATGCCCGAGAAGCTCTGCAGGCCGCTGTACAAGATCATAGAGTTCTTCCTCCCAGTGCCTGATGTGAAGATCTATGTGGATGTGGAGCCCAAGATAGCCCTCGAGAGGATATACGCCAGGGGCGAGGAGCTCGAGACCTTCGAGACGGAGGAGAAGCTCGAGAAGACCCGCCGCAGGATGAAGCTCATCACGGACACATGGATCACCATAGACAACTCCGGAACCCCGGAGGAGACCCATGAGCAGACCAGGCAGATACTCCAGCAGGTGAGAGGTGAAAGGGATGCACGATCCGACCCATAAGTTCGAAGGGACCATATCCCCGGAGACCGAGAGGAGGGCGATGCTCATATCGCTGATAGGCCAGCCCCCGTTCCTCGCTATACTGCCCTTCGTCGCGATAAGCATAGACCGGTCCGACGACCTGGTCCAGGGAATCATCAGTTCGGCGGTGGCCATCCTGGCTTCCGTCGTCGTACCGATGGTCATCATAATGTACTTCTCATGGAGGTACGGGAACAGCGACAAACTGGATGTCGAAAGGAGGGAGGACAGGTACATCCCGCTTCTGGCCGGCATCGCAGGTTACATCATAGGTGCGGTCCTCCTCTACATACTGGACGCGCCATGGATGGTCACGGTCCTGATGATATGCTACGCGGTTGTCACAGCGGCGATCCTGCTGGTGACGCTCCGCTGGAAGATCAGCATACACACGTGCGGGGTCATGGGTCCGACCATGGCCTTGGCGATGGCGTTCTGGCCCTACGGCCTGCTGTACACACTTCTGCTCCCGCCGATCGTCTGGAGCCGTTACGTCCTGAAGAAGCACACCCCTCTGCAGCTCGCCATGGGCGCCATACTGGGTGTTGCCCTGACAGCCGTCCTGTTCTGGCTCCTGCTATGATCAGATGCGGGGTATCACGACATACATCAATACGAAAAAGGCTAGGAAGGTCGCTGCCAGGATCCATGTCATGAGGGACAGGCTCTTCGATTTCTTGGTGACTATCATTCCGATCACGTATGCTATGAATCCGAATGCGATACCGTCGGTGATCGAACCGGAGAGTCCCATCATGAATATCGTCAGGAACGCAGTAGCCACGTTCACGGGGTCGTCCCACTGGATCTGCTTCATATTCACGATCATCATC
>Ga0265298_10008303_pt1 | contig 12491 bp, 10 predicted proteins | sample AusTroGonzalo_MG_3_FD_193486 | JGI IMG/M metagenome (GOLD analysis project Ga0265298, IMG submission 193486) | Bovine rumen microbial communities from tropical cattle in Woodstock, Queensland, Australia - Gonzalo_01 | ecosystem: Host-associated > Mammals > Digestive system > Stomach > Rumen ... | reverse complement strand
GAAAATTTGAGACTGAACGCTAAACGATGAGACAAAATTGCATACGATGCGCTATTGATTGAAGGGGAAAAGTCTGATAATGTTATCGTGCCAGGTTTGGCAGAGGGCATCGACGCAATACGCGCCGGTGCTTTTTCTATTCTATTCTGCAAGGAGGCTGCTTATGGTAATCCTAATCATCACAGACGGATTGTTCATCATCATATACGTTGATGCGTATGTGAAGCCGGTTATGGAGGAGGTATGCCTATGGCCCCCACAGTAACGGCGCTTGTGAACCAGAAGGGCGGCGTTGCCAAGAGCACTAGCTGCATCAATCTGGGCGCTGCGCTTGTACAGGAGGGCAAGCGAGTTCTTCTGGTGGACACAGACCCGCAGGCATCAATGACGATTTCCCTGGGCAATCCGCAGCCGGATAATCTTCCGGTCACACTGGCTGATCTCATGACCAAGGTTATGAACGATCAGACTCCCGTCCCCGGCGAAGGCATTATCCATCATCCTGAGGGTATGGATCTGATGCCGTCCAGCATCGCACTGGCCGGCACGGAGGTTTCCCTGGTGAACGCCATGAGCCGGGAATCAATGCTCAAGTATGTCCTGAATGAATATAGGAAGGATTACGATCATATCCTGATCGATTGTATGCCTTCCCTGGGCATGCTGACCATCAACGCACTGGCTGCTTCCAACAAGGTGATCATTCCTGTTCAGGCAAACTACCTTTCCGCGAAAGGCCTAGAGCAGCTGCTTCAAACCATCGCAAAGGTACGGCGGCAGATCAATCCAAAGCTGGAGATTGACGGGATTCTGCTGACAATGGTGGATAACCGGACAAACAACGCACGGATGATCAGCAACCTGATCCGGGACGCATACGGCGGTAAGATCAAAGTGTTTGAAACAGAGATTCCACATTCCGTCCGTGCGGCTGAGATCAGTTCTGAAGGGAAAAGCATCTTTGAGCACGATCCCGGCGGCAAAGTCGCCAATGCGTATCACGCTCTGACGAAGGAGGTGATGCAGCATGAAGCCGAACGGATCAAACATAAGCCTGACCCCGTACGATGACATCTTCTCCACGGAACAAAGCCGAAACGGTGCCGCGCCGGAGCAGATTCAGAAGATTCCGATTACAGAGCTGTTTCCTTTTAAAGATCATCCTTTCAGCGTTGTCGATGACAAGCGCATGATGGAAATGGTGGAGAGCGTCAAAGAATTCGGAGTCATGATTCCGCTTATCGCAAGGCCTCTGGACGGCGGCGGATATGAGATCATCTCCGGTCACCGGCGCAAACACGCCTGTGAACTGGCCGGGATTGAGGAAGTGCCTGTGCTTGTCCGGAACCTGGATAACGATGAAGCCACCATTCTTATGGTTGATTCCAATCTTCAGCAGCGGGATGAGATCCCTCCCACTGAGCGCGGGCGTGCTTATCAGATGAAGCTGGAAGCGCTGAAACACCAGGGAAAACGGCAAGAATTAACTTCTTCCCAAGTTGGGAAGAAGTCAGGATGGGCAATAGAACAAGTGGCTGATGACGTTGGCCAGAGTCGTATGCAGGTGCATCGGTATATCCGCCTGAATAACCTGAATCCTGAACTACAGGAAATGGTGGATGAAGGGCGGTTAGCGCTGACTCCCGCTGTTGAACTCTCTTACTTGAACCCTTCTGACCAGAGAGATGTTGCAGTTGCTTTGGAAGAAACGCAGAACACTCCGTCACTTTCCCAAGCGCAACGTATCCGAAAAATGAGCGAAAGCGGCGAAGCAACCAAGGAAAAGCTCACTGACATCATGATGGAAGAGAAAAAACCGTTACGGGACTCCATCACGCTGAGCCATGATACGCTGAAAAAGTACTTTCCCAAGTCCTATTCCATCCAGAAGATTGAGCAGATCATTATCAAGCTCCTGGAAAACTACCTGAAAAGGCAGCGGGAAAAGGAACAATCCAGATGACGGTAAAGAGGCCGTCTTTTTTTATGCCCTTCCAACGTGCGAAAGGAGGAATTGCCTTTGAGATTGCCCAATAACCGTTTTTCTCTGTTTCTGCTGTTTCTGTTGTTTATAGCCGGTGTTACGATGATCGTGATCCCCATAATTTCACAGCAGCAGGAAATCTCAGCGGATGACAATATATACGCGCTTCTGGCGGAAGAAATACAGGCTCAGGTTGCTGAGGCCCAAGAAACTGAAGACCTGCCGGAAGACAGTCAGCAGGAAGAAACAGAAACGGAGCCGGAAGAAATAGAACCACCTGCGGAAGAGCCTTCTGAAACAGAAACGATCACAGCGGAAGATGAGGAATCGGCGGCTGACTTCTATGTGGTGGAACCTGTACACGCTGCCGAGATTGCCGAAGAATCAGCCCAGGGCGATGAAACAGAAGCGTTTGATGAACAATCAACGCCTGAATCAATGCAGCCTGCTCCAACCAAGCAGCCTCTACGGGAAACCGCTACGGCAACAGCGACGCCAAAGCCTTCCGCGAAACCGCAGAATGCCGCTACTGACAACAAGGATTATGTTGCCTGGCTGACGATTCCGGGAACGGTGATCAATTATCCCGTTGTCCGCTCTGATCGTACTGATTACTACCTGCATCATCTGATCACAGGACAGCAAAGCAAACTGGGCACACTGTTTTCCCTGACTACATCAGACTATGAAACGCCCAGCCAGAACATTGCGATCTACGGTCATCACCTGAGTAACAGTACTGCCATGTTTTCAACACTTCTGCAGTACAAAAACGAATCATACTGGAAAAGCCACCAGACCATTCAGCTTAACACCATCTACGGAAAAAGAACTTACCGGATCTTTGCCGTGCTGAATCATACGGTGTCCGACTGGGATGCTTCGACAGCTTCCTTCAAGGATGACAAAGCCTTCCTGAAGTTCGTAAACTGTGCCAGGAAGAAAGCCTTTTACGATACCGGTATTGAGGTATCCGAAACTGATCACATTATTACCCTGATCACCTGCGACCGCAGCTTTGGCGGCGTACAAGGCCGGCTGCTGGTTATGGGTGTGGAACAATGAGAGGAGAAACCCAAACATATGAAAGCAAAACGTATTCTGACATTTATTCTTTCCCTGATTATGCTGCTTTCCTGCACTGTTGCCCTGGCTGAAAAGCCGGAAGCCGAAGAACCGCTGGAAAGTGATACCGAACTTTCCGTCATTATGGATGGCGAGATTGAAATCGTCCAGGCCGAAACACTTCTCGGTTCCGCACCGGAAGAAGAACCGGATGATGATGGGGACCTTCCTGACGAAAACGAGGATCTTCCTGACGAGGATGATTCCGATTCTTCCGAAGATGAAGACCTGACGGAAGATGAAGACATCGCCGAAGATGAGGATGATCCGGCAGACGAAACGGAAGAACCGGCAGATGAACCGGTAGACGAACCCATCAGTCCGATTACAACTGCCGAAGAGCCTTCTGAAGAATCCGAGGTTGAAACGCCTGAGATCCCCGAGGATCTGGTGATTGTACCCACAGGGATTTCTCTGGAGGATCTGGACACTGAACCCACGGACGATCCGGTTGAGGAACCGACCGAAGAGCCGGAAAAAGAACCGGAGAAAGAACCGGAAACGACTGAAGAGCTGACGGAAGAACCTGAAGAAGAGCCTGAGGAAGAAGAACCGGAGGAACTCCCGCCTCATCAGGCCGGTGACTTCGTGCATGTGACCAAAGACACCTGGGTTTTCACGGATATGGATAAATCGGACGAATCCAGCCGGATCACAAGCGATCTGTTTGTCGGCGTTTTTGTTCGTGATGCCGTTGTTCAGATTGAGGATGTCCTTCGGGATGCCAATGGTGACTACTGGTACAAAGTCCGGTATCTGTATGGCGACGAGCTCAAGAACGGCTCCCTGAAGTGGACAGCCTACGGTTCAGTCTATGTGCTGGCCGAGGAGACCCAAGACACTGACAAGACGGCCTGCACCGTAACCGATTATGCCTACACCAAAGAACAGCTGCAGCGGCGCACTTCTACTGGCAGAAAGGCGCTGCGTTCCTTTAGTCCTACCGCGATGGATGGATTCACCCTGAAAGAAATCCATGTGAGTCTGGGCAGCTTTACGGAATGGCAAAGCGGACTGAATGGCAGTTCTGGTAAGGATAGCGATTATCCGCAGATTGCGAAATCATCCGCCCACGGCACAATTTATGCAACTCCGCACTATCTGGAAGGCTTCGAGGTTTACTGTCTGGAGCACACGCAGGACGGTCCCGGCGAAGGTTCCGGAAGCAATCAGGCTCCCAAAGGGCCGTATGTGCTGGTTGATATGGATACCTTCTCCAACACCAGCGCCGGCGGTGGTGTGACAGGCGTTCGTTTCAGCGAGAAAACAATGCATGCCCTGGCCTGGGTGCTGCGGCATACCTATCCCTTCATGGTACTTGACCGCAGTGACGCCCACAACAATACCTGGTCCCGTGTCGCCGGTCAGTTTGCCATGCGCGAAGTAATCAAACAGCTGGAAGGTTCTCAGTACGTGCGCAGTTACTGGGATATGGATAACTTCTATGCTTTCAGTGGCGGCGCTCCTGCCGTTTACCTGACCTACGCCCGTTGGCTGGCAGCAAACGGTATTGCCCGTTCCAAGATTACCGGCAAGATCACTTTCTCCGATGCGAGCATGACAGTCTCCGGCACCAACTATATTGGAAAGGTTACTGTCAGCACGGATGCGGATTTGATCCGGATTCCCAAGAGCGTCGGAACGCTGACCGGAAACACCGGCGGATCTGACAGCAGCTACTACTACGCCAAGAGCGGAGACACCATCAGCGTTACTTCCACGGAACGGAAGTTCACCGTGACTATGGAATCCATTTCCTCTGATTCTGAGGAAGCCAACTTCCTGGTCGGTATTCCTGAGGTCTCCATTCAGAAGATCATAGTGCCGACTTACGGATCCCCGTATCCCCTGAAGGAAGGCAGTGTGACCTTTGAACTGGCCCTTGGCGAGATCGAAGTTACGAAGAAATCCGATGACGGCATTCTCCTGAAGAATGCTGTTTTTGAATTGCTGAAAAACGGTACGGTAATCAAAACAGCGACCACAAACGCCAGCGGTGTTGCGAAGTTCACTGATCTGGAGCCCGGTGCCTACACAGTCCGTGAGAAGACAGCCCCGCAGGGATATAACCTGGCTGCCACTTCTTCCGAAAACGTGACGGTCGTTGCCGGGTCTGTGACGAAGTGTACTTTCACCAATAAGCGGATTTCCGGCAAGGTACGCATTGTGAAGACCGATTCCCAGACGCATAAGCCTCTGGCCGGAGCCACTTTCACTGTGACCCGCCTGTCCGGGCCTGAATCAGATAACGCTTCGAACATCGGTCAGGTTGTTGCAACCATTACCACAAATGCTCAGGGCATTGCCGAGACCGGTCTGCTTCCCTGGGGCGAGTACAGAATTACAGAAACCGGTGTTCCTGACGGATATCTGGATTCCGGATATACCGTCACTGTGTGGATCAAATAACGGAGGATATTGCATATGAACAAAAACAGATTTCTCCATCTTTTCATGGCGCTGGTAATGCTGCTGTCATGGCTGAATTTCACCACTGCTGCAGCGGATGATACGGTCACAGTCACGCTGAATGTTACGAACACCCCCGTTCGCGGTGATGTAATGCTGGAAAAGAAAGGCCTGCAGCTGGTTCGGTTCCAGAATGAGACAGACGCCAACGGCTATTCGATTATGAAGCCTGTATATGAGAATGGCTATCTGGCCGGTGCAAAGTTCGAACTACACGCGGCTGAGGACATCGTTGGCAAAGAAGGAACGACCTTCTATACGAAAGATCAGAAGATCGAAACCCTGACGACAACAAGCACAGGCTCCGTGAAATCCAGCCTGCTGCCGCTGGGCAAGTATTACCTGGTGGAAGTTTCCGCGCCTGACGGCTATGTGTACAGCACGGAGCGCTGCAATTTCACCCTGGCCGCAATCGACAAGAAAACAGCCGTGGTTGAAGTGAAAGTTTCGGCTTCCAACACTTATCTGCCGGTTAAGGTCTCTCTGGAGAAGAAGAAAGAGCAGACCAAGATCACGAATCTGGAAAACGGCATGGTTCATCAGGTTATCGAAGTCGTTGCCGGTGAAGGTTTTGTTTTCGGTCTGTATAACAGTTCCGTCATCAACTATGCTAATAACCAGCAGCTGCCCGCAAACACCCTGATGGCCACCGCAAAAACGGATAAGAACGGTAATCTGACTATTTCCGGACTGTATCCGCATGGCAATTATTATCTGAAAGAGCTTGCGGTGCCGGACGGTTGGAAACTGAGTACCCAGAAGTTTCCTGTGGTTCTGACTTCCGCAAACAAAGCCGCCAATGAAAACACCATTGTCGTGAAGCTTGCAGAGCCGGTTCTGAACGAACTGATCTACATTCCTGTGACCATCACCAAGACAGACATCACCGGTGCTGAAAAACTGCCTGGAGCGCTGATCGAGGTTTACGATGAGAACAGAACGCTGATCTACCGCGAGTACACAAATGAGAACGGTGAAATCCCTGACATTCCTGTTGTTCCGGGAAATTACACTTTCAAGGAAACCTATGCGCCTGAAGGCTATGCACTGAATGTGGCGATCATGGATTTCACAGTCACCAAGGACGGCAAAGTCATTGGTCATACTACAATCAAAGATGAAGTAAACCATGTTGAACTGCTGAAAACCCGTGAAAACGGTGATCCTCTTGAGGGCTGTGTATTCGGCCTGTACAACGAAAAAGGTGCAAAGATCATGGAAGCAACCTCTGGTGCTGACGGTATCGTTCAGTTCAAAAAGATCCCGTATGGCAAGTACACTATTAAAGAAATCTCTGCGCCGTACGGTTTCCATGCGTCAAAGAACACATGGAGATTGAATGTTGACGGAACCTACATCAATCCGATCAAGGTGCTGGACACGGTTGTGAACGAGGATGCTCCCGGCTGGATCAAGATCAAGAAGATCGACGAACTGGACGGTCACGCAATCGCCGGCCTTCAGTTCGATATCTATGCCGTAAAGGATGACGGAACCGAAGGCGATGTAGTCGCCACCATAGTAACGAACGATGACGGTATTGCAACATCCCCGGATCTCCTTGTTGGCGATTATCTGGTCAAGGAGCACGAAAACCCTGTTGGCTACAAGTATGACCTGTGGAGTGAAAAGATCACGGTCATCATGGACAAAACCATTGAACGCACGGTGAAAAACATGCCGCTCCAGGGAAAGATCAAGATCGTGAAAACCGATGACGAGACGGAAAAAGGTCTTCCGGGTGCTGTTTTCACGGTAACACGCGTCAAGGGCCTGCCTTCCCATAACGGTGAAGATATCGGAGAGATCGTCGCTGTCCTGACAACGGACGAGAACGGCTTTGCAGAAACCCCTCTGCTCACCTGGGGCGAGTACAAGGTCGCGGAAACACATGTTCCGGATGACTACATTGATGACGGTTATGAAGTCACAATCAAGGTGCCGGGCGAATGAAAGCATTGAATCGGAATATGGGGCAGCGGAAAAACCTGCTGTCCCTTTCTTATGCCCATAACGACAATGAAACGAGGTATAAAAACGAATGAATATCACAAGAAAAGGATTCACCGCGCTGATTCTGAGCCTGCTGCTGTTGCTTGTCTGTCTTCCGGCAGCCGTCTTTGGCGAAGAAGTGAATGAAACCACTCAGGAGATCTTCGTTACGAATACGCCCATTAAGGGCAAGATCGTCCTGGAAAAGACAGGCATGGTACTGACCGGTTTCGTGGAATCCCAGGATTCCACCGGGTTCACCGTTTATGCGCCTGACTATCATGAGGGATACCTTGAAGGCGCTGTTTATGAAATCCGTGCCGTGGAAGACATTGTTGGCAAAGAAGGAACCAAATGGTTCAAGGCTGATGAAGTCGCTGCGACCATCACGACAACCGCCGAGGGTAAGGATGAAAGCCCGCTGCTTCCGCTGGGGCACTACTACATTGTAGAGAAAAGCGCTCCTGCCGGGTACAAGGTGGATGAAAACCGCTATGATGTACTGCTTCAGGCCGCGGATCAGAAAACGCCTGTGGTGATCGAAACAGTCAGCGTTACAGATGAATTCCTGCCCGCAAAGATCAATTTTTCAAAAGCAAAGCAGGTCATCGTAACCAAAGAGCATGACAACGGGCTGGTTTCCAGCGAGATTGAAACCGCTCCGGGCGAAGGCTTTGTTTTCGGTCTCTATAATCATGAAGAGATCAAGTATGCCGGTGGATCTCTTCCCAAGGGAACGCTGGTCGGTGTAGCAGTGACCGATAAGGACGGCAAAGCTTCCTTTGCCGGGAACTTCCCGCATGGACACTATACGCTGAAAGAAATCGCCGCCCCGGACGGGTGGAAGATCAACGAAGCCGCTTACCATATCGATATCGACCGGAAACAGCTTACGGACGAGGGAATCTGCGAATTCACACTAGAGGCTCCCATTGTCGATGAGATCGTTCACGGTACTCCCAGAATTGCCAAGCTGGATATTGCCGGATCTGATTATCTGCCGAATACGCTGATTGAGGTCAGGAACGAAGAAGGCGAAGTCGTCTGCAAGGCTTATACCGGCGAAGACGGGTTTGTGCCTGCGTTCCCCGCACTGCCCGGAAAGTACACATATAAGGAAGTTCTGGCTCCGGAAGGTTATGAACTGTGTGTGACCGAGTTCTCCTTCACAGTGGATTCCGAGGGCAAGGTGGACGGCCGCACTCATGTGACGGACGACTACACCCGCTTCTATATCATGAAGGTAGACGAAGCCAATAAGCCTCTGGCGGGAGTTCAGTTTGGACTGTACGCAACAGATACCAATTATCTGGTCAAGACCGCTGTTACCGATGAAAAAGGCTTCGCGACCTTTGAAAAGGTGCCTTACGGCGACTACTACATTCAGGAAAAGGAACCGCTTCCGGGTTATGTCCGTGACTATCCCCGTGTGCCCGTGACTGTGGACGGCACCTTCATCAATCCGAAGGAGCCGCTGGCCATTATCAACAATGTTCCCACAGAGATCCTGATGCAGAAGGTTGACCAGAATGGAAAAGCCCTGGCTGATGCTGAGTTCGGACTGTTCAACGAAGAAGGCAAACTGGTTATGACCGCTGTTTCCGATAAAGACGGCATGATCAGCTTCACCCATGTGGAGCAGGGCCGTTATACGGTACGCGAGACCAAAGCTCCGGATGGCTATCTGCTCTCCACAAAAGAAAACATCGTCACTGTGAACGAGAAATACGTCAATCCCGAAAAACCGACGCAGGGATTTGTAAACATTCCGCAGGAACTGCCGCTGCAGAAGACCGATACCTCCGGAAAGCCCATGGAAGGCATTGAGTTTGTTCTCATGAACGCCAACACTGCCGAAATCGTTGAAACGCTGAAAACTGATAAGGATGGCTGCCTGACCTTCACTAAATTCGGCTATGGCGACTGGATTATCCGTGAAAGCAAGGTGCCTGAAGGATATTGCAGGCTGCTGGATATCGTGATCCATGTGGATGAAAAGTGGAAAGCACCGGAGCTGATCAAATGTGTGAACATTCCGAACCACTATGAATTCCTGAAGACTGATTCCAGCGGCAATCCGCTATCTGGCGTCAAGTTCCGCCTGGAAGATGAAAAAGGAACAAGCCTGGGCGAATACGTGTCTGACGAAAACGGCGTTGTCAGCATCACCGTTCAGGACAGCGGCGTGTACTACATCAGGGAAATCGAAACGTTGGAAGGCTTCAGTGTTTCCGGCGAAGTCATCAAGGTCGTCATGGATGAAAACTACGTGATCCCTGAAACCATGCCGCACATGGTCAACTACACCGTGATTCAGACGGGTGTACAGATGGCTGTTACCGGCTTGATGATCCTGGGAGCCGGGTTCATTCTCGTGAGCGGTGTACTGTTTATCATCCGCCGGAAGAAGTCCCCCAAGAAACAGGAGGACTAAGCCCATGAAAAAGATCATCCGTGTTATTGCCGCTTTAATGGCTGCGCTGCTGGTCTGCGCCATCCCGTTTACCGGGATGGCCGCGGGCAGCGCTCATGTTATTCACTCCGACTGGAATAACCAGACCAGAACCAAGATCATTACTGTCGAGTTTACTTCCGCAAGCAAGAATGCCAAGGATTTCAAGGTTTACATTGATGTCTGGTGCAAGGTCGGCGAAGGCGGAAAAGCCCGGAAAGTGGTAGACAATCAACGCATTTACCTGAGGAAAGGTACCGGGATCACCAAAGATATCTGGGTGGGAACCGGCATTTTCCGAATCAATTACGGCGAAGAGTACAACCTTCGTGTTGGCAGAGGATACTGCTACTACAAGTACAAGGTGAGATATGTGTACAAAGGAAAAACGTATATCGCGCGCCGTACCGACTGGATTAAGGCGTGATCCGAAGACATACCTGCATCGACTGGAGGTGCCTCCCTGGCTCAGAGGCATCTCTTTTTTTCGGAAGGAGGGATGAAACATGCAGGAAGAGCTTGAGCATCGCACGGTCACGCTGATGGTATCTTCCGGAAAGTTTACCGGAAAGACGCTGAAATCAGCCATGATTCATTTTCTGAATTACTCGAAGCATAAAGTGCAGGAACACAAGGATGTTGTCCCTCACGGAAAGCAGACGGTAAAACAGCTGGTTGGCCAGAATGCCGGCGTGGAAAATGTGGAGATTGGCGATGACATCAACCTCAGATCCTTCAACAGGATCGCAAGAAAATACGGCGTGGATTATGCCGTGAAGAAAGTCGAGAAAGATAGGAAACCCCAATTTCTGGTTTTCTTCAAATCCCGGGATAAGGATGCCATTACATCCGCTATGAAGGAATACATTGATCACTTCGTTGAGCACGGCCGCGAAGAGCGTCCGTCCATTCACAAGATGATCGCCGCCTTCTGCGAGATGATTAAGGGCATGGACAAAGACCGCGCGGTACGCAGGGAGATCAGCAGATGACCAGGGACAAGATAAAAAAACTGATCATCATGAACATCCCGTATGTTCTGTTTGGCCTCCTGGCAACTAAGCTCGGAGAAAGTTGGCGGCTTGCGGAGGGAGCGAACGCATCCGAAAAGCTACTGCATGGAATACAGGGATTAACTGCTGCCCTGCAGTCGCCGCTTCCGAGCTTTCATCCGTTTGACCTGCTAATCGGGGCTGTCTTCGGTATCATGCTGCGAATGCTTGTAAAGATTAAGGGCAAGGACGGGAAAAAGTTCCGAAAAAACGTGGAGTTTGGCTCCGCCTGCTGGGGAAAGCATGCGGATATCGTCCCTTTTATGGACCCGAATCCCCGGAAGAACATCATCCTGACAAAGACAGAAGGCCTGACCATGGAAAGCCGGGTACCCAAGCCAAAGTACGCCCGGAACAAAAATGTTCTGATTGTCGGCGGCTCCGGTTCCGGTAAAACACGGTTCTGGCTGAAGCCCAACCTGATGCAGTTACATAGCTCATATGTCGTGACAGACCCAAAGGGCAGTATCCTGGTCGAATGCGGGAAACTCCTGCAAAAGGATCACTACCGTATCAAAGTGTTCAACACAATCAATTTCAACAAGAGCATGCATTATAACCCCTTCGCCTATATCCATTCAGAAAAGGATATCCTGAAACTTGTGACAACCCTGATTGCGAATACGAAGGGCGAAAACAAAGGCGGCGATGATTTCTGGCTCAAAGCCGAAACCATGCTCTACTGCGCTTTGATCGGCTATATCCATTACGAAGCTCCCGAACCAGAGCAAAACTTCTCCACCATGATTGACATGCTCAACTCAATGGACACCAGAGAAGACGATGAGGATTATCAAAATCCAGTCGATATGATGTTTGAACGCCTGGAAGCCAGAGATCCCCAGCATTTTGCTGTGAGACAGTACAAGAAATTCAAACTGGCTGCAGGCAAAACAGCGAAATCAATCCTCATTTCATGCGGCGCGCGGCTCGCGGTATTCGATATCGCGGAGCTGCGGGAAATCACATCCTATGACGAGCTTGAGCTCGACACTCTGGGCGATGAGAAATCCGCCCTGTTCCTGATTATGTCCGATACGGATTCCTCGTTCAATTTTCTGATCAGCATGGTTTATTCCCAGCTGTTCAACCTACTTTGCGAAAAAGCAGACGACGTATACGGCGGAAGGCTCCCCGTACATGTTCGCTGTCTGATAGACGAGTGCGCCAACATCGGCCAGATTCCCAATCTGGAAAAGCTGGTGGCCACAATCCGAAGTCGTGAAATCTCAGCATGCCTTGTGCTTCAGGCTCAGAGTCAGCTGAAAGCAATCTACAAGGACAACGCTGACACGATCATCGGCAATATGGACTCTTTTGTTTTCCTGGGCGGCAAGGAAAAAACCACCCTCAAGGAAGTGACAGAGATCCTCGGCAAGGAAACAATCGATTACTACAACATGGGTGAAACCCGCGG
>Ga0265298_10008300_pt1 | contig 12492 bp, 7 predicted proteins | sample AusTroGonzalo_MG_3_FD_193486 | JGI IMG/M metagenome (GOLD analysis project Ga0265298, IMG submission 193486) | Bovine rumen microbial communities from tropical cattle in Woodstock, Queensland, Australia - Gonzalo_01 | ecosystem: Host-associated > Mammals > Digestive system > Stomach > Rumen ... | reverse complement strand
CGGAACTGCGGGTAATGACCCGATTGTTCGGGTTTTCGGAGAGCGTGTGGGATGAACCGAAGCGCTTTGTGCCACAGGCAGAAGAAACGGAGCTTACGTACCGGATCACCTTTGCGGATGAAGACCACACAGCGACTCGCTCGGTCCGGATTCCGGATGACCCGGACGAGCGGATTCAGAGTCTGCACCGGAAGCGGGCGGCGAGACGCCTGTGCAAACAGACCCTGTATGACCTGTGCAGGGAAATAACCGGGATTCATCCGCCATGGGGCAGCATGACCGGGGTCCGGCCGACCCATCTGATGCTGGAAGCACTGGCGGCGGGATATACGCCGGAGGAAGCAGTTCAGAAACTGGTCAGGGAGTTTGACGTAATGCCGGAGCGGGCGATGCTGCTGGCGGAAATTGCGGAAGAGCAGCAGCAACTGCCGCAGCCCGGGGACCGATGGATGGACGTTTACATCGGGATTCCTTTTTGTACGACCCGCTGCGCATACTGTTCCTTTTCCTCGGGAGAAATCGGCGACGGTTCCCTGGTCGCTCCGTATATGGCGGCGCTTAAGAAAGAGATGAAAGCCTGTGCGGAGATTCTGAAGCAAAGCGGCAGGGAACTGCGCGCACTTTACATCGGCGGGGGGACGCCGACCGCTCTGCAGGAGGACGTGTTTGAAGCCCTGCTGGAGCATACGGTGACACTGTTCCCGGGCGCAAAGGAATACACGGTGGAAGCCGGGCGGCCGGACACCCTGACCCGGAGCAAACTGAAGGCAATCCGGAATGCCGGGATCAGCCGGATTTCCATTAATCCCCAGACGATGAATGACCGGACGCTGGAGATTATCGGCCGGGCACATACCGCACAGCAGGTCCGTGACGCGTACGCCCTGGCGCGGGAAGAAAAGATTACGCATATCAACATGGATGTAATCGCCGGCCTTCCGGGAGAAAGCGAGAAAGATTTTGCCTTCACGATGGAAGAGGCCCGGGAACTGCGCCCGGAAAGCCTGACTGTGCACACGCTGGCAATTAAACGCTCCTCGAGGATGAGCCTGGAGAACCATCCGCTTCCGGACGGGAAAATGACGGCGGGAATGGTGGAACTGGGCAGGGACACTGCACGGAGTATGGGCATGAAGCCGTATTATCTCTACCGGCAGAAGTATATGGCCGGCAATCTTGAGAACACCGGATATGCGCTGCCCGGGCACGCGTGCCTTTATAATGTGGATATTATGGAAGAAACTTCCCACATTCTGGCTATGGGCGCGGGGGGAATCTCGAAACGGATCTGGCCGGAAGAGGGACATATTACGAGGGCTCCGAACGTAAGCAATATTGAGGTTTATATTAACAGAGTTGATGATATGATTAAGCGAAAAGAGGAAATATTTTTATGAGATGTGTGGTTCAGAGAGTGAAGGAAGCTTCCGTGACGGTGGAGGGGGAAACGGTCGGTAAAATCGGCCCAGGGATCCTGGCGCTGATCGGTGTTTCGACGGAGGACACAGATAAAGATTACAAATATATTCTGGACAAGGTTCCGAATCTGAGGATCTTTGACGATGAGAACGGGGTAATGAATCGCTCCCTGCTGGATGAAGGACTCAGCATCCTGGCAGTTTCCCAGTTCACACTTTACGGGGACGCCAGAGGCGGACGTAGGCCTTCCTATATCCGGGCGGCAGCGCCGGACGTAGCTAACGCATATTATGAGCGGATGGTGAAGGAATGGCGCGCCAAAGGCATTCCCGTGGAGACCGGACGGTTTCGGACGGAAATGCAGGTGGCGCTGATCAACGACGGGCCGGTTACGATATTGCTGGACAGCGAGAAGGTGTTGTAAGGGGGCCGATCGAAACCAACAAAGGCGCCACTGGCGCCTTTGCCCCTAAACCCCTTCGGCCCAAAAAAGTTATTTGAGGAGAGTATGCAGATGGCAGCATATCTGGAGGAGAAAGAAGCCGTTCTGGCGGAGATGGGGTCCTCGATGGAAGGACTGAGCGACGCGGAGGCAGCCGAAAGACTTACCCGCGACGGACCCAACAAACTGAAAGAAAGCAAAAAAGACAGCCTGCTGAAGCGGTTCCTGGGAGAGTTCAAGGACCCGATGACTATCGTGCTGATCATCGCGGCACTGGTCAGCGCGGTTACGGCGATCTATGACGGTGAAAGCCTGGCCGATGCGTTTATTATCCTTGCCGTGGTGCTGATCAATGCATGCCTGGGCGTTTACCAGGAGAGCAAGGCGGAAGCTGCCATCGAGGCGCTGCAGCAGGTGGCCGCGGCAACGGCAAAGGTTATCCGAGGCGGGCACCAGAAGACCATCCGGGCGGACGAAGTAGTCCGGGGCGATCTGCTGGTACTGGAGGCGGGAGATGCCGTGCCGGCGGATGCCCGGATTGTGGAATGCGCTTCCATGAAGAGCCAGGAAGCCGCCCTGACCGGCGAATCGACCGATGTGGAGAAGCAAAGTGAAGCGCTTACGGCCGCCGGAAACGGGGAAGTGCCGCTGGGTGACCGGAAAAACATGGTTTACATGGGTTCCATCATCACATACGGCCGGGGCCATGCAGTGGTCACCGGCACCGGAATGGATACGGAAATGGGGTCCATTGCCGACGCACTGACCAATGCCAAAGAGGAGGAAACTCCCCTGCAGATCAAGCTCAACGAGCTTTCCCGGAAACTGTCCGCCATGATCCTGGTGATCTGTGCTTTCGTATTTATCATCAATCTGGTCCGGAATGGCGGAAAGGCCGTGCTGGATACGTTTATGGTTGCCGTTTCGCTGGCGGTTGCCGCGATCCCCGAAGGCCTGAGCGCTGTGGTTACGGTCCTGCTTTCCATCGGCGTGACCAGGATGAGCAAAAACAATGCCATTATGCGGAAGCTGACAGCGGTGGAAACTCTGGGGTGCACGCAGATTATCTGCTCTGACAAGACCGGCACGCTGACGCAGAACAAGATGACCGTGGTCAAAAAGGTTACGGAGGATGAAAAGCTGCTCATGACCGCGATGGCTCTGTGCTCCGACGCAGAGCTGGAAGAGGGCGAAGCCGTGGGCGAAGCGACGGAATGTGCCCTGGTCAATGACGCCAACCGGAACGGTTTGCCCAAACCCGAACTGGCGGCGGATCTGCCACGGGTGGACGAGGCACCGTTTGATTCCCTGCGCAAGATGATGTCCACCATACACCGCGCCGGTGCCGGACAGGAGTTCATTCAGTTTACCAAAGGTGCCCCGGATGAGGTGCTTCGCCGATGCACCCGGATCTGGCGGGACGGCCAGGCCGTTCCGATTACCGACGGGGAACGGGACCGGATCCTTACGGAAAACAAGGATATGGCCGATCAGGCGCTGCGGGTGCTTGCTGCGGCCCGACGGGTTTATGAAGAACGGCCTGCTTTCAATACTCCCGAGACACTGGAACAGGATCTGACCTGGATCGGCATGTGCGGCATGATTGATCCGATCCGGCCCGAGGTGAAAGACGCTATTGCACAGTGCCGCAGCGCCGGGATACGTCCTGTTATGATTACCGGGGATCATAAGGACACAGCTACGGCGATCGCCAAGGAACTTGGGATTCTGGAACCCGGCCAGATGGCCATCACCGGCGCGGAACTGGACGCGATCCCGGATGAAGTGTTTGCCCAGGAAGTCCGGAAGTATTCCGTTTACGCCCGTGTACAGCCGGAAAATAAAGTACGGATCGTGGATGCCTGGCAGGCACTGGGTATGGTTACGGCCATGACCGGAGACGGTGTCAACGATGCGCCATCCATCAAGTCTGCGGATATTGGCGTGGGCATGGGGATCACCGGTACGGACGTTACCAAATCCGTGGCGGACATGATCCTGACTGATGATAACTTCGCAACGATTGTTTCCGCGGTTGCCGAGGGCCGCCGTATCTACGACAACATCCGCAAGGCGATCCAGTTCCTGCTGAGCGCCAACCTGGCGGAGGTGCTGGCCGTGTTCTCTGCCACGCTGATGGGCTTTACCATTCTGAAACCCGTTCATATCCTGTGGATCAACCTGATTACAGACACTCTGCCGGCTATTGCCCTGGGCATGGAAGAAGCGGAAAAGGATGTTATGCACCGCCCGCCAAGGAACCGAAAGGAAAGCATCTTTGCCGGCGGCCTGGGGTTCGACATTGCTTTCCAGGGGCTGATCATTGCCGCACTGACGGTGTTCAGCTATTTTGTCGGACACAGGATGGAAAGCGGAACCTGGGCCATTGCCGAGTCCCCGGCAGGCATGACGATGGCCTTCCTGACACTGAGCATGATTGAGATCTTCCACTCCTTCAATATGCGGTCCCGGACCCTGTCGCTGTTCAGCCTCCGGAAACAGAATCTGTGGCTGTGGGGAACACTGGCTTTCTCCCTGCTGGTTACGGCAGCGGTGATCTTTATCCCGGCACTGAGCACGGCCTTTTCCTTCCAGCCCATCACGCTGACGGAGTACCTGATTGCTCTGGCGCTGGCACTGTCCGTGATTCCGATTGTGGAGGTCGAAAAAGCTGTCCGCCGCAGGACCGGCAACCGAAAAGGATAATTGCTGTACGAAAGACAAAAAGAGCAATTCGTCAACAAAGGCTGTTGACGGATTGCTCTTTTTCAGACGGCGGAAAACCGGAGGAAAAAATCATGCTTCCCGAATCTTCAGGATTACCCGGTTCGGATATTCTTCCGAATCAGAAACCGTATGCCGGATCTCCGGGATCATGCTTTTCAGCACCCTGACGGAAAGATCGTCCCCGTGCCCTGTGACGTCATAGGCGGGTCCGTTATAATCAATCATCATATCTGCCTGCTCCCGCTCGTGGGAGTACTCCACGACCACCAGCGCTTTCGGGACTCCGGAAGGCGAGACCGTCAGCTGATGGACCACTTCTTCGAAGGCCAGATGAATCCGGACGGCAAGCCTCGGCGAGATCTGGTTTTTGGTGCAGTAGCGGCTGATCTCGCCGGTCAGGACCGCATAATCATGATGATCAGCGTCAATCTCCAGACGCAGAACCTTCAGGTGCCGGATGAAGCGGCGGGTGTTTTCCCGCTTCGGATGATCAAAGATTTCCTCCGGCGTCCCGTCTTCATATATCCCGCCTTCATCCATATAGAATACCCGGTTGCAGATCGCGCGGGCGAAGGCCATTTCATGGGTGACGATCATCAGCGTCTTGCCCGTCCCGGCCAGCTCCCGGATGACGGCCTGCACTTCGCCGACCATCGTGGGATCCAGCGCACTGGTGGGCTCATCGAACAGGATGACTTCCGGGTCCATCGCCAGGGTCCGCGCGATGGCGACCCGCTGCTTCTGGCCGCCGGAGAGCTCGTCCGGGTAATTCAGCGCCTTGTCTTCCAGACCGACCATCTTCAGCAGGGCCATCCCGCTGTCATAGGCTTCCTGCTTTCCTTTGCCCAGCAGCTCCATTGGCGGTTTCATGACGTTCTCGATGACCGTCATATGCCCGAAGAGGTTGAAGGACTGGAACACCATACCCATTTTCCGGCGGACTTTGTTCAGATCGCATTTCGGATCCGTGATCTCCGTATCATCCAGCCAGACCTTTCCGGAAGTGGGCTTTTCCAGCTGGTTGATGCAGCGCAGGAGCGTGCTTTTACCGGTGCCGGAGGGACCGATGACGGAGATCACATCCCCGTCGCGGATTTCCGCGTTCACATCCTGAAGCGGCGTTGCGTTCGGGTATTCTTTTTTCAGATGCTCGATCTTAATCATCGGTCTTCACCCCTTTCAGGATCTTCTCCGGTTTACGGCGTTTGGGGTTGATATTGAAACTGAGACGGCTGACCAGGAAACCGAGCAGGCCTTCCAGAAGGAAATAGATAATCGTGATGGCGATCAGCGGGAAGAAGGCTTCATAAGTCCTGCTCCGCACGATATCTCCCATCTTGGTCAGATCCTGAACAGCGATATATCCCACGATGGAGGTCGCTTTGATCAGGCCGATGATTTCCCCTTTATAGGATGGCATGATATGGGGCAGCGCCTGGGGAAGGATGATTTTGAAGAAGGTGCGGCGGTTGGTATAGCCGAGGGCATAGGCCGCTTCATATTGACCGATTTCCACCGCGCCGACGCCCATTTTCAGGAGCCCGAAGACAGAGGCCCCGAAGGTCAGCGTAAAGGCGATGACGGAGACCGTGATGCCGCTGAGGGAGGCGTTGCCGAAAATAATGTAGTACAGGATCATCAGGAGAACGACCAGGGGCATTCCCTGAACCAGCCATATGCAGAAACGGGTGACGGTGTTTGCGACCCGGTTTCCGTTCCGGCAAAGCATATAGACGGCGAAGCCCAGGAGGGTTCCGCACAGAACGGACAGGAAGGTGATGAGCAGCGTGGTCAGGACGCCGCGCAGGAAGAGCTTCCACCGGTCTTCCCGGATGAAGGTCTTGTTGAAGCTTTCTTTGACGGTATCCAGGAAACCGCCGCCTTCAAGGGAAGTCAGTTCCGACTTCAGCACAGCCAGCATGGTACCGCCGACATAATATGGATCCGAGAAATAAACGCTTTCCTTTCTTTCCTCCGTAATGGTGATGCCGGCAGCGGCGAAGTCCGCTTTCCCGGCCTGGACCGCAGGAAGGATGCCGTCAAAGTTCAGTCCCTGGAGTGAAAACCCGTAGCCGTTATCCTCGCAGAACTGCGCGGCCAGATCTATTTCCAGGCCAACCAGATCTTCGCCGCGATAGTAGTCCATCGGGGGAAAGGCACCTTCCGTGACCATAGTCAGGATGCCTTTCGGAGCGGGAAACGACGCGTAATCCGGCACGGTTTTTTCTTCCTCGGGTCCGCTTGTCCATTTGGAAACAACCTGATCCAGTTCGCCGCTTTCTTTCATCCCGGCAATCCAGGCATTGAGTTCATCCCGCAGCTTTTCGCCTTTCGCCGTTTTCGGCAGCACAAAACCGAACTCAAAGCTATCCAGCCGGTTATCGAGAAGCGCCAGTTTATTGTTTTCCGACATCATCAGCAACAGTACGGGTTCATCGCCCGGGAAGGCGTCAATCTTGTTGGCTTCCAGCGCGGCAGACAAATCCGGATAGGTGTTGAAATAGCTGATCTGCGCGTCAGGAATCGCATTCAGGACAATCTCATCGAAGGTGGTTCCGGTCTGCACGCCGATGCGTTTGCCTTTCAGTTTTTCCAGAGACGTATCGGCTTTCACCATGATGGCGATCGGATGCGTAAAGAGCTCATCCGAAAAGGGAAGCGCTTCCTGCCGCTCCGGCGTGATGTTCAGATTAGCCATGATACAGTCGATTTCGCCGGTCACGGCAGCCGGGACAATCGCCCCGTAGTCGTAAACCCGGAAGGATACTTCCGCACCGAGCCATGCTGCGAAACGCCGGCCCAATTCGATATCGAAACCGGTCAGGACTGTGCCGGCGTAAAAACTGTAAGGCGGGACCGTGCCCGAGGTGCCTACGGTGAGATGAAACTGCGGATTTTCGGCAGGCGGGATGTCGGGCATCTCTTCGCTGCCGAGATCCAGCCACCGGTGAAACATGTCTTCCAGTGTGCCGTCCGCCTTGATTTCCGCGATAAAGGTATTCAGACGGGAAAGAAGATCCGGAATCTCCGAGACCGGGGAAACGCCGACGCCGATGCTGACGCCTTCATCCATGTTTTCATCCAGCAGCCGGACTCCTTTCCGTCCGTTGTCGATGGCTTTCTGCATCTGTTCGCGATCATAGACAAAGGCGTCGATTTTCCCCTGCGCCACTGCTTCATAGGCGATGGTATTTTCCTCATAATAGACCAGCTTTGCGTCGGGCAGTTCTTTTTCCGCGATCAGCACGGAAGAGCTGCCGGTGCTGACGCCGACCTTCATCCCGGGCCGATTCAGCTGATCCTTTGACGAAATGACGGTTTCCTCCCCGAGGGCAGCTCCCGCCTGGACGGCGAAGAGAAGCACCAGGATCAGGAGCATGCACGTTTTTTTCATTTCCTCAGTCCTCTTTCTCACACAACACATTTGAAAAAGCTCCGGCGAAGTGCTGTCGGAGCTTTAAAACCAATGGAACGGGATTATTCGGCGCGGACGAGATAGATCATCATGGTGCCGGACGGGTTGACGATCGAGCCGTCCTCCGTCAGGACATAGTTGGACCAGTGGCCGTCGCTGTTGATCTTCAGGATGCCGTTGACGATGGTCAGCTCCGCGGTTTCCGGATACAGGTAATCCGGGCTTTTTTGCCCGTCCTGGGTCACATAGTACGTGTTTTCGCCGATGAAGACACCTTCATTGTATTCACTCATGTCGTAATCTTCCCCGAGGAGAGTGAACTTGGAATCCTTCCACTGGCCGTAGAACTCCTCAACGCTTTTTGCTTCCTTTTTCCCGGGGACGCCGTCGCCGGTTTCGGCTTTGGCTTCCTCATTCAGCCGCTTCATCGTTTCCTCCAGCGTTTCGCCGTCGTCGGTATCCGTTCCTTCGACGGGGGTGCCACCGCCAAACAGCAAGCCCAGGATGGATTCCAGATCGGCATCGCCGCCCTTGGATATGCCCTGGGCAAAGCTGGCGAGCAGGCTGGCAAGCTTGCTGTCAGGGTTCGAAAGCTCCTTTTCGATCTTTTCCTTCACCGTTTTCCCAATGGTTTCCTTCAGCTTCGAGCTTAGCTCGGAGACTTCTTTTTTCAGCTTGTCCACCAAACCGGAGCCATCTTTTGTCACTTTGTCCACCAGACCGGCTCCGTCTTTTTTCAGCTCGTCTACCAGACCGGAAAGCATGCCACCCAGATCGCTTTCCTTTCCTTCACCGTTTTCAGACCCGCCCAGGAGCCCGGAGAGCAGTTTTTCCAGGCCGGAACCGGCCGGAGCCTTTTCCCCCGCGGATTCGGCAAAGACCGGGAAAGCTGCCAGTATCATGCACAGAATCAGAATCAAAGCAACGATCTTTTTCACTTGTCATTCCTCCATCACAGTTAGATTCAGCCGAGGATGTTTTCTCCGGTTGATTGCTTTATTTTATCACCCGATGCCTGTCCGGTCAAACACAGGTTGAAGATCTTCCGCGGGTTCAGCGCTTTTTCGCAGCGCTTTGTTCACTGTTTGTCGAACCGGTACTGTTACTGGCGGACAGAGTGTGATATAATGCAAAACAGCAAAAAGCCGATGATTCATCAGCGGAAAGAAAAGAGAAAGTACTATGAATCAGTTACCCCAAAAATATCTGAATATCGAAGAAGAATTTTTCGAACTGGATTCTGAACAAAATACCGCGCTGGTCCGGATGGAATATGAGAAACCAAGCGACATTATCGAAACCAGTGCGGCGACAAAAACGCCCCGGATGTCCACCGGTTTTCTCGAAGAGGTCATCGATAAATTCGATTATCTTCCGATGAAGTATAAGCTGCATTTCCGGGTTGCCTTTGACGACATGGACGGATACAGCGAAGAACAGATGAAGGACATCTGCAATAAAAACCTACTGCTGGAAACAAAAACCCGTAACCGGATTGCCCGCGGCCATAACAGGCTTGCACTGTACCTGTGTCTGATCGGCATTGTTTGCATCCTGCTCTCCATCTGGGTCAACAATATCTGGACGGAGGAAAACACACTGAGGGAGATTGTCGTTTATGTTCTGGATATTGCGGCGACGGTACCCTTCTGGGCGGCCATGGAGATCTATTTCATCGATAACAGCGAGCGGAGAAGGAAACTGGTAAACCTCAGAAAGAGATTCGACGGGATCGAATTCAGACAAAAACAAGCAGAATGATAGATACATTGGAGCAAGAAATCCTTACGTATTACAGAACGGTGGAGTCTTTGCGAAACGGCGTTATTTGACAAGGGCATGAGCAGGGGTTATAATGCAAATGTCACAGGAGTGACAAACGGCCGGGAGGGGAGTAGCGGAGCAAAGTTCCTCTCGAAAAAAGTTCCTCTCGAAGGTACGGACAAGTGGACGAAAGAGTGAACACTCGAACACTCGAACACTCGAACACTCGAAGTTGGAACCGGAGGGGCGGACACTAACACACTAACCACTAACCACTAACATCGTCCAAGAATTTGCCCTCAAAAAAGCTAGACCTCAAACAGAAAGAGCGGGGAGGAAAGATCCTCCCCTTTATTTATGCCGGTGTGGTTAGTTGTGCCTAACTACAAAGATCCTTCATCAAACTCAGGATGACGGGGTTTATCTGTATACATCCAGGATATCCGATTTGTTGCGAAGGGCGCTCATGACCTTGTTCATCTCTTCACGGGAGTGGACATCAAGGGTAAGGCGCAGGGTGGAAATCCGGGTTTTGTCGTCATTCTGGATTGAGGCGGCACGGATGGATACATTGTTTTCTCCGATGATGGTGGCAATTTCACCAAGCATATTGACCCGGTCATAGGCGATGATGGTTACGGTGGCATAGAAGGTGTTCTCACCGTTGCTGGCCCATTCCACGGGAATGAGGCGCTCCTCTTCACCGGTGGCGGCATTGACGCAGCTGGCCTTATGAATCGTAACCCCGCGGCCGCGGGTGATATAACCGACGATATCATCGCCGGGGACCGGACTGCAGCATTTGGCAAAACGGACAGGAATATCCAGATCCTCGTTACCGGTGAGGACGATACCGTGATGCGCACGATGCTGGCTGAGGCGCTTCTCCTCGGAGATCATATCATCCACGTTCTGAATGGACTGAGCGGGCTCCTCTTTCGCCTTTTGCTCCTCAATGAGCTTCGAAACAACGTATACGGCCGCCATGCCGCCGTAACCGACGGCACCGCAGATGTCATCAAAGTCCGTAAAGCCTGTGCGCTTCAGAATAGATTCATAATATTCCGGACGGCAGATGTCCGACATGCGGACACCGCGGCGAGCACATTCCTTTTCAAGCATTCCGCGGCCGAGTTCGACATTCTCCTGCTTGAGGGCTTTTTTCAGGAACTGTCGGATCTTGGCCTTAGCCTGAGGTGTTTTGCAGATGCGAAGCCAGTCCGTGCTCGGTCCCTTGGAAGAAGCAGAGGTCAGGATTTCAACCCGGTCACCGGTTTCAAGGGGCGTATCCAGGGGAACGATTTTGCCGTTAATTTTCGCTCCGACGCACTGATTGCCCACGGCGGAATGGATGCGGTAGGCAAAGTCCAGCGGGGTGGCCCCTTTGGGCATAGAGATCACATCACCCTTGGGGGTAAAGAGAAAGACTTCCTCAGAGAAAAGGTCTGTTTTAAGAGTATCCAGGAACTCCCGGGAATCCCGGGTTTCCGTCTGCCAGTCCAGCATCTGCCGGACCCAGAAGAGCTTATGATCCAGGTTATCCTCACGGGAGGCGCCTTCCTTATACCGCCAGTGGGCGGCGATACCGTATTCCGCGACCCGGTGCATTTCCCAGGTGCGGATCTGAACTTCGAAAGGGAAGGGGATTTTCCGGCCGCCGACCACCGTGGTGTGCAGGGATTGATACATGTTGGCCTTGGGCACGGAGATATAATCCTTGAAGCGGCCGGGCACCTGATTCCAGAGGGTGTGGACAATCCCCAGGACGGTATAGCAGTCCGGAATCGTATCCACGATTACCCGGATGGCGATCAGATCATAAATCTGGTCGAAGGATTTCTGCTGGAGAACCATTTTTCGGTAGATGGAATAGAAGTGTTTGCTGCGGCCGTCAATATCATAGTGGATATGCTGCTGATCCAGACGCTCGGATAACTCCGAGATAACCAGGCGGATGTGTTCTTCCCGTTCCTGGCGTTTCATACCGACCAGGTGGACAATTTTGTTATAGCCTTCAGGGTCGATGTACTTGAGGGAGAGATCTTCCAGCTCCTGTTTGAGGGCGTAAACGCCGAGACGGTGCGCCAGCGGGGCATAGATATCCAGCGTTTCCCGGGCGATGGCGACGCGGCGGTCCTCCGGCTGGTAGCGGAGGGTGCGCATGTTATGCAAACGGTCGGCAAGCTTGATCAGAACGACACGGATATCCCGGGACATGGCAAGGATCATCTTCCGGAGAGATTCCGCCTGGGCTTCCTCCCTGTTGGCAAAGTCCAGCTTATTCAGCTTGGTGACGCCGTCCACCAGATCGGCGACTTCTTCACCAAACTCCGTGCGGATGGTATCAAGGGTGATCCCTTCGCAGTCCTCCACGGTGTCATGAAGCAGTCCCGCGGCGATTGTGGGCGGATCGATCATCAGCTCGGTGAGGATCGAGGCGACGATGCAGGGGTGGGTGAAATAAGGCTCACCGGATTTGCGGAACTGACCGGCGTGGGCTTTGTTCGCGAAATTCCAGGCTTTTTCCACCAGCAGGTAGCCGTCGCCGGGATGGTATTTCTGGATGCGGTTGAGCATCTGGTCCAGAGGCATTGCCTCGTAGGATGTGAAAGCCATATTGCACCTCCCTTCGGTCGGTTTCAGAGTGAAGAGTTAAGAGTGGAGAGTGAAGATTATTTATTCTCCACCCGGATTGCCGTGACCTGGGCTTCGACAGCGGTGCGGC
>Ga0265298_10008299_pt1 | contig 12493 bp, 9 predicted proteins | sample AusTroGonzalo_MG_3_FD_193486 | JGI IMG/M metagenome (GOLD analysis project Ga0265298, IMG submission 193486) | Bovine rumen microbial communities from tropical cattle in Woodstock, Queensland, Australia - Gonzalo_01 | ecosystem: Host-associated > Mammals > Digestive system > Stomach > Rumen ... | reverse complement strand
TGTCGCCGAAAAACGTTCACTTTCACCATCTTTTTTTGACTTTTTCTCCAAAACTACCCTCAAAATTACCCTCAAACTCCAAACCCGCTCATCCTTGAAAATGTTGGGCTGAAGGATGCTTGAAATGATTATTCCGCGTCAAAAACACCTATGTTCCATTTTTCCAGATCCTCCAATCCGCGTCAATGAGTCCACCTTTCCACAGAATCAGTCCGGTACTGGTACAGAGGTTGCCTTGCAACCTCTTGATTGTCCAAAGTCAGAGCTGGCTTCATTTGTCAAGGATGCCATATGGCACGACCGAAGGTCGCTTGTCCTTGATATATGAAGACTGCTCTGATAGGCGGAAGGGTGGATCTGAATGGCGGACGAGTGGATCTCAGTGCGCGGAATAATCACTTGAAAAGTCAAAAAAATGAAAAAAAAGGGATACCGCAGAAAAATCTGCAGTATCCCAGCGTTTTTTCAGTCCAGATCGATGGCTTCCACGGCCGATTCCTTCAGCGAATCAATCACGTGGATGTAAACTTTGTAAGTGATTTCTGTCGAGCTGTGGCCGAGCAGCTCTGAGATAACCTTGATATCTTTACGCTGGACAAGGCACAAAAAAGCCGGGCAAACTGCCCGGCTGAGGTGATGCTCATTATTTGATAGCGGCTGTCTTGGGTGCTCCGGCTTTCCGGATCATAGGCTCATACGTTTTTTTCAGCTTCTTCGGGCACTTGAACACTGCGTCCGTAGCAATGCCTTTGAAGGCCTTTTTGCCTATAGACTCCAACTTTGTGGCCTTGACAGTGATCGTCTTGAGCTTTTTGCATCTGCTAAAGGCGTTCTTTCCGATGGTTTTCACATTTTTTCCGATAACAATGGATGTGAGCTTCTGCATTCCTTTGCAGGCGTTGGCTTTAATTTCCGTGACCTTATAGGTTTTTCCTTTGGCCTTCACGGTTGCCGGGATGACCAGGCTTGTTGCGTTTTTATCAGCGGATTTGCTGAACATTGCTGTATTGCCGGAAAGATTGAATACGCCGCCATCTGTTGTAACAGTTTCAGGAGCAGGTGTTTCCTCAGGCTCCGGAATATCGATGAGCGGCTTGCTGACGATGCCGTCGCCGGTAACTGTCACAAAAACGTCGAAAAAGAATTTATCGCCGAACTGATCAAATGAGTTACCGTGAGATCCAACGGTTCTCGTGTATTGTTGCATGTATCCGCTAAGAATCGGACACTTGGATACATTTAGTTGAAACATTCTGTTTTCAGCGCAACCTAAGATTTCCAGCAAAGGGTTCTTCGATACATCAAGCGATTCGATCCGGTTTCCGTAGCAGTTAAATTCTTTTAAGACCGTGTTTTGTGAGATGTCCACAGATGTAAGCTGATTCATGGAGCAGGCGAAGTTCTCCAACAGCGGATTCTTTGTTACATCAATATATTCAAGCTCGTTCCATGCGACATGAAGATCTGTGAGTAAAGGCAGTCCCGAAATATCCAGTGACTTCAGATTGTTTTGTCCGCATTCCAATTTTGATAATGAGGAACATCCGGAAACGTTCAACTTGCTGAGCTTGTTTTCAGTACAGGTGAGGGTTGTTAAGTATGGATTATGAGAGACATCCAGCGATGTCAACTGGTTATTCCAGCAGAGGATGGTTGTTAATTCGCTGTTTTTGGGAATTGTCAGGGACGTCAGCTGATTCATGTAGCAGTCCAGATAATTGAGCGTCCTATTGCCTGATAGATCCAGTGAGGTCAGTTTGTTGTTTCCGCACTCAAGCTTTTGCAGCACGGTGTTCGCAGAAACATCCAAGGTGGTCAGCCGGTTGCCATATAGATCTATTTCCTGCAGGGCGGGGGTCTGAGTCAGGTTAAGAGATGATATTTTATTATTCGGGACGTAAATGGAAGTCAGGGAAGCACAGTTGGATACGTTTATAGATATCAGTTCGCCGAACGAACAATCCAGTTCCCGCAGCGCTGAAAGACCTGACAAATCGAGGGATGTGATCTGATTGCTGCCACAGTTCAGATACTCAAGGCTGGTCATGTATTCTATGCCTTGCATGCTTTTGATTCCCGTGTCGCCGACATACAGATACTTGATGTTACCAATCTCTTCATCATCGAGCAGATGATCCTGGTTGCTGTCATTTTCATTCTCCAAATGGTTTCTGAACGCCGCATCTGGAAAGTGGGCTTCGTCGATCGCCACATCAGCAATGGCCCAGGAAACGATACTAAGAATAGCTGAGATGAGGATCAGACTGAAGATCTTTTTCATGGCTTTTCTCCTTCGCTGCGATAATCGGATTTCTGAGAGTCGCTTGTTGTCTCCGTGACTTATCGTTGGGAGAATAATGATGGTTATTCTGAAGGCATAGTAGCACATGTTTGAGATAGCGTCAATCCGGTTACTTAAAAGTTATGATGTACACAATGTTGTTATCTCCAATCGCTATATCAGTAAGATGATTACCCAGATAAGCGAGAATTATGCATTGTATTATTTCTATGCCGATATCATGACCTATGACTCTGAAGGTTCCTCATTCGACAGCAAGGAAGTTTATGTCAAAAAAGCCGGAGAATACTTTGAGAAGCTTCCGCCGCCGGGGACTTCCGTGGCTGCACTCATCAGGACTGTCTTTGCCAAATCGAGACAATTCTGGGGATATGCGGGTGATTATGCTGTTTTGATCGGCTATGTCGATACACAAAACAAAAAGCATATTTTCAGCGGCGATCAGCTTAATCAGAAGGTTACTTTGACCGGGGAGGACAAACTGATCATCTTCAGCAACCATTAATCAGGCCATTGTATCCATAACACGGGGCTCACGCCGGTCATATTGTCGGTCACGTCGCTGGCGATGAGTGTGTCCCCGTCATCATAAACAAAGCAGGCTGAATAGTCAGATCCCAGGTAGGGTGACCTCAGCCACCAGAAACCGGCAAGCTCACCATCGCCTGTCCTGTACTCGTCCGATGTCAGAACGCCGGTTTTGACTGCATAGGCCGTCGGCGCGCATCTTCTTGATTCGTTGTTTGAATAGTACTGCTCTGCAGCCTCCCGATGGCTGAGCAGAAAAATCTGATCCCGCGTATTCGCGCCCGGTCTGGTTTTCCATTCGGCTGTACTCTGTCCGGCACCGTTGTCCACTTCTGCCGTCAGAATAGCCTTCTGTTCCTCCGAAGTAAATGCGGCGTTCATGAACTCGCCGTTCAGCCAGGACCTCAGGGTGCATTCTTCCCAGGAAACAGTTTTCCTCTGTTCATTGTAGGGTTTTGTGTCCAGAATATAGCGGCTTTTCAGCAGCGCTTTCCCGTCCTGAATATCCAGCACAATCCATTCAATCGTTTCCGGACCGTTGTCCTGATTGTTGTCCTGTTCATAATGTCCGAAAAAAGCCTTATCGCCGACAGTAATCTGATCTCTGTCCGTCTCCCATCTGATGATCGGTTTTTCTCCGCTCGGATTATCGCTCTTGTCCTGTGAAGTTTTCCCCATCAGTGAAGCTCCGCAGTTGCCGCAGAAGGCATATCCGGCGTCTGAATCATATTCCTCGCCACAGGAGGGACAGACGGATTTGCCCGTCGTTTTTTTCGAACCGCACCAGGCACAGAAGTTTCCTGTGCTCTCCTTCCCGCAACTGGTACAGATCCATGTGTCGTTTTCCGCAAAAGAAACAGCCGCTGAACACAACAGGATCAATGCGAACAGGATAACGCTTATTCTTTTCATAAAAAACCTCCGTTATGATTCAGGCAATCAGATGATCGTTTCCTCTGCGGCTGTTTCCGGCCTGATCCGATTCTTCTGTCAGAAATGGAGCCCTGAAACGCATCCGGTTCAAGGCTCCTTGCGAAATCGATTATGCGGCATTTTCAAGATGACGGCAGGTCATTCATTGATATAGGAGACGATGATATCATCACCGAGAACAATGAAGCTCTTCCCTCGTTGAAATGTCAGTTCCCTTCCGTTTTCATCCAGGAACACCAGCCTGTCTTCATAGTTATCATGCAGCCAGGTGCCTTGAATATACCGTCCGGACTGGAAAATACTCGCTTGTCCCCTGCCCCGCATCTGGCTGGCATAATAGGGATATCCCCGCTCCCACTCCACGGGGATTTTCATGATAATCACATTGGCAAACGGAACGGCTTCTCCGGTGTTCCTGTCTGTCAGCTCCCCGTCAACAGCGGTACGGATATATCCGATTCCCGGTTTCCATTCAAACATACAGGCGCTGTTAGGATTGGTTTTGGAAGGATTATCGTGATACTGGAAGTTGACAAAAACCTTCGAAGCTTCATCGCCTCTGTTCAGCGGATCATCTGTGAACAGGAACGGTTTGACCTCAAAATCAATCTTTCTTGCGGATAAATGATTATGAAGTTCCTTAACATGCGCGCTCAGATTGCCCGGTTGGTCAACAAAAGAGACACGTTCCCGGAAGTGTTCGCCCAGCAGGTTGTAATGGCGCGTCGGTTTCCGGAAGGACCATTCGGTCAGCCAGTTTTCGACGCTGACACATTCGGTTCCGATCGGAGGTACGCCCGCATAGGCAAAAGCTGCGTGAAAAGCTCTGGCCAAAGGAAGCATGGTCATTCTCCCGGAACGGACGCCTCCCGCCTGCTGGGGATAACTGTCCCCGAACAGGGCAAGCAGCCTGGTCCCTCCGCTTTCTGTCAGCGGAATCTGAAAAAGTATGCTGGCGTCACTGATTCCCCAAAGAGGGTGGGCTTCCGGGGAATTATCCAGCGGGAGCATAATCGGTGTATATGTTTCCCCTTGGTCAGGAAGTCCTGTCAGCGGACTTTCTCCCTCGATTGCCGGATTGTCCCTGATGCTTACCTTGGGGAAACTTGCATTGGTCTGATACGTAATGGTCTTCTCTTCCGCATATGCGGTACAACCGGCCAGAAGTATTGCTGTGATAAGGATGCAAATCAGTTTCCGCATTATTCTTCTCCTGTCTGTTCAATTCTTCTGACATGTATTGTATCTCATATGCATCTTTTTGTCTACTGCCTTATTTCGGGAAAGGTTTCATGTCTCTCTGCTTTTTCGTCTGTCATGGCCATTCTCCCTGTAAAATGCAGCTTTACTTGCATACATGTTCTCGTCAGCCCAGCGTATCAGATCCTGTACGGAGGCGTATTTCCCGCCCCGCATTGCATAGCCTGTGGAAACAGAATATCCTTTCTCGCTGACTTTTTCCCTAAGCGTTTCCATGATCCGGCTGACATCTTCCTCCTCCTTGTGGATAAACAGGATTGCAAACTCATCTCCGCCGATACGGTATGCCAGGGTTTTTTTACCGCTGAGTTCGTCCAGAATCTTTCCGATCTCCTTCAGCGCTTTATCTCCCGCCTCGTGTCCGACCGCGTCGTTCAACCGCTTTAATCCGTTCATGTCTGCTGAGCCGACCGCGCTCACCGATGCGCCGTATTTACCGCAGTCTTCAAAGAAGGAGAGGCGGTTCAGCAGCTGGGTCAGCGGATCCCGGTTCGTATCGATGGAACGCAGGAACATATACAGAAAAACACTGCTGATCATAATGGCGGAATTAAGGTGCGATCCCCCTCTTTCCATATCGATCAGCGTGGCAATGACGCAGGAAGCCGCGCAGAGATACAAAACATATCTTTCTCTGGCATGATCCTTATCCCGGAACCTCTTCCACGTCATCCACACGCTGTAGGCAATATAGAAGAACGAGATCACGAAAGCCGTATAACCCAGCGGTCCTCTGACAAAGTTGTATTTTTCCCCGAAGCTGAATGCGAGAGGCGAAAAAAAGGCCGTACAGTAAATCAGCATGTTGATTGTATTGGGAATCCAGAGCCAACGCGGACGTTGGTTTTCCGGATAGATGATCAGCGCAATGCTCAGCGCTGCTGTGGGACGCATGATATAACCGATTACGGAAAACAGAATCCGCCAGAAACGCCAATCCGGATTCCCCTGTGACCAGATTTCAAGACTGTCGGCGGCGATCAGCACCAGAGTACTGATCACCGTCAGCCAGTAATAGTGTTGGGATGTATCCGTTGAACTTCTCTTGCTCCATAGTTTCAGGGAGAAGCCGATGATCAGAAACAACGTGATAAAATGCTTGTCCAACAATTCAATAAGCATCTGATCATCCTTTCACGGGTCAGTTTATTCTGAAACTATTGTATCAAAGAAATGTTACTTTGGGAAGAGTTCAATTCAGTTCATTCCAGGCGTTCTTCAGCTCGTCAATGATGGAAAGATGTTGCGGACAGGCCGCCTCGCAGGCGCCGCAGGACACGCATTTGTCAGCGCCGTTGTCGTTTTCCCTGATCCTGTTCATGTTCCAGTCTGTTTTGGGATCAGTCTCATACAGTGAGAAATTGTTCCATACGGAGAAAACGCCCGGGATATCCACCCCGTTCGGACAGGGCATGCAGTACCGGCAGCCGGTGCATCCGATCTTTGTCCGGCTGATATACGCCGTGCGCACGTCGTCGATCAGTTTCAGCTCGTCCTTCGTCATAATACCGGTGCCGACCGTATCAAAAATCTTCAGATTCTGCTCGATTTGTTCGGCTTCATTGCATCCGGAAAGCACAACGGAAACCTCCGGATGGTTGCAAAGCCAGCGGAAAGCCCATTCCACCGCAGAGCGCTTAACCGGAAAGGCGTCGTACAGTGCCTGAACATTAGCCGGCGCCTTGGCCAGGCGGCCGCCAAGCATACCTTCCATGATGACAACCGGTATTCCCAGGCTGCCTGCCAGTTCAAGGCCTTTGGTTCCCGCCTGGTTGTTGATGTCCATGAAGTTATACTGAATCTGGACCATATCCCAGTCCCAGTCCCTGATGACATATTCAAAATCATTATATGGCCCGTGGAAAGAGAAACACTTGTAGCGGATCTTCCCCGCTTTCTTCATATCATCGAAGAATTCCGGCGCACCGATGGATTTGAAGTATTCCCATTTTTCCCTGTTGATTCCGTGCATCAGGTAAAAATCAATATGATCTGTCTGCAGCTTTCTCAGTTCGCTGTCCAGCAGTTCCTGCATCTCTTCCCGATTGTGGACATACTCCATAGGCATCTTGGTGGCTATGGTCACACGATCCCGGTAGCCGTCCTGCAGCGCTTTCCCCAGCACAATCTCTGAAGTTTTATCCAGATAGACGTAGGCTGTATCCAGATAGGTTACACCGCCGTCAATCGCCTGCCGGATCAGTCCGATCGCTTTCTGCTCGTCAATCGTGCTGTCTCCGGAAGCTTCGCCGTTGAATCGCATGCAACCCAGTCCGAAGGCGGAAGCCTGTATGCCCAGTTTCCCCATTGTGCGGTATTTCATCCTGATCTCCTTTCGGCCTTCCGGCCAGCATCCTTGTGTATGCAGTCTTCCTTATATGATGATATTAAGCCTTAGAGCTGACTTTAAGTCAATCCTTATCAGGAAAAAAACTCCGGGGATAAAACCCTCCCGGAGTCCTGAAAGGTCTGTAAACCTGATTGTTTAACCGACAATAATCCCTTACTTCCCGGATATTGTCAGTCCGTCAAAAGCAATATACGGCAAACTCACATTTCCGTCCTTCAGTGTATCGCTGCTGATACTCCTGATCTGTCTCAGCATTTCCGGCACACAGCCGCTGATCATCGTTTCGGAAAGCGCACAGGCGATTTTTCCGTTCTCGATCAGAAAGCTGTTTTTCGCCACTCCGGAGAATTCACCGCTTGGCGCCGGCTGTCCGCCGGAGAAGCGCATCACAAGGATCCCCTTTTCAATTTCTCTGATCAACTGTTCCAGCGTATCTTTTCCGGGTTCGATGAACATATTGCCGCTCTGGTTTCCGGCTCGTTTTCCGCCGGTTTTGTTGGCGCCGTACTGGCTCAGGGCAAAACTCGCCAGCTTTCCGTTCCTGATCAGGTCATAGTCTTCGGCCGGATATCCCTCGCCGGTATAACGGCAGCCAGCCACCACATCCTCACTGAACGGCCTGAAGGACAGGGAGAAAGCGGAATCAGCGACTTCCTGTCCCAGTTTGTCTTTCCAGATGCTGGTCCCGTCGATCAGGCCCACATCGCCGACGAAACTGCCCATAATTGTTTCGATGATAATCTCTACCAGTGCCATCGGGGCCAGAATCGCCGGGCCGACAAACTTTCCTTCCAGCGGCTGAGGATCCAGCTGCTGCTCCACCGCCGCAAGTTCCCGTTCGATCAGTGCGCACTCGATAACCGGTTTGTCCAGCGTTTTCAGGGTCACGTCACTGCCGTAGAAGGAAGAACTCTTCTCCCCTTCATGGGCGGAATACATCAGCGAGAATGAATAGCTTCCGGACCGTGTGCGGTAGCATACGTCATTCGTGGACATAAAAACGGTTCGTTCTGCGCTGTGTTCCGTGATCATCTGTTCCATCAGAATCTTCGGATGTTTTTCCCGGATGGTTTCCAGCAGTTCCTTTGTCCGCATGAACAGGCGGTCCGTGTCACACTCCGGTGTACCTTCCTCAAAGCTTTCTTCCAAAGGCCCTTCGGCGAATTCCCAGGCGGGATCCGGCTTGCCGCTGTCACTTGCGGCAATGGCATCCGCCACAGCTTCCTTCACGGCCTCTTCCTCAAAGCGGTTGATCTGCACCGTACCCTTGCGCTGTCCTTTCAGAACCGTAATCACAATATTCCGGTTAAACAGCGTCCGCATCAGGGAGAATTGCCCTCCGTCCACGTTAAACTCTTTTTTCTCATTTTCGCTGACTGTGCAGTGTGCATAGTCTGCGCCGAGTTGCTTTGCCTCCGCCAGGATCTTTTTTGCAATATCTGTGATTCTGTCCATCTCAGCGGCCTCCAATCTTTACTTTGCAGCGCAGCGCCGGTCCGCCCATGCCTACCGGCATCGGCTGTTTCTTCCCGCAAAAACCGGAACTGCTCCAGACAACCTGATCGCTGACCATGTCCACTGTTTTGAGCATCTCAAAAGCCACTCCGGATATGGTTGTGTCCAGCAGGGCTTTGCCGAGCTTCCCGCCCTTGATTTCGTATCCCATCGTCACGCCGAACATAAATTCGCCCGTCGTATCCGCCTGCCCGTTTCCGGAGTTGATCAGGTAATACCCGTCATCGATTGATGCAATCATATCCTCCAGTTTATCTTTGCCGGGATGCACCGCCGTGTTCCTCATGCGGATCAGCGGTTCGTCAGAGAACATCCAGGCCCGGGCGTTTCCTCCTGGTTCCATGCCGAAATGCAGTGCGCTTTCACGGTTGTTCATATATCCGGTCAGGATCCCGTTTCTGATCAGCGTCACATCCTTCGCCTCGGTTCCCTCGTCGTCTGTGAATACCGGCAGCGGGCAGGATTCACCGAAGGCGGTATGCGCAAAGTCCGTCAGCGTCACCAGCTCGCTGGCCACTTGCCTGTTCAGATTATGCGCGGCAACGCTGCCGCCCAGCACAAGGTCCGCCTCCACGGTATGCCCGACCGCTTCATGGCTCAGCATCCCTGTCATCATCCCGTCAAGGATGACCGTCTTTTCCCCAGCGTCGGCATAGATGCCTTCCCGCTTCTGCATCAGCTGCTCATATAACTTGTCGATTCCTTCATGCAGCGCGGAAGGATCGGTGAAATTGACGTCAAAAGTCCCGCTTCCGCCGAAAGCCCTGAACAGTTCAACCGGAGCGCCGGCCGGTGTTTCAGCGGAGAGGAAGACATAAACATAAGAACGCGGAGCAAGAATATGCGCGTCCATGCCATCCGAAACCTTCAGCAGTTTCTCCATGGAGTCTTCCGTTGCGATTACTTTCCGGCTCGTCAGATTCGGATAGTGTGCGGCAATATACCCGTCCACTTCCCGGGCGAAATCCACATAGACTTTCTGAGCCGGATCATGAATGTCCTCCATGATGAACGGTCGGCTGCCGATGAACGGCGTCAGTGCCGGCTTTCCGTTCCCGGCATGTTTTTCCATGAAGGCGGCGTTCTCCGAGGCCGCCTTCAGCACCTTCTTCGCGGCTTCCTTCGTGTATTCGGCCATGGAAGAGAACCCCCATACGCCACCCCGGTAAACGCGCGCGGAAACGCCGCTCACGTCAGAGCGGACATTGGCCAGCACATCGCCGGAAAGCAGTATCACGCGGCGGTTTCGGTTCTTTTGTCCCCTCAGTTCCGTGTGTACACCAGGCGAAAACAGCTTCTTCTGTTCATTCAGCAGATCCTGCAGCATTCTTTATCCCTCCTGTTCCCTGATCTCGTTCAGGTCGTATGGCGTGGTCTGGTAAACCATGTAATTCAGCCAGTTGGCATAAAGCAGATTCGCGTGGCTGCGCCAGGTGACCATCGGTTCCCTGGTGTCATCGTCATCCGGATAATAATTCTTCGGAACTTCGATCGTCAGGCCGGCTTTCTTGTCCCGCAGGTATTCCCTCTCCAGCGTCCTTGGATCATACTCGCTGTGTCCCATGATGAACACCTGCCGGCCGTTCTCCGTGATCGTTGCGTACACGCCTGCCTCATCGGAAGAAGCAAGAATCTTCAGGGAAGGACAGTTTTCGATATCGTCCCGGTTCACGGTTGTATGCCGGCTGTGCGGCGCCATGAACACATCGTCAAAACCCCGAAGCAGAATATAGTTCTTCCGTTCCGCATGGTGCGGGAAAACTCCGAACAGTTTTTTCGCCAGCGGCTGCTTCGGGATTCCGAAATGATAGTACAGCGCCGCCTGTGCGCCCCAGCAGATATGGAAAGTGGAATGGACGTGCCTCTTGCTCCACTCCATGATCTCGCACAGTTCTTCCCAGTATTCAACTTCTTCAAAGGGAAGATGTTCCACCGGTGCGCCGGTAATGATCATCCCGTCAAAGTTCTGATCACGGATTTCCGGGAATGTTTTGTAAAAGGCAGTCAGATGCTCGGCGGATGTATTTTTCGAAACGTGCGATTGCATTTTCACAAGTTCCGTTTCCACCTGCAGCGAAGTGTTTCCAAGCAGGCGAAGTAGTTGGGTTTCGGTATCGATCTTTGTCGGCATCAGGTTCACAATGGCGATCCGGAGCGGACGGATATCCTGTGTCGTCGCCCGGGTTTCCGTCATAACGAAGATATTCTCATCCGTCAGCGTTCTGTACGCCGGAAGCTCGTTGGAGATTTTGATAGGCATTGTCGGTCAATCCTTCCCGCGAAATGCATACGTTTCCTGACCCGTAAACGATGAATGTTTCTTTGCCGGGTTCGGATGTCACTTAGTATAAACAGATCGTTTGTACAAATCAAGTTCTGCTACAGAAAACGGCGCCCGCTTTTCACGGACGCCGTCTTGCTGTCTTTGTTACTTAATACATTCCGCCCATTCCGCCGCCGGCAGGAGCTGCGGGTTCGGGTTCAGGAATATCTGCCACCAGGGATTCGGTAGTCAGGATCATCGCCGCGATGGAAGCCGCGTTCTGCAAAGCGCTGCGCGTCACCTTTGTCGGATCGATGATGCCGCGTTCCACCATATCCACATACTCGCCCTTCAGCGCGTCATAGCCGTAGCCGGTTTTCTTGGCGTTCTTGATGTGGTCCACGATTACGCTGCCGTCAATGCCGGCGTTCAGAGCGATCTGACGGATCGGCTCTTCCAGCGCGCGCAGGACGATTTCAACACCGGTCTTGGCGTCTCCGGCAAAGTTGTCCAGCAAACCGGCAACCTTCGGAATCACGTTCAGCAGGGCGATACCGCCGCCGGGCACGATGCCTTCCTCAGCCGCTGCGCGTGTTGCGCTCAGCGCGTCCTCGATCCGCATCTTGCGTTCCTTCATTTCCACTTCGGTAGCGGCGCCGACCTGGATTACCGCTACGCCGCCGGCCAGTTTGGCCAGCCGTTCCTGCAGCTTCTCACGATCGTAATCGCTTGTCGTTTCGGCAATCTGGGCACGGATCTGGGCGACCCGGGCCTTAATGGCGTCCTTGTCTCCGGCGCCGTCGACGATGGTGGTGTTTTCTTTATTCACCTTGACCTGGCGTGCTTTACCGAGCATGTCAATCGTAGCTTCCTTCAGTTCCATACCGGTTTCGGAGGAAATCACGGTACCGCCTGTCAGAACGGCGATATCCTGCAGCATCTCCTTGCGGCGGTCGCCGAAGCCGGGGGCCTTGACGGACACGCAAGTAAATGTACCGCGCAGCTTGTTCACCACCAGGGTGCTCAGGGCTTCGCCTTCCACATCCTCAGCGATAATCAGCAGCTTCTTGCCGGTCTGCACGACCTGCTCCAGCACAGGCAGTACTTCCTGAATGGCGCTGATCTTCTTGTCGGTGATCAGGATCAGCGGATCATCCAGCACCGCTTCCATCTTTTCGGTATCGGTTACCATATATGCGGAAGAGTATCCGCGGTCAAACTGCATGCCTTCCACGGTGGTCATGCCGGTGGTCATGGTCTTGCTCTCTTCAACGGTGATAACGCCGTCCGCACCGACTGTTTCCATCGCGTCGGAAATCAGCTTGCCGATGGTTTCATCCGC
>Ga0265298_10008298_pt1 | contig 12493 bp, 13 predicted proteins | sample AusTroGonzalo_MG_3_FD_193486 | JGI IMG/M metagenome (GOLD analysis project Ga0265298, IMG submission 193486) | Bovine rumen microbial communities from tropical cattle in Woodstock, Queensland, Australia - Gonzalo_01 | ecosystem: Host-associated > Mammals > Digestive system > Stomach > Rumen ... | reverse complement strand
CCCTCATACTGATGGACGGAAGTTATTACTTCGGAGGATTTAATGTTAGAGATTAAACAAAAAATTGTACCCTTCCCTGAAAAAAGGAAGGGTACTTTTTTTATTTGACAATAGAAAAGAAAAAAATTACCGAAAACCAAAATTGGCGTAGATTTTTTGATAAATCGGCAAAAACGACGTGCGGAAAATTCACCTCAAAATGCACTTATCTTATTGATTTTTAGAGTTTTTCATTCCTCAAAAATTCCTCAAAACTTTTTTGTTGAAAAAATGTTTTTAGAAGCTAACTTTGTGTAAGATCATTTAAAAAAAGGATTATGAGGTACTTCTATTCTGTACATAAAATTTAACAACATATGGATGCTTGGGAAGAACAAGTTCACATGAACAAGTGCTATATTAATATGATATAGCAAGCATGATGAAAAAGTATTAATACCAACATAATAATTAACAATTTAAAATTTAATCGTATGAAAACTAATAAAAAACTCGCATTAAACAAACAGATTATTTCAAATCTTAACGATATAAAAGGTGGTGACGGTGATGAAACAAGAAATGCCTTTTCTGAGTATTTCATCGGGTGCTATTTAGCTGGGAAAATAATTGACTACGTATTATCGACCGTAATTGATGACAGAGGCGCTTGTTTAACACAAGGATGCCCTCCAACCAGATATTGTTCTGATTATTGCGGAAATGTTTATGTTACACGCGGAACTTGCATGTAATTAATCACAAATGGGTGTGCAGATAACCAATTTTATGCACACCCTCTCAAATTAAAAACTCTTTACACGGAAATACTATGGCAAGGAAATGTTTGAGCGTTTATATGAATAAGGTGAAAAAATGGCCTTACCATAAGTTTATTCTTATTCAATTTGCTGCGCTCGTATTCATCCATATTTTCTTTATTGCCTTAATGAAAATATGCGTCATGGTTTTTTCACTTGAAAGCGCAATACCTGTACAAAATATACACGAGTTATGTATTTTAAAAAGCATATTAAAACTTGTCATTGGGGCAATCATCGAAACATTCGTTTTCCAAACCATTTTGTATTATGCTTTTTGTAAAAAAGAGAAATTATTATCTCCCTCAAAATACATAATCTGTAGTTCTATATTGTTTGCGTTGGCCCATTTAACACAATTTGATGGTATCTTTATAATAGATTTATTACAAATCCTTTGTCATTTTTTTGCTGGTATAGTGTATGCATTTATCTATTATATAGCAAAAAAGGAAAGAAAAAACGCTTTTATCTCTGTCGCTTTAATTCACTTTATGTTTAATCTTTGTGTCGTCGGCATGATCTGGATTGGAGTACATAAATAAACTGACTAATCTGCTGTAACAGTATGCTTAAAACAACGGAACTCGAGAGAAGGCCTATGAAAAAGACTTTATCTAAACTGGAAGAAATTATAAATTGCATAAAAAGGGACTTCTCTTGCAAAGAAGGAAACAGTCTTATGGGGGGTAAAACTGGACTGGCGTTACTTCTGAGTTATTATGCTTCGGTAACCAACGACGAAAAGGTATCCCAACAATCAGCCGATGTGTTAAAAATGATTGAAGATTCTCTTGAATATGAAAATCAATATACTTTTTGTATGGGCATTGCCGGAATCGGATTAGTATTTATAGATTTGTTGCGTGATAATTGCAACAAAAGAAAAAAATTACCGAAAACCAAAATTGGCGTAGATTTTTTGACAAATCGGCAAAAACGACGTGCAGAAAATTTACCTCGAAATGTACTTAACTTATTGATTTTTAGAGTTTTTCATTCCTCAAAAATTCCTCAAAACTTTTTTGTTGAAAAAATGTTTTTTGAAGCTAACTTTGTGTAAGATCATTAAAAAAAAGGCTTATGAGGTACTCTATTCTGTACATAAAATTTAACAACATCTGGATGCTTGGGAAGAACAAGTTCACATGAACAAGCGCTATATTAATATGATATAGCAAGCATGATGAAAAAGTATTAATACCAATTATTAACCATTTAAAATTTAATCGTATGAAAACTAATAAAAAATTATCGCTTAATAAACAAATCGTGTCCAATTTGGATGATATTAAAGGTGAGGGAATTTTTACGCTTCAGAGATTTTGCAAAGAAATCGGCGAGACAATCATCATAACAATTCAAGTTTCCTGGGATCATTGTTTTTCAGGAGATCCAAAGGGTATCTGCCAATCAGATCTCTGCACCATTATCTGCCAATCAAATGGTTGCAACGGTGCTACACAGGAGTACGCATCATGCTTTGGTGGCTCTTGCGGCAAGTGCGGTTGATAACATAAAAAACCTATCAAGACTGGCTGTATGGCCAGTCTTGATACAAAAACAAACATTATGCAAAAAATAACAGAACTCAGGGAACGGCTTATCCGCTTGAATTACGCACAATTCATCGGCGTGCAAGTGGTATTGGGATTGATTGCATTGGCAATTCAATTTGCCATAATACTCCTTTGGGGAATAAGCATTCCTACAGATAGATTTGAAAATGGTTATACTTTCATCGGATTGCAAGCCAGACTGATACCAAGTGCCTTAATAGAGACATTGTTGTTCCAATATCTGCCTTTTATTATTTTTTCGCGTTGGGTAAAGAATTCTGCATCCCGAAAAATCTTAAAACCGACAAGATATATCTTGTTTAGCTCTGTTGTGTTTGGCCTGTTTCATATTATTGGCACTCATTGGCTGATGCCTCTTGTAGTTATCAGAGTGCTGTTTACGGCATTATGCGGCATGGTGTTGGCTGTTTCATTCTATATCTTGCGACGAAAGAAACAAATGCCCATCCTTTCTGTTACCCTGATACATTTCCTGATCAACTTCATATTAATAAGTGTAGGAGCTGTGCTTGATTTAATAATGACAATATGACAAATAAAAAAATAAACGATATATACGAGTTGCTACTTTCCCATGCGACACATGAAAACGATCTGGGTCTTCTTTCCGGATTTGCAGGAATAGCCATGGCGATGTTTTATGCATCTCAAGCTTCAGGCGAGTCCAAATACAGACAAAAAGCAGACGAAATGCTGGATGTTTTGTCCGAAAAACTTAGTGATTGTTTTGTTTTTTCACATTGTTGCGGCCTGGCTGGAATCGGATGGCTTTATCAGCATCTCAGCAAAAAAGGCTGGATAGAGGAGGATACCAATATCCTTTTGGAAGACTTTGATAAAGTTTTATCATTTGTAATGCTACGACATCTTTACAACAAACAGATCGATTTCCTTCATGAAGCCACTGGTATAGCCTACTATTTCTATTCACGACATAACGACAATCCGGCGGCAAAGCAAGTGTTAAGTCAGTACATAAAAATAATGTATGATATTGCCGAAAAAACCGATAATTCCATGAAATGGAAAACAATACTCGACCATAAAACACTTCAAGAGGGGTATAATATCAGTCTCTCACACGGCATGTCGAGTACATTGGCGATATTAAACAAACTATACTCCATTGATGATTTGAGAAGTCCCAAACTGGAAAGCATGATTTCCGATACTGTAAACTATATCCTTGCGCAAGAGATTGACGTACAAAAATACGGTTCTTTTTTCCCGTCTTTGGCGCTTGAAAGCAGTTCAGAAACCAAGAGCAGCCGACTTGCCTGGTGTTATGGAGACCTAGGCATCAGCATGACACTTTACCAAGCGGGGCAAACGCAAAATCGCCAAGATTGGATTGATAAGGCTGTAAACGTATTGCTCTATGCCGCCGAAAAACGCAGGGATTTGATACAAAACAGCGTTATTGATGCCTGTTTATGCCATGGCACCTCGAGCATTGCACATGTCTTTTACCGAATGTGGTGGAACACCCGTCTGCCTGAGTTTAAGCAGGCCGCCGACTATTGGATTGAACAAACACTAAAAATGGCACACTTTGATGATGGCTTGTCGGGTTACAAAACATGGCTTGGCTTGGATAACAAATTTAATAATGAGTACAACCTACTTGAAGGCATAACGGGTATCGGGTTAGTCCTGCTGTCATATTATTACGAAATAGAACCCACTTGGGACCAGTGTTTATTATTAAGTTGATGTGTTATGGATAAAGAACAGATTTATACTAATCTTCAAAAATATATTTTGAGAACGCCATTGCTTCCGATAAACTACATCAGGCGATTGGTGAAAGACGGTGTCATCACAAAAGATGCATTGCTCGACGCATGTGCCGACGAAGCCGTGATGGAGGCTCTGTTTCTCGCGTCGCCGTCATTCTACAGAGAAGTGCAGAAATGGCGTGAAGGCAAATTGCCAAACAGCAAGGAAGAAGACAAGGTGATGCAGGGATTGTACCGCTATTTCGCAAGAATGTGCACACGTTGCACGCCTTTTGGAATGTTCGCAGGCATCACCGCAGGCACTGTCACCGATAAGACAGAAATAAAAATGTCGCCCAAAGAGACGAACGTCACGAATGTGCGGCTCGACATGAACTATGTCTGCGCCCTCGCCAAAGACATCGCCGAGATACCTGAAATAAAAGAGCAGATCCTGTTCTATCCAAATAACAGCATGTACCGAATCGGCGAGAAGATGCGCTATGTCGAGTATTCTTTCAACAACGCGCGCCGCAGCCATCACATCTCGGCTGTCGATGCCTCGGAATATCTGATGAGGGTCATCAACGAAGCCAAACAGGGACGAAAGCTGCTCGATCTGGCACAGCTTATCGTCGATGACGACATCACCATCGACGACGCCAAAGGTTTTATCGATGAGGTGGTGGCTTCACAGCTTCTTACAGCCGAGCTCGAGCCCACTGTCATCGGCGCCGACCCTTTGGAGCAGATGATCGCCGTTCTTGACAAATATACCGAGAACGCCGTAGCGACAGACATCAAAAACAAGCTCATCGGCATCAACGAGTTAATAAAACAACCAAAGCGATACGACGATATCAAACAGCTTCTATCGGCCTTCACCACCGCTTATGACGAGAAATACCTGTTCCAGGCCGACATGCTGCTGAAACCTGCAGTGAACACTGTAAGCTCAGATATTCCTGACCAGGTCTTTAAAGCCGTGACATTCTTAAACCGCGTCACGCCATATTTTGAAAACGAGAATCTGCGCCGTTTCAAAGAAGCCTTTTATGCGCGCTACGAAGATGAGGAGATACCGCTTGCACAGGCTCTTGACAACGAGACTGGTGTCGGATATCTGCAAAACACCTATTCAGGTATAACACCTTTAGTCGATAACATAGTGTTTCCTGCGGCACAACAAAACTATCAAAGCTCAACAGCGCTGCCGTTTCATCTGATGATGCAGCAGAAACTTGCCAACACATTGCAACATGGTGAAAGACAGGTCTCTCTTGATGAATCGGATTTGGATATCTTCGAAGTGAAATGGGACGACACCCAAGAAACACTTTCCGCTTTCATTGAGATGATCGACGACAAACACTTTTTTGTCAAAAGTGCCGGAGGTGCCAGTGCCGCTTATCTTATCGGGCGTTTCTGCCATCTCGACAAAGACATCCTCGGTCTCACCCAGGAAATCATACAAAGAGACGAGGCAAACAAAGACTGTGTCTATGCCGAGATAGTGCACCTCCCGGAGTCGCGCGTGGGAAACATACTTCATCGCCCGACAATAAGACAATACGAAATACCTTATCTGGCACAGTCGTCGCTTCCGATAGAAAACCAGATAGATCTTGACGATCTGATGGTCTCGGTAAGATACGACAAAATACTGCTCCGTTCGAAGAAACACAACAAGCTGGTGATACCTCGTCTGACGACGGCCCACAACTACAGCTTCAACGCTCTGCCGGTTTACCAGTTTCTGTGCGACATGCAAAACCATGAGAAACGCGGAGGCTTCAATTTCTCGTGGGGCTCCATCGAGAACACCCTGCCATATCTGCCGCGTGTCGTTTTCGGCGATGCCATACTCTCGCTGGAAAAATGGAACTTCTTCAAAAAAGACATCGACAGTCTGAACACGATAAAAGACACCGATGAACGCATCGACAAGTTCATGGAGATGGCCAAGCAAAAAAACATCTCAAACGAGGTGCTGCTTGAAGACGGCGACAACGAACTCTATTTCTATCTGACCAACCGTTTCTGCGTGAAGGCTCTTCTTGACTACATAAAGAAACGTTTCAGTTTCACTCTTAAGGAATTTCCTTTTGCCAATGCAGAAAGTCCTGTAAAATCAGCAGAAGGATGTTTTGCCAATGAAATGATATTTGCTTACTATAAACAGAAACAATCATGACACGAAATTTTTCTCCAGGTAGCGAATGGCTTTATTATAAGATATACTGTGGTTACGGCACTGCCGATGAACTGCTTGCCGAATTGATTGGCAAACTGTCAAAATATTTCATGGCCAATGGTCTGGTTGACAGCTGGTTTTTCATCCGATATGCCGACCCGAATCCTCATATCAGGCTGAGATATCATTTCAATGACTTGTCAAATATCGGCAAAGTCATGGTGGCAACGACAAACGCATTGCAGCCATATTTTGAGACCGGACAGGTCAACAAGATAATGAACGACACCTACAAACGCGAAATCGAGCGTTATGGTGAGACGACTATCGAGCTTTGCGAGAAACTGTTTTGTCACGACAGCGAAATGACAACCGACATGCTCTCAGCAATCGAATATCACCCTGAGAAAGAGACCTACAGATGGCTGTTCTCACTGAAAGACATCGACACCATGCTCTCTGATTTCGGCTATTCGCTCGAAGAGCGTCATACGTTGGCCAAATCATTGGCCGACGGCTTTGGAAAAGAGTTTAATATCAACGAATCGACAATACAGCAGTTCAGCAATATATACCGCACTTCAAAAAACACGATTTTCAAGTTCATGCATGGCGATGATGAGCAGTCTGAAGGCCTTTTCAGCTTGATAAATCAAAGATCCGAAAAGACAAAAGACATCGTGCGGCAGATGCTTGATCTGTGTCCCGACCGCAACCGTCTTGAAAACATCGTACACAGCCTCATCCACATGACGATGAACCGCATCTTTGTGGCCCAGCAGCGAAAACATGAAGTGGTGCTTTACGGGTTTTTGGAAAGATACTATCGTTCGGAAACAGCGAAATTAAAATTTTGTCCAACCATTTAAACTTATAACCTATGAAAATCAACATCTGGAAACTAGGAAAGAACAAATTTACATGAACTGGCATCCTAAATCTATAGTAACACTATAATTTGGATGTAAAACTCAAAAAACAACACTCAAAACACAAAAAAATTAAAAAATTAACAATTAAAATACAAATACTATGAAAACAAAAAAATTAAATCTTAACAAACAGGTGATTTCAGAACTCAATACAGTTAACGGTGGTTATGCTCCAACACACGATTGCGGTGGTGGTAGCGACACAATTATTCCAGGCACAATCGTCATTACAAAGTTGACCCTTGATTGCGTTACCAAGCTCACAAAACAGGATTCTGTTTGCCAGTGCTGGTAATCCAACGATATACAAAAAATTAAAAATAAAAGACTCTTAAAAAAAAATCATGAAAAATAACCAGAAAAACATGATCCATGTTGATGTGATCGAAATCGGACTGACAACAAAACAAATGTCAGACTTTGAATTGTCAACAATTGTTGGTGGCACAGCCCCTTGTTGGATTGACGTTTGTGGCGGTCACGTATGCGGCGCGGATGAACCTTGCGGTGTAGACGATGTCTGCATAGGCAACGGTGAAGCATGCAACGGTAAGTTGGGCATTAAAGGCGACTGGTAATTAAAATTAACGGTTGTTCAAAGAGGGTGTCTCAAAAGTTTTTTGGCACCCTCTTCTTACAAAAAATTAAACTAAAATTAAGGAGAACTATATATGAAAAAGATAACAGTAATTAATGAAGGATTGTCAAAACAGCAATTATCCTTTCTTGAAACAAAAAACATTATTGGTGGAGAGATATCCTGTGGCATTCAAGTTTGTGGACTAGATGCTTGTGCCGTTGATGCTTGTATTGTGGATATATGCCCAATTGATGTATGCCTATTAGATGTTTTTGTCACAGAAAAATAATCATTTTTAAGTATTAATTTTTATGGAGTGGTGTATATACAATTATTTATACTATTCAAAAAAGGCTAAAAAGCATTTATTGTATAGTTCGTTGTCAAATATGTTTGTTGAGCTTAACGACGAGGCGTATCTGGCAATATTGAGAATTAAATCCAATCCAAATAGTACTGAAGCAAAAACGGAGCAATTCCGCTTTTTGTTTGATAAACGATTTATTGTCGAATCGAACAAAGTTGAACAAAACAAGTTGATACTCACAACTTTAAGCCAACGTTATCAAACAAATTCAATGTCACTAACGATCGCCCCTACTAATGGTTGTAACTTTGCTTGTCCATATTGCTATGAGAGTAATAAGAAATTCAACCATATGTCAAAAAGGGTTGAGGATGGCCTTATTGATTTCATAAAACGCGGTGATACAATCAGAAGCTTAAACGTTACTTGGTATGGTGGAGAGCCCACCACTGCACTGAAAACGCTCAAAAGTTTGTCATTCAAAATGCAGGAGACTGTCAAATATTATAATGCCCAAATGATAACCAACGGTTACAATTTAGATAAAATCGTTGATGACATAGAAAATCTGAAAATAAATAGGATTCAGATTACACTTGACGGCACAAAGCCATCTCACGATAAAACAAGATGTCTCATTGGCGGGCAAGGGTCTTTTGACAAGATCATATCAAACATTAAGTTGTTATTATCAAAAAATGACAAAGTACGTATTGCTATACGCATGAACATTTCAAATGATAACAAAGATGAATATGAAAAACTGTATCATTACCTTGAGACAACATTCAACAAAAGTAAGCAGATACACCTGTATCCTGCATTTGTGGAAGATTACACAGGTTGTCAATTAGGCAGCTGCTTCGAAAACAACAAAGAAAAGGCAAAATTCTTGAAGAAGTTGTTCTATGAAAAGGGTATTTCGTCGTATAGCCTATATCCGGAAAGATGCGGCAAGGGGTGCATGAGACAATCAATGAACGCTTTTGTCGTTGGTCCTATGGGAGAATTATACAAATGCTGGCATCATTTGGGCATCAAAGAGAAAATTGTCGGTAACATTTTTGAAAAAAATGTGATCACCAATTTCACAGAATTAACAAAAATGATGATCGACAATGACGTTTTGTTTGACACAAAATGTAAAAAATGTGTTTTATTCCCATCATGTAACGGTGGTTGCGCTGACATTAAAGATAGTAACAATAATGTTTGTGCACTCGCAAAATATATGTTAGGTGATTTTTTAGATGTACGTTATGTTCAAAATAAGAATAATTTAGTATCTTTGCAAAACTAATGGACAATGAAAACTAGACAAGTTATTATGTGTATTGCCTTTAGCTTTTTATCACAAGCTTTTGCTAAAGCCCAGCAAATCAACTATATCACATATACTGATTCGGTTATATTAAGCTCAAAAGAGTATTTGAAAGGCAATGACTATCAGAAAGATTTTCTGCTTTTCTTGGATATACTCGAGAAAACACATCCAGCTTTTGGCTTGCCTAATCCGTTACTCGACATCAAAAAAATCAGAAAAGAAGGCTATAAACAACTGAAAAACCTTGATGATATTGAAAAATTCGGTTTTTATCTTGAGTCAATAGTATCTGAAATGAACGACGGGCACACCTTCATTCACAACCAATACAAAAATGACGTTTTATACCCGATGTCTTTCAGATACTATGACGGGGATTTTTATATCAACACCATCAACGAGAATCATAAAGAATTTTTAGGTAAAAAGATTGTGAAGCTCAATGGATTTGCCATTTATGATGTTTTGATGAGTTTCAGACCGTTAATGTCGTGTGATAATGACATTTTTCTAATAGATCGTTTTAAAAGTATTACCAGTTTTGTCTGGCAAGACAATCCATATAACACCCAAGAAGTATTGACGGTTATGTGCGACGACGGTTCGTCGTTTGACCTTAATTATGAAAATATCCAAGAAATAAAATGGGTCGGCGTTGAACCGCAGTCGCTGCAGTCTCCGTATACAAACACCAAGATGCCTTTCAGATACCAATTATATCCAGAAAACGGCATTTGTTATCTGCAATTCAACGCATGCATTGACCAAAACACGCTGCGTTTCCAATATCATTCGGGCGGTATCAGCGGAATGTCGGAAGCTGAGTTTGAAGACAAGATAAAGCTTGTCCCACGATTTGACACATTTCTGCAAGAGGTTTTTGATACTATTAAAAGTCAGAGTATCAGGACTCTTGTTGTGGATGTAAGAGACAATCCTGGCGGCAACAGCAAGCTTTGCGACCAACTACTTTCGTGGCTTACTCCTATTGATGATATTAAATTGTTTGACTCAAAGATACGAATGTCGAAGTTGATGGAAGCTCATTATCCTGAAATTGTTAAATTATTTAAGGAAGGTGCTGGCGATAGTTTTGAATATGGCATGATATATGATGATTTACTGGGTGAATCAGACACAATTTATGGTAAATTTTTTGTCATGAACCACGATAAAGATAATCTTTTCAAGGGCAATGTGGTGTTTATTCAGGATAATGGAACATTCAGCAGTGCTGCTGATTTAATTGTAATCGCGTATGATAACAAAATAGGAACTATTATTGGCGAAGAAGGTGCTTATCGCCCTTGTAATTATGGCGATGTTTTAGGATTTGAGTTGCCCAACACCAAAGTGAAAGGCGGAGTAAGTCATTGCTATTTTACGCGTCCAGACAAAGATGCTTGTTGTAACAATAGTTTGACCCCAACCATACACATTCAGCGCACATGGTACGACTATCTCGAAGGTCATGATCCATGGTGGCAATGGGTGTTGGATAATTATAAATAACCACATAACGTTAAAAATTAAAATGGCAAATAAATTTCCGTTCTTCCCTCAGCACGATGCCATGGACTGTGGTCCGGCCTGCCTCCGCATGATAGCGAAGCATTACGGGAGACATTACACCCTTGAGAGCCTGCGCAAGAAAAGCCACATCAGTCGTGAAGGCGTGAGTATGCTCGGTATCAGCGCAGCGGCTGAAGAGATAGGATTTAAAACTATCGGGGTGCATATCTCTTACAACCAGCTCAAAGAAGATGTGCCTATGCCGTGTATCGTGCACTGGCAACAAAGACATTTTATGGTTGTCTACAAGATAAAAAGAGATACCATTTATGTCGCTGACCCTGCGGCAGGACTTGTAAAATACACCAAAGAAGAGTTTCTTCGCGGATGGATAAGCCGCAAAGGCGACGATAACGCCGATGAAGGTATAGCTCTGCTTCTCGAGCCGCAACCCGAGTTTTATTCAGCCGAGGGCGAGAAACCCGACAAAGCCAAGTTCTCGTTTATCTTACAATATCTGAAGCCATACAAAAAACTTATTGTGCAGCTATTCATGGGCATGCTCATCGGCACCCTGCTACAGCTTATCTTCCCTTTCTTCACACAGAGCATTGTCGACTATGGTATCGGTAATAGTAACATCAGTTTTGTTACACTCATCTTAATAGCGCAGCTCACCTTATATGTGGCACAAACCGCTGTCGACTTCATACGCTCATGGATACTGCTGCACATTAGCGCCCGCATCAACATCAGCATCATATCCGACTTCCTGATAAAACTCATGCGGCTTCCCATCGGTTTTTTCGACACCAAGATGATTGGCGACCTCATGCAACGCATCGGCGACCACCAGCGTATCGAGGCGTTTCTCACCTCCTCGACACTCAACACCCTGTTCTCGTTCGTCACATTCATCGTCTTCGCCTTCATCCTTGCGTTCTACAGCATAAAACTGCTTGTCGTTTTCCTCATAGGAAGTGCGTTATATGTGGTTTGGGTTGTCCTTTTCCTCAAATTCCGCCGCGAGCTCGACTACAAACGTTTCGCACAGGCCTCGGCTGAACAGAGCAACCTCATCCAGATGATAACCGGAATGCAGGAGATAAAGCTCAACAATTGCGAGAAGCAGAAACGCTGGGAGTGGGAAAACATCCAAGCCAAGCTTTTCAAAGTCAGCATAAAAGGACTACGCATCAGCCAGTGGCAGCAGAGCGGGGCTGTGTTTATCAACGAGACAAAAAACATCCTCATCTCGTTCATCTCGGCACGTGCTGTCATCAATGGCGACATGAGTCTCGGTATGATGATGGCCGTCCAGACCATCGTCGGGCAGCTCAACGCACCTATCAGCCAGATGATAGGTTTCATCCAGAGCGCCCAGGATGCCAAGATAAGCCTCGAACGTCTCGGTGAGATCCACAACCGTCCTAACGAGGTGGAAGACGGCGACGGCAAGACATCTATCTTCCCGGAAGACAGAAGCATCGCTGTGGAGAACCTCAGTTTCCACTACGACCCACTCGCCGATGCCGTGCTTAACGAT
>Ga0265298_10008297_pt1 | contig 12495 bp, 5 predicted proteins | sample AusTroGonzalo_MG_3_FD_193486 | JGI IMG/M metagenome (GOLD analysis project Ga0265298, IMG submission 193486) | Bovine rumen microbial communities from tropical cattle in Woodstock, Queensland, Australia - Gonzalo_01 | ecosystem: Host-associated > Mammals > Digestive system > Stomach > Rumen ... | reverse complement strand
GTTCATCCCCAACCAGGCTAAGGGCGTGGTTAGCTATCCTTCAGACCGCGGTGCAGCTGCCAACGGTGCCAACTCATTCGGTGCAGGTACTATGGAAGGCGAGAACGCATACGTTATCGAGTACAACCACATCGGTCGTCGTAACTTCGTAGGTCCTTGGAAGAGGTCTATCTGGCTTACTACCGAATCTACTGACAAGGGTATCCTCAAGACTGACGATTCATACGGTCAGACCAACATTGGTAACCCTACTCCTAACGTAATTGCACGTTTCGCTGAGTTCTACTTCGTAGCAGCCGAGGCTGCCATCAAGTTGAACAATCAGACAGCAGCACACCAGATGATGTCAGTTATCCGTGCACGTGCCGGTAAGTGGACTCACTCAGTTGCTGAAGGTACAGCTCTCGTGGCCAAGGAAGTTAACCGCGACTACAGCGCAGAACTGGTTGCAGAAATCCCTGCCACCATCACCATCGACTGGCTCCTCGACGAGTACAGCCGCGAGTTCTTCGCAGAGTATCGCCGTTGGTATGACCTCGTTCGTACCCAGACCTGGATCGAAAGGGCTTCTACCTATCTGATGGGTGAAGACTATAACAAGGGTGACACTATGGAGAAAGAGTGGAAACGTCAGATTGACAAACACCACTACCTCCGTCCTATCCCTGTAGGCCAGCTCAATGGTCTTGTTGAAATGGATAAGGATTGGCTTGACGCCAACTACCAGAACCCTGGTTACGTAAGGTAATTTCCCATAAATCCTAATAATAAAAAGGGTGACTCGATTGAGTCACCCTTTTTAATTACCTGGCCCTCAGTTCTGTGGGAGGACGTTGTCCCTGCGGGGCCTGGCCCTGCGGCCGCTGACCTTGCTGGCCCTGGCCAGCTGCGGGAGCCTGGCCGCCGCCACCCATCGGGCGGCGGAACATGCCGAAAGGAGATGCCATCTGCACTGTGGCCGGCTCACCGTAGTTTACTTTAAGTGTTTCTTGAGGTCCGAGGAGCGATTTCTTGAGGCCACCGTCGCAGCTTATCACAATCTTCTGCAGGCACATGGCCGGATCGAGGAAGCGGATCTTGAGAGTATGTTTGCCGGGATTCATGGCGTTGACAGTCGTTTCTTTCTCGATAACGTGATAAGTCTGGAGCTCCGCCAGCTCGCCGCGATAATCCTCGTTGATGTTCACCACAGTCTCACGGCCGCCATCAAGGCTGACTGCATAGCGCATTCCCGCGTAGTTGTTGAAGTTCAGTGTCGAGCCGAAGATAGTCTTGACTGTGAAAGCGCCTGCGCTTGTTGTCTCGAAATCGTATTCCAGACTCATTCCTTCGCCAGGTGTAGCTGTGTTCGGCCATGTCGTAATGCTTGAGAGTGTCCTTCCCATGTTGGGAATAACAAGCCACTGCGCTCCATCCTCCGCACTGCGGGTAAAGTGCTCTGCTTCGATAGATACATAGCCGTCCTTCTCTACAAAGCTGTAGGGCAAAGCCTTCTCAGGGGTTTCTACTTTGGCTGTCCTCGGTCGGATGTTGTTCTCGGGCTGCTGCCACATGAAATAGCCGATGTGAGTCTGGTCCATGATGTGGTTCCATTTGCCGCCGCTGAGCACATGATTGAAGTTCCAGGTAAGGATAGAATCCTTGTCATAGAGCCTCTGTGCAAGTGCGGCCCATTCATTGGCCTCAGGGTCGCCCACGGCAGCCAGAGCTTTGTTTTTCGCGATGGCGTAGTACATGTCATAGAGATTGGCAGTTGCCTGCACCTGGTAGAGAACCAGCTGGTCAAAAGCGTCGCGGCGGTCCTGCGGCAGCAGATAGTAGAGCTGCAGGGCGTCAAGAGCAAGGGCGTCATAGTCTGCCTTCACTCTTTCCCACTCGTCGTAGGCAGTGAGGCTAAAAGTCTTGTCATCCAGCAACTCAGGGGTCATGCGGCGGTTATATTTAGTGTATGTGTCGATGATGCGGGCTGCTTCCTTTGCATATTGTTCACCGAACTGCTGAGCGCAGAAGGCCAGTGTGTGGGCGTGGATATCTTCAACAGTGAAGTTTTCAGGATCCCATGCGAGACGGAACCAGAAATCCACGGGGTATTCCATAGGCTTGAAGTCGCCGACATTCACAACCCAGATCTGACGGATACCGTAGTTGTAGCAGAGCTGCATCTGCTCCCATGTACGTTCCACCTGAGTAATGTTGATCCACTTGGAGTTGCGAGGAGCACCCACATAATCGAAGTGATAATACATGCCGTAGCCGCCTGAGCGAGGTGCAGCATCGAGGGCGGGAAGCTTACGTACATTACCCCAGTTATCGTCGCAGAGCATCAGGGTAACATCGTCAGGCACCTTCATTCCCTGGTCATAGTAGTCCTGAACCTCTTTGTAGAGGGCCCAGACCTGCGGAGTTTCGGCTGCGGGGCGTTTTGTCACCTTCTCTATGATCTTGCGCTGGTCCTTGATGATGTCTTCAAGCAGTTTGGTGTTGGTCTCACGGCTCATCGCCATGTCTCCGTCGCCACGCATACCGACTGTGACAACCTTCTCCCAGTCCTTTGCACGTTCCATACCTTCTGTCCAGAACTGCTGGAGTACTTTCTTGTTCTTGGTGTAATCCCAGGGGCCGGTGCCTCTGCGGGTCCAGTCCTTCTGGTTCTGGGCCATAGGCTCGTGGTGCGAAGTGCTCATGACGATACCCATCTCGTTTGCCAGCGGGCCGTTCAGCGGATCATCATCGTAGAATGCGCTGTTCCACATCGCAGGCCACATGAAATTACCCTTCAGACGGAGGATCAGCTCAAAGAGTTTCTCGTAGAAGAGGTGGTTGAAGTCGCCGAAAGTCTCTGTAGCCCAGTTGCCGAGAGAAGGCCATTCGTCGTTCAGGAAGATGCCGCGGTAGCGCACCTTCGGCTCACCCATAGTGTAGACGCCGGGCTTCACAGAAACGATTGTGTGCTTTTCAGCCGGAACGTCAGCCCAGTAATACCAGGGCGACACTCCCATCTGCTCCGAAAGCTCATATATGCCGTATGTTGCGCCACGTTTGTCACTTCCGGCGATAATCAGAGCCTCGCTCACACCATCTATGGGGTTGGTGGCTGTCGTGATTATGAATTTCTCAACTTTGCCTTCAAGCTCGGAAGCTTGGATTATACCTTTATTTATTATCTGGCGTATGTACTTGCTGCCGACAGTGCCAATGATGACAGCTTTGGAACCGGAAGGTTCGTTGATAAGCGCAGGGGTCTGCGAGGTAACCATAAAAGCGTCGTTGCGAAGGTTCTCTACGGCGCGCAGCACGCCTTTATCTTCCTGGCTGTCGACCAGGATGGGCGCTGCTCCCTGACGGGAAATCCATGTAAAGCCTTCGTTGTTGTGGCTGACGAAGCTTGTCAGCATCGCAAAAGCGAGAAATAGAAGTTTCATGATATTTGAGTGTATATGTTTGTACAAATATACAAATAAAAAAAGGTGACTCTTTTCGAGCCACCTTTCTTTATATATAAAGGTAAGGGATTTTACCTTGCGTAACCAGGGTTCTGGTATGCAGCAAGTTCTTCCTCTGACATGTCAAGACCGTTGAGCTGGCCTACAGGGATAGGACGGATGTAGTGATGTTTGTCAATCTGACGTTTCCACTCTTTCTCCATAGTGTCACCCTTGTTGTAGTCTTCACCCATCAGATAGGTAGAAGCCCTTTCGATCCAGGTCTGGGTACGAACGAGGTCATACCAGCGGCGATACTCTGCGAAGAACTCGCGGCTGTACTCGTCGAGGAGCCAGTCGATTGTGATGGTGGCAGGGATTTCTGCAACCAGTTCTGCGCTGTAGTCACGGCTTACAGGTTTAGCCTCGAGAGCTGTACCTTCGGCAACTGAGTGAGTCCACTTGCCGGCACGTGCACGGATAACTGACATCAGCTGGTGAGCTGCGGTCTGTCCGCCTGAAGCACCCTTGATGGCAGCCTCGGCTGCTACGAAGTAGAACTCAGCGAAACGTGCGATAACGTTAGGAGTAGGGTTACCAATGTTGGTCTGACCGTATGAATCGTCAGTCTTGAGGATACCCTTGTCGGTAGAGGCAGTGGTCAACCAGATAGACCTCTTCCAAGGACCTACGAAGTTACGACGGCCGATGTGGTTGTACTCGATGACGTATGCGTTCTCGCCAGGCATTGTACCTGCACCGAATGAGTTGGCACCGTTGGCAGCTGCACCGCGGTCTGAAGGATAGCTAACCACACCCTTAGGCTGGTTGGGGATGAACTTCAGAACTGCAGCGTCCTTCTCAAGAAGTTCGCGCTGTGCACCGTAAACGGTCTTCTTACCGATACGGGTAGCGTTCTGCTTGTAAGTCATGTTGAAGGTAACGTCGAGACGTGAGTCGCGGAGGTCGGCGAAAGTCTTGTAGAATACGCCGTGTACCGGAGCCATACGGGCCCAAGGACGACCGTAACCCTGCTCACCGGCACGACCGATGGCCTGAGCTTTACCACCAGTGAAGACCTCTTTACCATTCTGGATGGCAGTCGGTTTGTCATCGGTAGCGATCTGCAGGTTGGTGTAGTTCGGGTTCATCATCCAGAATGCTGAGTTCTGACCGTCACCACCCTGATATCCGGTAAGACCTGAACCGTTGTATTTCTCGTTTGCTGTAGTATAGTCAGCAAAGAGAACGGCTTCTTTAGAGTAGAGGTTAGAACCTACCCAGAGGTCATAGTAAGTATCCTCGAGGCCGTAAGGGCCGGGGTTGTTGATACCTGCCATTGCCATATCGTATGCTTTCTGGAAATAACCGGGAGCCTTTGAAGCGCTACGGCCTGCTGCCGGCGGATAAGTATCGATGCCTTTCGGGTTCTCGTTCCACCATGCGTAGGTCAGATAAGCCTTTGCAAGATAAAGACGAGCGGTAGTCTTGGTAACGGCACCGGTCTTACGGGGAGTCTCGGGAAGGTTTGCTACTGCATACTCGAGGTCAGGGAAGATACATGCTTCATAAACAGAGTCAACAGGAGTACGGCGTGAATAAGTACTCGGGGCTGAGTTGAATTTCAGGTTACCTGAACCAAGGTCCAGCGGAACACCGCCGAAAGTCTGCACGAGGTAGAAATAGTCCATTCCACGGAAGAAACGGGCCTCGGCGAGGAGCGCCTCTGAAACGCCGTTGGCTTCACCGTTCTCGATTACACCGTTGGCGGTATTGATGGCGCGGTAGCACTGGGTCCACATGCCTGAGCAAGGGTTGTCAGATGCTGACCACTGGGTGTCGTTTACGTTCATATCGGCGATCTTGTGGCCAGAAGTGGCTGACTCGGCCCATGTGAACTCATCTGTACCGGCTTCCTGATGGTCAATCATCATCTCATGGCCGAACAGATATCTCAGGTGTACATACATGTATGCAAGACCACCTTCTACACCCTTGTCACTGTTGAAGAAACTGGGCTCGTAGATTGTCTTGGGATGCTCTGTCAGCACGTCGCTGCAGGATGCAAACACAGACACGAGGACTGCTAATGTGGCAATTATTTTAATCTTTTTCATATTCATCGAAATTAGAATGACAGGTTAATACCAAGCAGGTAGTTGATAGAGTTAGGAGTACCGGTTGCATTCATACTGTAAGCACCGCCGTTGGTCATAGGACGGATGCCGGTAGCCTTCATGAACGGTGAGTAGATTACGAACGGGTTCTGAACAGTTGCGTAGAGACGGCAGCTGCGCAGGCCGATATTCTTCACAGCCTTGATGTTTGAGAAGTTGTAACCGAGGGTGATGGTGTTAACCATGAAGTTGGTTCCGCTGTAGCGTGAAGCAGCACCCTGGTGGATCGGAGAGTCATCGTTCTCAGCCAGTCCGCCGGGAGCGGGCCAGTGGGCGCCGGTATTCTCAGGAGTCCAGTAGTCAACAACGAGGTTACCGCGACGACCAGACAGCTGGTTAGAATATGAATAGTGAGTGTTAGAAGTGTAGATACCGCCGATCTGGAAACCACCTACCAAGTTGAAGTCGAAGCCTTTCCAAGTCATGCTGGTGTTGAAACCGCCCTGGAGGATAGGCTCGTTGCTCTGGATGATCTTATCGGCATCACCGATAGGACGGGTAGGAAGGCCGTTTGCATCGTAGTCACCAAGATATTTAACCTTGATCATACCTACGTTACCTGAACCTTCGAGGATCTTACGTGCGGGCTCTTCGTCCTGCTGGAAGATACCGTCATATACATAGTCACGGAATGAGTTTACAGGATAACCAACATACCAGTTGTTACCACGGTTCTCAGTCTGACCTGATGCAAGTTCAACGATTTCGTTGTGGTTGTGTGCGAAGTTCACACCGAAATTCCAGTTGAAGCCATCGCCACGGTGCTGGATGATGTTAGCGTTGAGGGTGAACTCAAGACCGTTGTTCTTGGTCTTACCTACGTTGGCAGTATAGCTGCCCACACCTGCGGTAGGAGGAAGTGATACGCTCTGCAGCAGGTCGGTAGTGAGCACGTGATAGTACTCGATGGTACCGGTCAGGCGGCTGTTGAGGAGACCGAAGTCAACACCGAAGTTCCATGTCTCTGAATACTCCCAACCAAGGTTGCTGTTAGGAAGCTGAGATACATAGTAAGCATCGACCATGTCGCTACCCATGTTGACGTATGAAGTACTCAGACGACCGAGGGTTGAGTAAGCACCTACGGCCTGGTTTGAAGTCTGACCATAACCAGCGCGGAGTTTCAACATGTCAACCCAAGCGACGTTGTCCATGAAGTCCTCGTTGTGGATGTTCCAACCAACTGATACGGCAGGATAAGTGTGCCATTTACGACCTTCTGCCAGACGAGATGAACCATCTGAACGAACCATTGCGGTGATCATGTACTTGTTGTTATAGGTGTACATTGCACGGCCCATCCATGACATCAGACCAGTGTCAGTATATGAGCTGCTCAGTGAAGGAGTACCCTCGAAGAACTGCATCATGAAATACTGCATGTAGTCAGCACCGGTGTGGGTGATTGAATAGCTACCGCTTGAGTTTTCAGTCCTTTCTACAGAGAACATAGCGGTGAGGCTCAGGGCGTGTACGTCGTTGAAGGTACGGTTGAAGGTGAGAAGGTGCTCGAGATCCCAGCTGGTGTTTACGCCGTGAGAGCGTGATGCACTTGCGGGGTTGGTCGGGATGTTGCTGAGGATACCTTTGCCGCGGAATGAACCACCGTCAGTGATACGGATGTTGGCACCGGCGTTCAAACGGTATTTCAAACCTTTGAGGAACGGAGCCTCGACCTCGAGGTATGCAGTGTTGTATGCTGAATACCTGCGAGTGTTGCTTACGTTAACGTCCTTAACATCATACATCAAAGAGCGGGTCTTTGCGATGTAGTTGTTATCCTTAGGCATTACGAGGCCTTCGAGACGGGTGTTGCCTGATACGTTACCCTTGGCAGGATCGATCCACGGGTTGATCATAGGAGTCAAGTCGGTCTGTGCACCGCCGGCGTTACCATAGTTCCTGTTGAGACCCATGTTGGTAGAGAAACCGAAGGTGAAGTATTTGCCGATTCCCTGGTCGATGCTGGCGCGGATGTTTACGCGGTCGAAGCCTTCGGTCGGGATGTTAGACTCTTCTTTGTAATAAGAAAGACCGAATGAGTAGTGACCACCGTTGGTACCACCTGTTACGGTCAAGTTGTTCTGGATTGCGAAACCGGGCTCGTAGTAGATAGCCTGCCAGTCAGTGTCGTACAGATCCCTGTTCTCATCGGGGGTATCGTTGTACTTCTTGGCGAGGTCACGCATCGTAGAATACTGAGCTGTGTTCATGTAAGGGAACGGGATCCACTGCCTGTAGCTGGCGTAGCTGTTGAAGCTTACGCGTGCGGGCTGACCCTGCTGGCCATGCTCGGTGGTAATCATGATGACACCGTTGGCACCGCGGGAACCGTAGATGGCAGTTGATGATGCATCCTTCAAAACGTCGATGCTCTTAACGTCATCGGTGTTGATATCGTTGAGGGAGCCTGAGAAAGGAATACCGTCCAATACGATCAGAGGGTCGTTGCTGGCAGAAAGCGAACGGGTACCACGGATACGGATACGCATCGTTGCACCGGGTGAGTTAGAGGTCTGCCTCATCTCGACACCGGCGATACGGCCCTGGAGAGCGTTGGTGATGTTACCTGCAGGAATCTGCCTGATCACATCCTGGTTAACAGAAGAAATTGAACCGGTAACGTCTGAACGTTTGGCAGTACCGTAACCGATCACAACTGTCTCCTCCAACATTTGCCTGTCCTCTTCGAGGGTGACATTGATGGTCGAGCGGTTGTTTACAGGAACTTCAACGGTCTTGTAACCGATGAAAGACACCTGCAAAGTCGCGTTGGAAGGAACTGTCAATTGGAATGCTCCATCGGCATCGGTAGTGATACCGTTGAGCGTACCTTTCTGAAGGACACTGGCGCCGATAACTGTCTGGCCATCGGTATCCTTCACAACTCCTTTAACTATCACGTTCTGAGCCAGCGCGCTCCAAGTGAAGGCGCAAAGCACAAAAGCAACTGACAGTAACTTAAAGAAAGTTGACTTTTTGTTGAAGTTGTTTTCCATAAGTAATGCTTTAGTTAATGATTAAGTTGTTTAGTTAATTAGTTAATAATTAGGTAAGTATTTTAGTATTTCGATTTGCTTTTCCCGATTTTTCTATCTATCTTACAGGTAAATTTATTTGCCGTTGCCATACGGGTTGAGCAAAATACCGCTAATTCCATGAAACCCAACGTTTTAGAATCTCTTAGCGCTGTCCTATCTGAGCAATGTGAGCGTGCTCAGTGTTCCATTCAGTATGATTTTTGCAGGACTTGTTTTCAGCAAACAATCAGCAATTTTATGGGAAAATCAGCCTTACGCCTTGATACTCGCAGGGCGTTGAAAGATGGGTCCTACCCGGTCCAGGTCAAAGTAGGGTATGGTACCAATCTTTATTTGTCCACCGGCTTATACCTCGCTCCATCTGATTGGAACGCGAACCTTCAGGTATGTGTCGGTCCTGGATCACGAAAAATCAACAACATCCTGGGAATGCTCCTTCTCAAGATCAACAACCGCATCGTTGAGCTTATGGAAAGGGGAATCTTCTCTACTCTCTCGTCTGCCCAGCTGCGGCAGATGCTTACCGATTTCAGTCTGAATGCACCGACAGTCGACGTGCCTACCCTGGGTGAATATTTCACCAAGGTGATAGAACTCAAGACTGGCAGTACCAGAGTCAGCTACGACCAGACCCGCAAGCGGCTGACGGAGTATTGCGGTGACCTTGACAAAATCAAGTTTTCAGATGTGAATTACACTTTTCTCGAAGGGTGGCAGAAAGCGATGAGCGCTTACAAGCGCAACACCGTTTCCCGCCGAATGAAAGACCTGAAGGCTGTGATACGCTATGCCTACGAAAACGGCGTGGACGTCAACCCCGCCTACCTAAGGATTGACAGCAGTGCGGAGGACGATACTCCGCTGCGCTCTCTTCCGGTCGAGGATATGCGCAGCCTGATGGCGATGGATCTGAAGGGTAGGGAGGCTATGTATAGGGACGCTTTCGTGCTGTCTTTCCTGCTTGTCGGCATCAATCCGGCCGACCTTAAGAAACTGACGAAAGACAGCGTGGTGAACGGCCGCCTGCAGTACAAGCGGTCCAAGACGGGAAAGAATTACTCCATAAAGATAGAGCCCGAGGCGCAGGCCATCATAGACCGCTACCCCGGGCAGACGCATCTGCTCAATTTCGCAGAGAAATACAAATGCTTCGAGCAGAATTGCAATAACTTCTTATCATCAGTATATAAGGGAGTTACACTCTATTGGGCCAGATATTCCTGGGCCAATTATGCAGTGGATCTGGACATCCCGAAAGACACTATAAGCGAATCCCTGGGACACAGGCATGGGGCCCATATCACAGGGATTTACATAAGATACAGTACTGATAAGATCGATGCTGCAAACAGGGCCGTGATCGACTATGTCAATTCAGGCAGTTTCAGCAATTAATCAGCAAACTCTCTATTCGTACTCGACCGTTGCGGGCGGTTTGGGAGTATAGTCGAAAAGAACGCGGTTGATGCCGGGCACTTCTGTAGTGATGCGCTTGACCAGATGGTCGATAAGCGCGTCGCTCAGGTGCTCTACGGTCACTTCCATCACGTCTGTAGTGTTGATGGCGCGGATGATGCAAGGCCAGTCGAAGGTACGCTTGCCGTTCTTAATGCCGGTAGATTTGAAGTCCGGAACGACTGTGAAATACTGCCATACCTTGCCCTCAAGGCCGTTATTTGCGAATTCTTCACGCAGAATGGCGTCTGACTCGCGGACGGCTTCGAGACGGTCGCGGGTGATGGCGCCGGGGCATCGGACTCCGAGGCCGGGGCCGGGGAAAGGCTGGCGGAACACCATGTTGTCAGGAAGGCCGAGAGCCTTGCCGACCATGCGGACTTCGTCCTTGAAGAGGATGCGGACGGGCTCGACGAGCTCGAATTTCATATCCTCGGGAAGGCCGCCGGCATTGTGGTGGGCCTTGATGCCTGCTTCAGACTCAAGTATGTCGGGCCAGATGGTGCCCTGGGCGAGGAACTGGATGCCGTCCAGCTTGCGGGCCTCTTCTGCGAAGACCTCGATGAACTCGGCGCCGATGATCTTGCGCTTCTGCTCAGGGTCAGTGACTCCTGCCAGCTTGTCGAGAAAGCGGTCTACAGCGTCAACATAAATCAAGTCGGCGTTCATTTCGTCGCGGAAAACCTTGATGACCTGCTCAGGCTCGCCTTTGCGCAGAAGACCGTGGTTGACATGTACGCAAACGAGCTGGCGGCCTACCGCCTTGATGAGCAGAGCGGCTACGACTGAAGAGTCTACGCCTCCTGAGAGGGCGAGGAGCACCTTTTTGTCTCCAATTTGCTCTCTAAGGTCGGAAATCTGGCTTTCGATGTATTTTTCTGCAAGGGCAGGGGTGGTTATACGCACCATGTCTGCAGGACGGACAGTGATTGGGTTCATATAGCTCTATAATTATTTTTTCGATTGCCCCAAAATTATATAATTTTGCGGCCCTATGCAAGATATCAGAAATATAGCCATCATTGCCCATGTCGACCACGGCAAGACCACATTGGTTGACAAGATGATACAGCAAAGCAAGATCCTGCGCGACGCAGAGAAGTTGGGCACACTTATCCTCGACAATAACGATCTTGAGCGGGAGAGAGGCATCACCATCCTCGCCAAGAACGTTTCGGTCCCTTACAAGAACACCAAGATCAACATCATCGACACTCCTGGTCACGCCGACTTCGGCGGTGAAGTGGAGCGCGTGCTGAACATGGCCGACGGCGTGCTGCTGCTTGTCGATGCCTTCGAAGGTACGATGCCGCAGACCCGCTTCGTGCTGCAGAAAGCAATAGAGATGGGCAAGAAGCCGATTGTCGTGATCAACAAGGTCGACAAGCCCAACTGCCGTCCCGACGAAGTGAATGAACAGGTGTTCGACCTGATGTGCCAGCTCAACGCTACAGAGGAACAACTCGACTTCCGCACCGTCTTCGGCAGTGCAAAGCAGGGCTGGATGTCGCTCGACTGGCGCAAGCCGACAAACGACATCACTGCGCTGCTCGATGTCATCCTCGAGGAGATTCCTGCTCCGAAGGTTGTGGAAGGCACGGTTCAACTTCTGATATCTTCTCTCGAATATTCGCCCTATGTAGGTCGTATAGCCATAGGCCGCATCACCCGCGGAACCCTGACGTCCGGCATGAACATTTCTCTTTGCAAGCGCTACGACATCGTAGAGAAGCAGAAAGTCAAAGAGCTGATGGTGTTCGAAGGTTTGGAGAAGAAAAAAGTTCAGGAAGTGCAGTGCGGCGACATCTGCGCAGTCGTGGGCATAGAAGGCTTCGAGATTGGCGACACTATTGCCGACTTCGAGAATCCTGAGGCACTGAAACCCATCAGCATCGATGAGCCGACAATGAGCATGCTCTTCACCATCAACGATTCTCCGTTCTTCGGCCAGGAGGGCAAGTTCGTCACTTCACGCCACATCAAGGAGCGTCTCGAGCGTGAGCTTGAGAAGAATCTGGCCCTCAGGGTAAAGCCTGGCGTAGGCACTGATTCCTTCATTGTCTACGGCCGTGGCGTGCTGCATCTCTCCATCCTTATCGAGACAATGCGCCGCGAGGGCTTCGAGCTGCAGGTAGGCCAGCCCAAGGTGCTTGACAAGACCATCAATGGGCAGCGCTGCGAACCTATCGAGGACCTCACCATCGAGGTGCCCGACGAGTTCGTGGGCAAGGCCATTGAGATGGCTACCCGCCGCAAAGGCGCCCTGATCCGCATGGAGTCGCATGACGGCCGCACCCATCTTGACTTCAACATCCCTTCACGAGGCCTCATGGGCTTGCGTAGCAACCTGCTGACAGCCAGCCAGGGAGAGGCTATCAGCAGGTTGCTACGCAAGCCCAT
>Ga0265298_10008296_pt1 | contig 12495 bp, 9 predicted proteins | sample AusTroGonzalo_MG_3_FD_193486 | JGI IMG/M metagenome (GOLD analysis project Ga0265298, IMG submission 193486) | Bovine rumen microbial communities from tropical cattle in Woodstock, Queensland, Australia - Gonzalo_01 | ecosystem: Host-associated > Mammals > Digestive system > Stomach > Rumen ... | reverse complement strand
ACGTTCTTCTCGCAAGTCCGTACTTCGCAAGTTCTGGCGGGTCTGTCGTAGACTGGGAACCGCTGAAGAACGAAGACGGCGTGCATGTCGCGGAGATGCCGGACGAACTTGCAATCAGTGCGTTCTCGGCGGGCGAGGCAGATGCCATGACCGGCCGCCCGTTCGGAACGGCAAAGCCGTCGAGGGGCGAAGGGATGTCAAAAGATCGCTATCGCATGATAGAAGAGGCTTATGCCGCCGGTTTCGCGAGCGGCGAAGAGAAGCGCATGGCGTCGAATCCTTTCTTCTCGGACTCACCGCCCTCGCGACGTTCCTTCCGCCGTCCATGAGCGCGCCGATTTCCGCTTCGCCAGCTGTGGGCCAAGCGCGCGGCCGAGCGAAAACCATGCTCACCTGTTTTTCTCATCCGCTCACCGTTTCTTTTATGCCACAAGCCAGCCGAAATGTGCTATACTTTTTGTACTTCGTTCGAAAGAACAGTGAGGCGTACTTTTTGTTTGTAAACGAGGTAGTTGACTAGATGGCAAAGCGGTTCTTCAGAAAGAAGAACAAAGGCGAGGCTGAACGCGGCCCCGGCTTTGGTGGTTGTTGCATTGTGACTCGTTTTGTTGTCTGTAATCATTTCGGTGATAAGGCTTGTTTTGAAAGTGAAAAGCTTGTTCTAGGGGGTGTTTAGCTTATGGCAATTGAATATTTTAAAAGCCGGGCAAGGGTGATTGATCTGTTGGGGCGTCAGCAGATTGCTGACGCGCCGACGGCGACGGGTGAATTATTCAAGAACGCACTTGATGCTGGTGCGTCAAAAGTTGAAGTGAATTATGTGCATCCTGAGAACGGTGAAGGGACAAGTTTTTTGCGCATACGCGACTATGGTCTTGGCATGCGGCTTAGGGAGGATGTGATTGGAAAGTGGCTAGTGTTGGCCACGGACTCGAGGTTTTCAAAGAAGATTGATGATGGCTGGGCAGAGTTTGCTACACCAGAGCAACGGAAGTGGATTAAGACGGCTTATGGTGAGAAGGGTATTGGCCGTCTGTCTGTTGCCTCTTTGGGCCGCATGACCGTATTATGGTCTGTATGGGGAGTGGGCGAGAAAAAACGTGGGACATTGTGCATTGTTCATTGGCATTTGTTCCAGCATCCGAAGAAGCTTTTGGATGATCTTCCGATTCCCTGTGCCGAGTTCGATCACGTGCCGAGTTCGAAGGAGTTTGACGCGGTGTTTTCTGAATTGAGAATGTCCGATGCGATTAAGGACCTTCTTGAGGATGCTGCATGGGACAAGCAATTGGTCTCTGAGTTGAAAGCAGACCTGTCGATGCCTTCAGATCAGATATACGCACAATTGAAATGCGACTTCAATATGGGAACGACATTCTTGTGCGTAAACACGTCGGAAGACCTCCCCGATTTGTTTCGTGCATCTGCTGAACGTAAGAATGCTTTGGAAGATGCTCCGCCGAGTGTTCTAAAGTCGGCAAATGCGTTTTCGTGTTTTTGGGATCCTTTTCACGAGCGAGATCCGTTTCAGGGAAACCAGGGGCGTAAGTTCAGTGTTGAGGTTTCTGAAAACGGAAAAGCATTTCGTCCAGGCGAACAATATCGCTATTGGAGCCCCGATGATTTTAAGCAATGCGATCATCATATCCGTATTAAAGTTTCGGAAACAGGTTTTGCAGAAGGTTATATAGAGAATTACCAGACAGAGCCGACAGAATACAAGCGACAACTGAGGGCGTTGCAGCCGGGCATGAAAAGCCCAGGCGAATTCATCGTTGAGATAGGCTATGTTCAAGGTTCTCCCTCTGCGAGTTTCTTGCCAGCTGATCTTCATCATCAAATGGACACCCGTTTGAGGTATGCCGGTGGCTTTTCGGTGTACAAGGGCGGTGTACATATTCAGCCTTATGGTACGCCTGAAAGTGACTTCGCCGGATTCGAACAGCGCCGTCTGAAGAATGCTGGACGTTATTATTTCTCACATCTTCGTATGTTTGGCGGCTTGTTTCTCCCAGTGGATAATGTCCGAGTCAAGGAGAAAGCGGGCCGCGAGGGCTTCATTTGGAATGGGGCGAGTCGAGCACTCCGCTTTTGGATTGAGGATATTTTCGTTGATATAGCGGATCGGTATCTGGGACGCAAGGCCGACCGTGAAGACAAACGGAAGGCTAAAGAAGAAAAGGCGGCAAAGGCGGCGCAAGAGCGGCTTGCCAAAGATAAGGCTGAATACCTTCAGAACGTTCGTTATGCGCGGGGGTGGTTGAATGATCTGAAGGATAGGATCGCAGACGATGTGATCCGGTCTCGAAAACTGTTGAGTGGGGCTTCCAATGCCGAACCGGGACATGGCTTGTCCGAATGCGAGGCTGCGATTAACGCATTGCGTTCTCGTTTAGAGGAGCTTCAGTCCTCGGTCTCCAATCCGCCAGATGGCGTAGTGATTACGGGTGATACGTGGGATGTAATTTCTGATTATATTTCCAAGCGAGGAATTGAGATCACAAACCTTCAGGCGGAAATTGCGCGGCAGGTTCAACAATTACAGGTGATTTCCTCCCGTGCTCAACCGATGCAGGAGCGCGAACGGAAGTTTGCGGATCGACTGACGGAAACGGATGACCGTGTTCGTAGGGAAATAGACAAAGTTGTCAAAGGGGCTTGCAAGACGGCAGAGGGTTTAGCTCCCAATCTGGTGGCACTTGCAGAAAAGGAAATCGAAGATCTGCAGGCTGTTCGTACATCGGCGCTGAATGGATTAACGCCGAAAAAGGTTGCGGAAGATCAGTCCGGCGAGTCGGTAGTGACATTCGAGAAGGCCATACAGACAGAACTGGACGAGTTGGAAATGGCTGTTTTGCCGCGTCTCCGTACGTTGTGTACGAATGTTCAGCACTTGACGGACTGGCAGAGCGGTATTTATGCGCTGTCCGATCAGACGCGGGAATTGCAAATGTTACGTGAGCAGCATTCGCATTTGGTGACGGCGGCACAACTCGGACTTGTCTTTGAAACGGCAACGCATGAGTATGAAAAACAGGTTGAATGCGTTCGAGATACCATTGAATGGTTAGGTGAACGATTGACGGGTGAGGAGAAAAACCGTCTCTTGGCGCTTAAGGATTCCTTTGGCATCATTGATGAGCGTATCCGTCTGATGGATCCGTTGATCCGTCGTCGGACTTTGCGTAGCGAGTCGTTGACGGGTACGGAAATCGAGGGCTTTTTGCGTCGCAGGTTTGCTGACGAACTGAAAGAGGTGAAATGTACTTTCACTGATCCTTTTCGAAAGGCAAAATGGACGGGACTGAATCGTCCGGTATTCCTCGGCGCGATTCATAACTTGTTCATCAACTCGCTTTACTGGTCTCGGCAAGGATCGGTGGATCCGATGGTGTGCCTGTCGACTTCGGACGGTTCGCTTGTTCTTTCTGATTCTGGTCCCGGAGTCAACAAGATTGACGCCGACTATGTTTTTGAACCTGGCTTTTCGCGTCGTCCAGAGGGACAGGGACTCGGATTGTACATCGCTCGTGAATCTCTTCGCGAGTTCGGCTATGCGCTAAGCCTGCAAAGCGAACCGGAGTTGGGCGCGCTGAGCGGTGCCAATTTTGTCGTTTCGAAAATTGGTCAGGAGTGATTGGATATGGATTCGCATGTGGTTTTGGCATTACGGAATAAAATCATCCGCAAGTTTTGCCGGACGATTTTGTGGGTTGATGATGAGATTGACTTGCTGGGGGGGCTTGGCGGGGAAAATCCGTTGTTCCGCGACAAGTTTGATGAATTCACTAGAGAGGGACTTTTGTGTCATCTTAAGGGGTTCCCACCAGTAGGAGAGGGGAACGATCCATATTTTAAAGATCCTGTTGTTGAAAATGCCATTAATGAGTGTGTACGCTTGGCTTGTCAAGCAGATGTTGTGATTGTTGATTGGGAGTTAGGCGATGGTACAACAAGCAAACATGCCAAAAGAATTGTTAATGCAATATTGGGGAAGAATGAAGGTTTCCGTTTCGTTGTGATTTTGTCCAAGAAGGATTTGCCCAATACGGTTTTTGCCGATTTAGAAAGTCCGTTTGAACCAAGTGGCGATAGCGGCGATCTGCTTGTCAACAAAACTGGACAATTTCTGTTGAGCCTGAAAAAAAGTGATTTCGGCAACACGAAACTTTTTGGGCGTATATGTGGTGCCTTGTCTTCTTCATATTCCGATTATTTTCATCTTGCGGCGATGGAAATTGTCGGGAGAATTCGAGAATGTGTTCCGAATTGGTTTTCTTCCATTCCTAAGGATGCGGATCTCGGAGTCATGATTGAACGTGGGAATGAGATGTACCAAAGGGAAGACGGCAAAAGCATCTACAATGAATGCTGGAATGATGATTTGCAAGAATGTATTGTCAGGAACTTGATAGAAGACTTAGAGTCGGTAGTTTTATCGGAAAAACTTTGTTCGTTAAAGGAATATGTCCTAAAACCCTCTAACCATGTTCCATTGCCATATGCAATTGGGCGGCGAGATGGTTTGAGCGATGATGTAAATAATGGGCTTCAAGCTTTAAAAGATTGTTTGAAGGAAAGCGATTGTTCTGAGTTTAATGAGAAACATTATAGGAAATTGTCAGCGGGTGTGTCCGATGACAGTATTAAAATGTTGATAGATGAGATAGGATCATTTTCTGAGTTTTGTGATGAACGGAGTGGATGCAATGTGTCAGGGAGTCGGCCTTGCCCCGGTGCAGTGTTTAAGGGCTTGATCGACCGTAGTAGTACCGATTTGTTCGTATGTATATCTTCTGCTTGTGATTGCATTCGAAGTGAATCACTTTTGTTCTTGAAAGGTGAGGCGATACCATTGCGCACAGATGTTGCGGTTCCGGATTACACTTCCGTATCTAAGATTAAAGGCTTTAAAACAGTCCTCCGAATAAATGGACATCCTTATGTGTTTAGGAGCGTAGCGCATTGTGTGTTGTCAAAATCTAGGAGCGAATTTGATTCATTGGAGGTTGTTGGAGTTGTTCGTATGGATGCCTTAAACCGACTCATTAGTAGGTTTATGTCGCAAACGCAGCGATATGGTGTCAATCAGCCGAGTTTGGTTCGGAAATTGCGCAAACCAGAAGGAGATCTTTGATGGCTGGAATTATGAGAACGGCCCTTGACCTTTTTTCCGGCTGTGGTGGATTGAGCCAAGGGTTGGAGGATGCGGGATTCAAGGTTCTGGCTTGCTGTGAGATTCGCCCAGAAGCGAGGGAAACATATAAGCTGAATCATCCCAGCACGATTCTTATTGACGATATTCGTAAAGCAGATCCTCTGGCGCTGAAAAAGCAATTGGGCTTGCGGCGTGGTCAACTTGATCTGCTGGCAGGTTGTCCGCCGTGTCAGGGCTTCTCGTCTATCCGTACTCATAACGGTGCGATTGCGAATGATCCGAGGAATGAGTTGATCTTCCAAGTTGAACGATTTGTTGAAGTATTCAAGCCGAGGTGCGTATTGATTGAGAATGTGCCGCGGCTCTTGAAAGACCAACGGCTTGCAGATTTCAAGCAGCATCTTACGGAACGTTTCGGATATCAGTTTGAGGATGGTGTTCTTGACGCCAAGGATTTCAACGTGCCGCAACGCCGCAAGCGCATGATTCTTATCGGATCGCGGATGAAGCCGCCGAAATTACCGCAGAAGAGTAAAACTCGTCTGACGGTTGCTGATGCGATTCGTAATATTGTCATTCCCAAAGGGCCGGAGGGGGATTCGGCGCGGAGACTTGTCACACTTCGTCAGCATTTTTCACCCGTCGTGCTGGAGCGAATCAAGGCGATTAAAACCAATCGTTCGGAGCTTCCAGATAATCTTGTGCTGGAATGCCATAAGAGATGCCCCAAGGGATTTAGGGATGTTTACGGGCGTATGTCGTGGGATGATGTGTCGCCGACGATAACGCGTGGATGCAATAATCCATCCAAGGGGCGTTTTATTCATCCTTCCGAAGATCGCGCACTGAACATGCTTGAGGCGCTGATTCTTCAGGGCTTCCCAATGACCTACAAGTTCCCGCCGAAACTTGGGATCGGTAAGATTGCCTCAATGATCGGCGAGGCATTCCCGCCACCGATGGCTAAGGCTCAGGGAGAGATAATTCTCACATTGCTTCCTGTGAGGGGAGGCGCGTGTTCTGAAAAGAAAATAGAGTGCATCAGGAAAAGCTAGTATTGAGAGTAGTACAACTATGTCACAAGATTATCTTCAGTCTAAAGATTACTCGGTCGGTACGATTCTGACCGATTTCCGCCCTTTTTACATTCCTATCTTTCAGCGCCCGTACAGCTGGACGAAGGTGGAGTGCCAGAAGCTCTGGGAAGATGTGGTCGAGTTTTTCTTGAGCAAAACGCCCTACAAGTTTCAACTGGCCGATGCCCCAAAATACTTCTTGGGGGCTTTGGTAGTTTATCAGGATGGCCCAGATGAGACTAAGCGCATGGCTGTGATTGATGGACAGCAGCGTATCACAACTCTTATGTTGTTGCTTAAGGCATTCTACGATGCCATAGATCCTATTACAAGCCGTCAAGATCCAGAGCAACAGCGGCAAAAAGATGTTTTGGAGCGACTGGAGAAGGCCCTATGGGTGCAGGAGTGGGACGATGCACGTGATGAGAATGTCCCTGTGTTTGATAAGCCGATCCTTTCGTCGGATGCGATAGACGATGAGAACTCGAAGGGCGATTTTACGAAAATTATCACGACGAAAGGATTGTCGCCATTAACCCTTGCTGGCGAGAATCCCGAGTCCGCGTATGTTACAAACTACTTGGAGATGAAAGCCTTGATTGACAAGGCTTTTGCGGTTGGTGGCGAGTTGGCTAAGACACCAATGTGGCGACTGGTCAATTCAATCTTGGATCATTGTACGTTCCTGTTCATTAAGAGCAATAAAGAAGAGGACGCCCTGAGAATCTTCAATACGCTCAACAACCGCGGAATGCAACTGTTGGATGCGGACATTCTCAAGTCTCAAATCTATGCAGTTACGACAGATAAAACTGCCTTCAAGGACGAGTGGGCGACGTTTAGCATTTTGGCTCGAAGAGCGAAGGCAATTCAGACCTCGGTGAATCAGCCGCAGGATGAGATGTTCCGAATGCTCATGATGTATGTCAAGGCAACAAAAAGTAATGCGGGCAATGACATTCAATTGAGAGCATACTTTGAGAAGAAGGCAGAGGGTGTATCTGTAATAACGGACAAGCTTCTTGCCGATGTCATGATTCCGTTGACAGCCTTCTTTGCCGCAATGTCTGCACGGGTGAAGGTATCTGATGATGAGTCTGAGGATATAGAGCCTGCGGCTGTTCCTGAGTGGATTGACCAGATGGGATTATTGATTTCTGATGAGGCCGCAAAATGGTTGCAGGTCGTATCGTCTTTCTCCAAGAATACATATTGGCGGCACATGGTTTCGGTATTCTTCGTGCGTCATTGGAACGATAGCGATTTTGATGCGAAGTTCGAGAGACTGTTAAGGAAGGCTGTTGCGTTTAATATTTTGTACTTGATTTACGATGTTCCGTTTACGAATATTCGAAAGAAGGCATATAACCTCATCTTGGAAGTCTACAATAACGGCGACTTTGTTTCGGAAGGTCTTTTGTCATGGAGTGCTGAAGATTCTATCCAATTTGACAAGGATACTTTTTCGGCACGCATTGAGGAACTTCGCATTAAACCGAATTTTTCTCGTGCGCTGACGCTTTTGCACGCCTACTTGAATCCAGATCAACATCAGTTGATCCCTGTTGATGCACAGGTGGAGCATATCTTTCCTCGAAGCTGGGAAAAGCATGTGTCCGCACATGATCGTGGAGTTGGGATTTATGGTGTTACCGATGAAGATATCTCTCGCAAATATGTGGAGAAGTTCGGTAACAAAGTAATGTGTGAGGCCGCTCTGAATAATGGCGCTAAAGACAAATACTTTGATTTCAAGGCTGGTGTCTATCAGGGCGCGTTTTCTTCTAAGTACAAAGGTGCGATTCAGGTTGACGAGAATGGCATCCGTACGCCAGTTGTGCCGGAGAACCAAAAGAATCGGGCGAAGGCCAAGGCGTCTGCGATTGCTGATGTTCAGTCGATTGGTAAGAACTTGATTTGGGGGAAGTCTCAGATAGATGCGCGAGACCAAGAGGTTAAGCATACGCTTTTCAAGTTCTTCAAGGACACGCTCGGTTTGTGAGAAGGTGAAAAATGACACAGAAACTTTTAAGGGCTAAGAAATCGAAGATCGCGGCAAAGAAGAATGTGGGTGCAGATGCGGATGTTGTCGTTGTCGGCAACTACAAGACGAGGCAGCTTGATTGGATCAAGAAGAACGGGGTTTATAATTATCCCGTGAGGGATGACGATGAGTTCACGCCAGAGTCTTTCGCCAAGATCCGCGAGTTGTGGCTTTATGCAAATGTGAAGTCCGAGCGGCATGTCTTTACTGCTCAATTCGTCGGGAAGATGACCAGGACCAAGTTCCTTGCTGCCTATCCGTCGTATGCGAAACTTGGGCCGTCTAGGCAAAAGGCTTATTATGTTTTCACAACGAAGCCGGTCGATTATCCGTCCGAACTCGGGAGTCAAATTGTTATCGCTCGTGTTGCAGACTTTGGCGGTTATTCGGTAAAGGTGAAGAAGACCATCGAGCAGTTTAAGCAAGATGGTGAGTTTGCTTCTCTTGCGGCCTATTTACCGAAAGAACTTGGCAACGTGCCGTGTCGGCAGTTGCGCGTTTGCGAAGCGGCGGTGCAGATGGACTTCTTTGCAAAACTGGGTGATTCCGCGAAACAGGACGTCCCATTTCCACAAGTAAAGAATCCAACATTCACATTTATTGATTTGTTTGCGGGTATCGGTGGTTTCCGCTTGGCTATGCAATTGAATGGCGGACGGTGCGTGTTCTCAAGCGAATGGAACGAATCGGCACAGAAAACTTATTGTGCGAATTATGGGGACACTCCCTATGGCGATATCACGAAACAGGAAACGAAAGATCTGATTCCTAATGGGTTTGATATTCTTTGTGCTGGTTTCCCATGTCAACCGTTCAGCATAGCTGGTGTTTCTAAGAAGAACAGCCTTGGCCGTGCGACAGGGTTTGAGGACAAGACGCAGGGGACGCTGTTTTTCGATGTGTGCAAGATTCTGAAGCTGAGACGTCCAAAAGCATTTTTGCTTGAAAATGTGAAGAACCTGTGCAGCCACGATAAGGGTAATACATTCCGCGTGATTTGTGAGGCATTAGACGAGTTGGATTATTCGATTGCGTTTAAGGTGATTGATGGACAAAACTTTGTACCTCAACATCGTGAACGCATTTTAATTGTTGGTTTTGATCGAAAGCGATATGGCACACATGTTGATTTTGAGTTTAAAATCAAGCCAGTAGTTCCCAAGCCGAGAATGCGTGATATCCTCGAAAAAGATCCTGATTCAAAATACACTTTGTCGGACAAGTTGTGGAATTACCTTCAGCGGTATGCGGAAAAACACAAGGCGGCGGGTAACGGATTCGGTTTTGGACTTGCTCCGCTGGATGGTGTTTCAAGAACATTGAGTGCTCGCTATTACAAAGATGGCTCTGAAATTCTCATTGAGCAGCGAGGCAAGAATCCTCGTCGATTGACGCCGTTAGAGTGTGCACGATTGATGGGGTTTCCGTCAAATTTCAAAATAGTGGTCTCCGATTGCCAAGCTTATAAGCAGTTTGGAAATTCAGTCGTTATGCCGCTGATGGCTGATGTTGGCCGACTTATTATTGAGAAAATTCAGGAGCTTGAAGAGCATGAATAAGGGAATTCTGAATCAGTATTTTGCGGGCGTTGTGGTGAAGCGCCTGAGCGCTGTCGAGATAGATGGATTGTCAAGCAACCAGCATGAATTTAATGGTACAAATGCTCTCAAGGAACTTTTGGGAAGAGAAAGGAGGACCATCCCGACTCGTTTTTTGTTTGTCACAGATGAGGATGTTGAAGTTTCAGAAGATGGTGTTTTGACGTGGTATGATGCCCGCGAAAATAATCCACAGCGCTCAGAGTTTCGGTTATATTATAAGGTAACAGAGGTTTCTCATCGGGCTCGAACCGGTGACCCATTATTTGTAATTTTGAAAAGGGATAATACGGCGTTGGTAATTGTGACGCCCAAAGAATCGACTATAGCAAGCCAGCTCACATGGATGTTTGGTGTTGATGTTGCCGATGAGTTTACTGCACAGAGTGATTTCAGCGCGGGTTCAGACCTTGAATTCGCAACTCGGCATGTCCTTGATGAACTTGGTGTTGTGTTGCCAGAGCCAGAGGATGCCGATGTCGAAGAGATGTTCGCAATGTTTAGTGGTAAATTCCCTTCAACAAAGGAGTTCTCAGAATACGCTCGTGCAAAGTGTGAATGCTATGATAGAGAAGCGAATCCTGATGATGTGATTGTGTCCTGGTTCGCAAAAGAAGAGGAACTTTTTAGGTCTTTTGAAAAGGGGTTAATTGATAAAAAAATCAGAGCGGGATTTTCGTCTGTAGATGATTTTATCGAGTATTCACTTTCGGTTCAAAATCGGCGGAAGTCACGTGCAGGCCATTCTTTCGAAAATCACCTTGCGGCTTTGTTTGAGCTTCACGAGTTGAAGTTTGACCAGCAGAAGATTACGGAAAATAAGGAGAGACCTGATTTTGTTTTCCCTGGGATTAAGCAATATCACGATAAAATGTTCCAAGAAGAATTTCTCACTATGCTCGGAGCAAAGAGTACTTGTAAAGATAGATGGCGTCAGGTCCTTCAGGAGGCAAATCGTATACCTCACAAGCACTTAATCACATTGGAGGCGGCTATCAGTGTAGATCAAACTACGCAGATGCAAAGCAAAAAACTGCAACTTGTAGTGCCGAGTCCTGTTGCTGTTACTTATACGTCTAAACAACGGGAATGGTTGATGTCGGTTGAGGACTTTATAAATCATGTGAAGGAGAAGCAGTTCAGGGCAGGATGTTAATGTCGTCTCGTAGGGATGAGTGATGATTTCCTTTGCCTTTACGTGTGCGGTCCCTTATGCGATCCTGATCATGCTTGGAATCAAGCGTGTTGAGAATCGTGCGGATCGGCCTGTGCAGGGTAAGGGGCGGTGCGCGGTTTCCTGTTCCAAATCTTTTTGTAAAGAGGAATACGGTGAGTTTGTGCGTTGGGCGTCACGCGCCCTGTCCGCCGAGGAGTTTGCGACGATTCCTTCATGGGATGATGTGAAGGAATGGCCAGGCAAAATTGTTGGCTGTTGTGACTATTCGGTTCGCGGCAGAAATGATCTTGTTCTCACTTCGAATGAGACTGTGCCTCAATGGGACGAGGGGTATGACTTCTTTTGGGATCTTACGGAAATCGTGTGCCTTGATCAGCCGATTCCGTGTCGTGACAATCAAGGGATGTGGACGCTGCCGCTGGGGCTGGCCGCGCAAATCAACGTGGCGGATCGTTTGTCTGCATGTGTTGGCGAGAAAGTCTCGACGGTCGAAGAAGCAAAGTGGCTCTTTTATGATGCCGTTCCGATTGCGGGTCCACGCGAAGGATTCTTCGTATTGCCGCTAGATCAGAATCGTCGCGTGCTTTCGGCACCGATACTCGTCTCTCTCGGCACAGACTCGGGGACGACTGTCGTTCAGCCGAGTGAGGTGTTTTCTGCCGCGCTTAAACTTGAAGCAAAAGCCGTTATTGTTGCTCACAATCATCCGAGTGGTGATATAACGCCTAGTGCGCAGGATTATGAACTTACAGATCAGCTCAAATGGTTAGGTACAAAGATAGGCGTTGAAGTGCTGGATCATTTGATTGTTTCGGGTGAGCAATGGTGCGTCGTTGAGAGAAACTAAAACATTATAAATTCCGCTTATGGACTGTAAAACACTATTTGTTATCGGCAATGGATTTGATTTGTGCCATGGGGTACAGAGCAGGTACGAGGATTTTCACAAGTGGCTGATTGCTAATAGGGAATGGAATCGATTTAAATCCATAGAGTATCATTTTAGAGGAGTGGACCTGTGGTCAAATCTAGAGGAAAATCTTGGAACGTTTGATAGTGAAGAATGCGGTGAAGATTGGAGTATTGCGACACCGCTTGGCATATTTGTTAATGGACAACTTATCTGCACTGCACGAGAAGTAAATGAGGATTTTGATGAGAAATTACACGAATGGCGAGAGGAGATGCTACGAGGATTGGCTGAATGGGTGAAAACATTAAGACCTGTAGGAGGATGTCCAAAGTTGCCGATTGTGTCCGCTGATGCTCGGTATCTTAACTTCAATTATACGAGAACATTAGAAGATCACTATGGCATTGATCCTTGTCAAATACGGCATATCCATGGTGTTGCAGGATTGTCATGGGATAGACTCCAACTCGGGCATGGTTTTGAAGTAGAAGATCCCTTAGATGAAGATGAGAAGGATTACAATCCGGAT
>Ga0265298_10008295_pt1 | contig 12498 bp, 23 predicted proteins | sample AusTroGonzalo_MG_3_FD_193486 | JGI IMG/M metagenome (GOLD analysis project Ga0265298, IMG submission 193486) | Bovine rumen microbial communities from tropical cattle in Woodstock, Queensland, Australia - Gonzalo_01 | ecosystem: Host-associated > Mammals > Digestive system > Stomach > Rumen ... | reverse complement strand
TGAGCAACGTCAGCGAAACAGCCGTGAACGAGATGCTTGACGATCTGTTTATCCCTTATCTTGATCCGATAACATTCACGCCGATAGACTTGAGCATGAAAGGCCTGCCGTATATAGAGGCCGGTGACTATTTAGCGGTAGCAGCCGAGGACGGCACAACCGCCTATTCATTCAACATGCGCCAGGAAATGAACGGCATCCAAGTGCTGACGGCAACTGTGGAAAGCACAAGCGGAGATATTATGGAGGCGGATCTATGAGCGTTTCAATGCAGTTCGGCAAGCCGATAGCCGCAGCAGGCGGAAAAACAGTAACGGAAGCCTTGACTCCGACAGTTACACAAACAAGCGGCAACACATCCATTGAGGGAGCCGAGGCCGTCAGATACGGCAATGTTATTCAATTCAATTTTAATTTTCTGTTTACTGGAACTACAAACGCAGGCAGTAACGCCTTTGTCGGAACTGTTTCCGGGATTCCATTGCCTGCCTTGCCTGCGATGGGAGTCGGCTATTTTTCAAACTCCGCACTTATCGGGTCTGTCGATCCAGATGGCACAATGACCGTTCGTGTTGTCGGCGGCAACAGGTCAAGCTCAAGCACTGTGGCAGGCGTTCGGATAACCTACGTCTGCAATTAAGGGAGTGATCACATGGAACTAACACCGATTTTCAGAATTGAAAAGTTTTTAGACGCAATCATCAACAACACAACGCCGCCGGAGCCGATGTTCCGTGTGGAGTATTTCCTTGCCAAAATCGGCGGCGCTGATGTGGTAACGCCGGAGCCGATGTTCCGCATTGAGAAATATCTTGCCAAAATCCTTGGCGAAGATGTGGAGATCCCGGAGCCAATGTTTCGGACAGAGTTCTGGCTTGCCAAAAAGTGCGGCGAGGATGTGGAAACGCCAGACCCGGCTTTCCGTGTTGAGTATTACCTGGAGGAGTGGTGTGGCGGATCAGCCCCAACCTACCAAACCATCACAGGCAAAATCGTTTCTTTCCTCACCCAGCGCATCGCCCCCCTCAAAATCGAAGCCACCCTTGCCCCCATCCAATCTGGAACAGGTGACCCAAGCCCAGAGAATATTCGCCCCATCTCTGGTCACACAGGGGCAGATGTGGTGAGGACAGGGAAAAACTTGTTTGGTGGCACTAAACTCCGTGATGGTGTGCTTGCAAATGTTGGTGGTTCTACAGATGATGCTGAGAACAAATATGTTTCTTTTACAAACGCATCCGCAAACAATGGTTCTATAACGGCAGGTTTTAAGTTTAAGCCCAATACGCAATACACATTCATTCTCACGACATCCAAAAACTCAACGGCAAGCACTCAAAACCTAAGAATCTATTACACAGACAATTCTTATACAAATCTAACAAGAAACTCGGAAACTAACACCAAAGAAAGACATAGCACGGTATCAGATGCCGGGAAAACAGTTTCTGGGCTTCGCAAGTTTAACGGTGGCGGCACTACCAAGCTATATTATGATGAATCTGGCATATTTGAAGGAGCGTTAACTTCCGCAGATTTTGAGCCCTACAGCGGCACAACCGTCACCATCACCTTCGGTCAAACCGTCTACGGCGGCAACCTTGTTGTAAACGAGGATGGAAGCGGAACACTTACAAGCGAATATGATGGTGCAATAGCGCAGGCAGATGGAACGCTGAAAAAACTTGACGGAACATCTATTACAGGTTCGGGATACAAGCTTGGCAATTATGTGCTTTATGATTTTGATGCGGCAGGTAGCATAGTAGCAAATAGCAGCATCTGTAATATGTATAAACAGGCAAACGCAACTGCGCTCGGAGTAGATCAAGCGCAAAACATTTTTAATGTTACAAATTCAGCGAGATTGGTTTTCCGTGATACAAATGTTTCCGGATGGCAAGAAGCAACAAGTAACCCGGCACTGTATAACGCTTGGAAATCTTACGTTGCCGCACAATATGCGCTTGGAAATATTCTGTTTGTCATTTGGAAGCTGACAACGCCGCAAACAATAACGATTTCAGCCGATGTTATCAACGCCTTGCAAGGGAATAACACAGTTTGGGTGGACGATAGTTCGGAAATCAAAGTGACATTTAGGAGCAACTGACATGAAGCACTTTATAACCGCTGTTTTTGCGGCACAGATTGTCTTGTTCTCCATGTTGGAAGCGGCGTTGCCTGTTCCTGTGGAAGTGCCTGTCGGTGCATACGGCGTTTGGGAAGTTGCTGAAACAGGCACACGGACACCGCTTTACAAAGCCGAGGGTACAGGGCAAGTATATGTCGACAAGAAGAATGCCGCCGCTATGATTCGGTGGGGCGAGGGCTATCTTATCGCAGACCATGCCAACAGCAAGGTTGACGGCGGCGTGTGGAATGTAAATCAGCACATTGTCGGCGGCATGGCATTTCTGGTGAGGGACGGTAAGCCAACAAAGACTTATCAATGTACCGCTATTTATCTGTGCGATGACACAGGAAGCACTTATCTTTACAACGGCAAGAGCATCAGAGCCGCAAAGGGGGACATTATATGCGGAAGCTGTGCAAGCGACAAGCCGCATGACAAAGTTTATATAGCTTACTACAAATACAAAGGGGAGTGGGCAGAATGAGCGCAGATGATTTGGATGTTTTTATCAATGAGTTGTTGGAGAAAAAGCCATGAGTTACGTTCAAACAATTTACAATGTTTTCCGCAGAAACGGATTGACACAGGCGGCTGCGCTTGGCTTCTTGGGCAACTGGTGGTGTGAGAGCAACTGTGAGCCTTTCCGATTGCAAGGAGATTTCAGCCCGTACAAGACAGCCTCAAAAGCCTATGTGCAAGGCGTGACAAATGGCTCCATTTCCCGTGAGCAGTTTGCAAAAGATCAAAAGGGCTTTGGCCTTGCGCAATGGACGTTTTATAGCCGGAAATATGCTTTATATGACTATTGGAAAGCAAGCGGCAAAGCCTTGGACAACGCCGAAATGCAGACAGAGTTTGCCTTGAAAGAACTGCGCACAGATTACAAAGCGCTGTTTGATTTTCTGAAATCCACAACGGATGTATTCACAGCCACAAGCCGGATCTGCCGGGAATATGAGCGGCCTGCCGTCAACAACATTGACGCAAGATTCCAAGCCGCCAACAGAATCAAGAATGAGATTGACCTTGACGGCGGCGGAGATGAATCAGAGCCGGAGCCTGTTGTGGATCACAGTTTGAAACTGCGGACGATTGACAAACATTGCGAGGATTTCCATGAGGTGAATCTTCTTTCCTCTCTGTTGGAATGCAGAGATTACGATTTTGGCAACACGGACGGGATGTGGCGTGCTTTGGTACAGTTCCAAAAAGATTTTGGCCTTGATCCTGACGGCGTTGTCGGACAAAAGACCTGGACGAAATTGTTAGAAAGAGGGTGATCTAAATGCAGATCACGTTGAACTGGCAAATGATCATTGGCCTTGCCGGTGGAATTGCCGCAATTGTTGCCTTGTTTGGCTATTACAACAAGATGTATGACTTTGTAAAAAGGCAAAAAGAACAGGACGCGGATATCAAAGCCATAAAAAAGGAAAACTCTTTAATTGTGGAATCAATCCGCGCCTGCCTTGACGGCTTGGAACAGTTAGGCGCTAACCATACTGTTCCAGCCGCCAAAAGCAAAATTGACACATATCTCAATGAAAAAGCGCATGGGCTTTGAAAGGAGAAAACTATGAAACCATTGCCGGATGCCGTATACGATGTTTTAAAGTGGCTTTCACTTGTGTTTTTCAATGCTGTTGGCGTTCTCTATAAAACGCTTGCAACAATCTGGAATTTGCCATATGGCGAGGAAGTGCTGACCACATGCGCCGCCGTGGCCTTGTTTATTGGCGCTCTGATAGGCGTATCAACCGCCCAGTATAACAAGATCCAAGGCAAGCATGAGCCAAACTATGGTGGAACGATAGAGGAAGAAAACGAATAAGGAGTGATTCCTTGTTACCCGATTTTGAAATGATCCAACATCAGTTTCATGGGGGACAGGATATCACTATCATACCCATTGCTGATGTACATCTTGGCTCCCCGGAGTGCATGGAACAGGAGTTCATTGCGTTCTGCAAACAGCTTGCGGAAACGCCAAACACTTATGCGGTTCTCTTGGGAGATTTAATTGATAACGGAGTGCGTTCAAGCGTTGGCAATGCTGTTTTCCGTGCTACAATGCCGCCAAGCCAACAGAAAAAGGAAATGGCAAAAATCTTGGAGCCTTGCCGTGATAAGATTTTATGTTTTGTTCCTGGAAACCATGAAAGGCGCAGCGCCAAGGATGCTGATGATGATCCTGTTTATGACATCGCAGCCAAATTGGATTTGGAGCAGTTATACAGAGAAAATATAGCCTTTATCAAAATACAGATGGGCGAGGAACGCGGCGAGAATGGAGCCGGGAACGGATATGCCCGTCCAACCTATGTTCTGACAGTTGTGCATGGAGCCGGAGGCGGCATCCTGACAGGCGGAGCGGTCAACCGCTCTGAGCGCTTTGGCTATGTGATTGACGGCATGGATGCTCTCATTGTTGGACACACTCACAAGCCATACACAACACAGCCTGGAAAGATTTTTATTGATCCGCGCAACAATAAAGTGAGCATAAAGCCGTTTAAGGTTATCAACGCAACAAGCTGGCTTCAATATGGAGGCTATGCCGCCCAGAAAATGCTTTTGCCGTCAACGCATTGCCTCAACAAGCTGACACTCTGCGGAGATCACAAGGAACTGATTGTGACAATGTAATTTTGATTAATAGTATGAAAAAGTGTAAAAATAGTGAAAATTCCCTCAGAAAAAGTGAAAAGTGCGATTTCATGCAAGCGTATTTGAATGAAAAGTGCCGCAAATCCAAAGTGCAGTTTAAGATATTCCAAAGTGCAAGAATTTTTTAAATTGCGAATTTTGGGGAAGAAAACGCAAAAACTGCTAAAATAATGCAGTTTTGCGCTTTCCATTGCAAAAAATAGAGCCGCCAAACAATGAGCCGCCATCTCATGCCCTTATGGGTGTGGATGGCGGCATTTTTTATTTGGAGGCTGAATTATGCCGATATATTCCAACAGCGCCATGCGCCATGCTATTGACGAGTATGTCCATAACGTGCAATACAGGCAGATCCTTTTGCTCAGATATTGCGAGGGGCATACATACGAAAGAATAGCAGAAATCTGCAATTATTCCACGCAGCACGTTAAGCACATCTGTAAGACATATAAGGCCGTATTAATTAGCCATTTATAAGCCGTTTATCCCCTGTTCAATTGATTTTGAACAGGGGAATTTTTTTATACAATTTCCATGATGAAAGGAGGGCTTTTTATGGAACTTTCGGATGAGTTGGATGATGATCTGTTCCCTAAAGAAGAGGAGGAGGAAGAATGTTTGACACATACTCGCAGACGCTCCAAGACCAAATTGGACAGTTGAGTAAGCTGTTAGGCTCACAGCAGCAGCCGACAACAACGCAGGCCGCAAGCCAATATGATTGCGTGGACGGGATTGAGGGCGCACGTTCGTATCTTGGCAAGATGCTTGCAAGCACCAAACACATTGTTTGGGACAATCAGCAGCCGGTGTTTTATGTGCTTCAGAAAGACGCAAACGGCACGCCTGCCCGGATTCAGATTTGCAAATTTGAAGTGGAGTTGGAGCCGACTATGGAAGAAAAATACGTTACACGGGAGGATTTCAACGCCTTATCAAAGAAACTGGATCAGCTATTAAAGAAAGGGGAGAAAGTAAATGCCTAATCCGCTTATGAGTTTCCTGTCCGGCCAGGGCGGAACAAATCTGCTTTTCCAGGCGGTTGGCGCAGCCATGCGCGGCGAGTCGGCACAGGATTTCATGCATAGGCTTGCCAATGAGCGCCCGGAACTGAAACAGATCAATCTTGCGGATCTGCAAGGCTCCGCACAGGCGCTTTGACAACAGAGAGGGATAAACCCAAACAATCTGGCTCAGAAAATTGACGGGATGATTGATCCCGTTATCAAAAAGTGATCAACCTTGCGCAAGGGTGACAAATAAAACAAAAAGGAGGAAAAACAAATGAACGGTGGTTCAAGCATGTTCGGATCTGATTGGCTTGGCGCATTCCTGATCATTGCGCTGCTCTTTGGCGGAAACTTTGGATGGGGAGGCGGCGGCAATTATGCCACGGCTGAGTATGTCCAGAGCGCAATTGATAATCAATCCCTCCAGGCCGGTTTGCGTGATGTTCTGCTGAGTTCTGCTAATAACAACTATGAAACAGCGCAGCTGATTTCGGCGCAGACTCGTGACTACATGCAGAGCAACTATACAAATCAGATCAATGTTGTGCAGGGATTCAACGCAATCCAGGCATCACTTGCAGACCTTGGCTCAAAGATGGAAAGCTGCTGCTGCTCCATCAAGACGCAGATGCTTCAGGACAAGTATGATGAAACGCTCCGCGAACTTGCCAAGGCTCAGAATGATGCAAGCAATGCCGCGCAGAGCGCTTATCTGCTGTCTGTGATGGGTAAATGGGTTGCAAATCCGGCGGCGGTAGCCTGACATGAAGCTGATCAGGGATCTATCAGAAATGATAGAGGATGAGATTGACGGCGCAAGGGAATATATAGAGCTTGCGCTGAAAATCAAAGAGGAAAGGCCGGAACTTGCGCGGACTCTGTATAACATCTCAACACAGGAAATGGAACACATGAAACTGCTCCATGATTCTGTTGTTGGCGTGATAGCAGATTATCGGCGTGACAACGGGGAGCCTCCGCCGTCCATGCAGGCAGTTTATGATTATCTGCATGAGAAGCACATAGACGCGGCGGCAGAGGTCAAGGCCATGCAGGGAATGTTCCGCTAATAAACTGCTAATGGCGCTTAAAAAAGCCCGTAAAAAAAGCGGTTTTGGCGTATAGTTTACAGGTTCGAATCCCGTCGGCCGTACCAAATAAGGAAAAAGCCCAGTTTTCTGGGCTTTTTTCTTGTTTTATTAGGCAAAATCGGCCTTTTTTGCCGTCACATTTGTGACTCTACATTCACATTTGTGACTCTGTAGTCACATCTGTGAAAACAAAACGCTAACGCAAAAATGCTAACGGAAGAAATCTGCAAACGCTTCCTGATGCTTTGTCTTTGCGGAGGCGGCTAAACGGATATAAATGTTATCTAATGTTGTGCTGTCTTTCCAACCGCCCCACTCCTGAATCTGTTTCATTGGGATATCCAAGAAAAAGCACAGGGAGGCAAAGGAATGCCGCAGACCGTGATCTGTCACTTCCGTGACTCCGGCACGATGACAGGCACGTTTGACATCACGGAGCAAAACTGAATTGCTGATTGTCACAACCTTGCCAGTTTTATCCTCAACCGCTTTCAAAGCCTTCTCCAGCTGTGGGATCATGATTGGCACAGGCCGGGTGGATGTCTTGTTCTTGTTGGTTTTCTTATCCACATAGCCGTCAACGCCTTTGACATAAGCGCCTCTGACATTGATAACCTTGTGCTTGAGGTCAATGTCTTTCCATTCAAGGCCTTTCAGTTCCGACAGGCGCAGGCCGTGCAGTTCTATCAAGGCGGCAATCTCATAGCTGCGGCCTTTCACAGCCTCACAAAACGGCTTGATTTCCTCTGGTTGCAAAAATGCTATTTCATTGACGGGAACGCTTGCAAGTTTGACATTTGGCACGGGAAAGCCGACATGCTTCAAAGATGGCCGCACTAATCCCCATGCATTATAAACTGTCTTTTCCGATACCAGGCGCAACTCATCATCAATCATGCGCTGCCACTTAATTTCTCCCAACTTCTTATCAAGGTACAGTTTAAACCGCCCATCTTTCATCTGCATGTATCTGTCATAAGTGGACGGGGAGAGCGTGGCCTTGTATTCGCGGATATAGCGCTCCATTGCCTGCCGGAGCGTGATATCCCTTGGAAGCCGCTTGATTTTGCTTTTATTTGCGTTGTGTTGCGCTTTTGTGAGTTCTGCTATGGATTTACATTCCGCAGAACTTTCCGCCGTGATGGGAATGCTAACGCCGTTTAATCGGAGTTGTATAAACCAGTTCCCGGATGGCAGCAAGCGTGGCTCTGGAACTTTCATGCGTATGCAATCCTCAGATTTATTTTTATATCATTTTCCCATTTAACGGCATCACCGTTTTCAGAAACAATCTTGAATTCTCCTCCGCTTATACTTGCGGTAACATATTTAACGCTCTTTTTGTTCAAGATAGAACGCACATGCTCAAGATCTTCATCCTTGATAAAGCCTACATGTTCCCCGGCAATAATAACCATTAGAGCGCCTTTTTTATATACAGAGCCATTATCAACAGCTATTTTAACGGGCTTGTTAATATAGCTATAATGATATATTCTCTGCATTACTTTACCCTCAGCAACAAGAGTTTTTCCGCTCTTGCGCCAATCCGGGTTTGCGTTTTGCAGGCGTTTTATCTCAGTTTGATGATAATATGTGCCTGTAACGTAAAAATCCTCTTTTACAAGTTTCCTTTCCTCTTGCGGCGGCTGTTCCTTTTTAGAGGATAAAAAATCAAATAATCCCATCAGATGCACTTCTCCATTAGTTTGCGGATGATCTCATCCTTTTCATCCATACGCCTGTCTTTCTTTTCTATCTGCTCAATGAGGAACGTGATCCGCGCCTCCAGATGCTCTTGCATATCCTGGAGTTTAACAATCTCCTCATTCTGGCAATGTATGACGGCTTTCAATGCGTCAATTTCTTTGGCAAAAGGTGAATCAGGCGTGGGAACATCTTCCACTTCCAAAAGCGCTTCCGCAATAGGCATCAAGGTGTTCTCATAGCTGAAACTCTGCGCATTGTTCTCTGAGCCGTCTGCAAACACTCTGCGCAATGTGGAGAGTGATAAAAACTTGCCGTTCTTTTCCATGCGTTCAATTATCCGTGGGAATGTCACTTCATCCCTGATCTTTGCTTCTTTCAACTGTTTGATTAGTTCCTGTTTGCTTGATAGTTCCATGATGAGCCTCCTTGTGTTCATAAGGTGTTCATGCATGGGCGGCACATAGACGGAACATGAAACTTGAATGAAATCACATGTTCCGTTATAATTAGGCCATCCCAAGAGCAGATGCGAGGTCAGTTTTGCAGCTTGGCGGCTCGGCATACCGGCCTCGCATCTCATTAAATATTAAACATACTTGACAGGTTGGTTTCTGCCTATTTGCGACAATGTAGTCCGTTTTTTGGTACAGTATTTTTGAAATAATGAAAGCAATCAAAATGAATGGGGATGTGGTTGTTGTGAGTGCAAAAGATGAATTGATTACATTGTTAAAAGAACATCCAGAAATCAGCGGCGAGATAATAATTGCTTTGCGACTAATAAGAGAGCAGAAGATTCCTCCTCTGTCAACAAATGAATAGCATCAATCAATTGATTGTTATTATCAACTCCGTCATCCGTGGCGGAGTTTTTTTCTATTCTTCTGAAAAATTCAGATGGCGTCATTTTAAGATAACTAAGAATTTCAAGCAGCCGGGTGACTTTAATATCTGAAACCTTTTTAGGATTCAAATACCCATTCCCATATCCAAGTTCCTTTTCAAGCCTGGATATGGGAATCTTTTTTTCTTTGCAGATTTCAACAATTTGCTCCATGTAGTTTTCCATATATCAACACCGTCACAAAAAAATTAGGAATTTTTCGCAAAAGGGTATTGACATTTAGAAATATTCCTATATAATGGGCAACAGTTAGGAGAATTTCTAAAAGCAATTTGAATTATTTGGATGTGGCACTCCATATAATAGAATATTTTCTATTTATTGTCAATAGAAATTTTCCTAAATTGTAATTTTTTTCTAAATTGATACAGAGAGGGGAGGTGGGAAATTGCTTTACGAAAACATTGTGACTCTTTGCAAGGAACGAAACGTATCTATTGCAAGGCTTGAGAGGGAATGCAAGTTTGGCAACGCAACTGTGCGCGGTTGGGCGGTATCTTCTCCGAGCATTGCGAACGTGCAGAAAGTGGCTGATTTCTTTGGTGTGACAGTAAATGATCTTTTGGCTGAAAGGACAGAGAAATGAAGATTATCAACATGATCAAGAAGTTTTTTGATGTGCGGCTTGAGCCGGATGAAGTTATCCATGTGACTTTGGTGCAGATCAGGGCCTTGTAATGCCGAGAACGAAATTTGACAAACCGCGCTATCCGCCAATAAACAACCTAAGAGCCGCCATCTTGGAAAGGAAATTTGTGGCGCGGCTCAGTTGGGACGATCTTGCCAGCGCAGCCGGGATCAGCGGAGCATCCATGCGGAAACTGGCAACTGCCAAACCGCCGGACGAATGGCCGCCGAAAGTAAGGACGGGTGTATGCCGATTATTGGACATCAAACTAAGCACCACAATAGTGGGGGAATAAAAAAAGCCGCCTGCGGCAACAGGACGGCTAAGAAAGGAAAAACTATATGGATAAATTAACACAGCGGCAGCGGATTGTCAATTACATCCGTGCAAACGGCAGCGCAACTGTCAGAGAGTTGTTTATTGCCTGCAATATCAACAGCCCAACAAAGCGGCTGAGTGAGTTGCGGAAACTTGGCCTGATCACGGAGGAGCCGTGCAAGAGCGCAAACGGCACGCCTTTCAAGCGCTATTTTCTGACGGAGGAAGCAACATGAACAACATTGACCTTGTGGTTGTAGTCCCAAAATGTGGGTGCGGAAAAGAGATTTGCTATGCGCCCTGTTGCATTTTGGAGCCTGGGATGACGGTCATCACGGATTTTGGCGAGGGCGTTGTTGAGGAAACGCTTTTCATTGACCCAAATCAGTATATTTATCAGTTCTTCAGCCGGAACATGCGGATCAGGCCGGTGCTATCGGTAGTGAAAGAGATCAGCTACAAGAACGATGATTCATGAGTGGTCAATTGATGAGGAACGCCGCATGGCGGCCTATTACGGGCAAGTGAATGAGCCATTCACAGACTTGCCGGGATATGACCCAAACAAATGCGTGTGGCTCTATTGTGGCGGAGATTGTGAAAGGTGTGATTTAAACAATGCAGAATCCTTGTGAGAAATGCAAAAAGAAGCCGATTTGCCGGTCAAAATGCTTTACTCGCAAAGACTTTGACAGGCATTTGAAGAAAAGGAAGTGATTCAAAATCGCGCAATCATTAGCGTTCAACATGGATTGTATGAAAGCAATGAAAGAGTTTCCAAGCAATTTTTTTGATCTCGCTGTTGTTGATCCTCCATATGGTGGTGGCGCAACTGATACGTATTTGCATGGTGCGATTGACGGTAGGTTTGGCAATAAAGGTAGTATGTTTGAAAAATACAGACAGATTAAAGTTGCACGAACCGGAGCAGGTCATAACAATTATGACAATAAAATATCTGAATGGGATATTGCGCCAAGTAAAGAATATTTTGACGAATTGTTTAGAGTTAGCAAAGAACAAATAATATGGGGGGGAAACTATTTTGATTTGCCTCCAACACGGTGCTTTATAATATGGAGGAAACTAAATATTCCAATTGAAGGGTTTTCTATGTCGCCTGTTGAATATGCTTGGACTTCTTATAATGATAATGCAAAATTGTATGAGGCATTTTCAAGCAGTGTTGGCAATATGGAAAAGCGGTTTCATCCAACACAAAAACCAGTTGCTTTATATGCTTGGATTTTCAAAAACTATGCTGAATCAGGTTGCAAAATTCTTGATACACATCTTGGCTCAGGTTCAAGCAGAATAGCAGCATATGACGCAGGCCTTGATTTTTGGGGATATGAAATAGACAAAACATATTTCGATTTGCAAGAGGAAAGATTTGAGCGTCATGCTTCGCAAATCAATTTATTTTTAGACGGAGATGATTAAAAGAATGTTTGAAACAGGCGTGACGGGATATGTCAAAGGCGTTGCCGAGGTGGAAAACCCGTTCCCGGTTGATGAGAGGGGAGTTGCTCATATTTCATGCAGCCATTGCAAGTTCTACAGATTCAGCACGCCAAAGTGCATGTTGAATGGTGAAATCTGTGATTTCCCTGAAAAGTACAGAGGGGCAAGATGCCCATTATATTTTCCAGAATAAAAGGAGATAAAAATGAGTTTAACAGTAAACGCGAATGCAAAAAGCAAAATGCCGCCTATTCCTGAGGGAACATATTTAGCAGTTTGCGGCCTGCTTGTTGATCTTGGGGATCAGTTCAACAAAGCCTACCAGAAAATCACAAGGAAAGTGATGATTGGTTGGGAAATCCCTGATGTGACATATGAGGTTAACGGCGAGGAAAAGCCGCGCATGATCACAAACCGCTACACAGCAAGCCTCAATGAAGCATCCACGCTCCGCAAGGCTTTGGCGGCTTGGAGAGGCCGGGATTTTACCGATGAGGAACTTGAGGGCTTTGATCTTCACAACATTGTCGGAACATCCTGTTATCTGAACATCATCCACAGGGAAAACA